>CXWK01016866.1_pt1 | contig 21154 bp, 20 predicted proteins | sample 590851 | NCBI WGS metagenome assembly CXWK01 (sample SAMEA3498364, study PRJEB10139) | wastewater metagenome | biome: wastewater treatment plant; material: activated sludge | place: Denmark | collected 2014-08-01 | reverse complement strand
TAATTCTTTTATCGGTTGGTTCAGATAATTCTTTATCAAGATTCGCAAAGTTCATGTCGTTGCCAACAAATCCCTGCATTCCAACATCAAGCATACGAATAGCTTTTTGTAAAACTTCTTCAAAACTTCTGCCGAGCGACATTACTTCGCCAACTGATTTCATTTCTGAACCAAGTTGTGTACTAACTTGTTGGAATTTTTGTAAATCCCAGCGTGGAAATTTTAATGCGACATAATCAAGCGCTGGTTCAAAGTTTGCGGATGTTTCCTGCGTGATAATATTTACAACTTCATTAAGTGCATAACCAAGTGCAAGTTTTGTTGCGATGAATGCAAGCGGATATCCAGTTGCTTTTGATGCTAACGCTGAACTTCTGCTTAATCGTGCATTAACTTCGATAATTCTATAATCTTCAGAATTCGGATCAAGGGCATATTGAATGTTACACTCACCAATAATTCCGAGATGGCGGATCAATTTTATTCCAATCGAGCGAAGTTTAAAATTTTCTTTTGCAGATAATGTTTGAACAGGAGCAATTACAACACTATCGCCCGTGTGAATTCCCATCGGGTCAATATTTTCCATTGAGCAGATTGTAATACAATTATCATAATTATCACGAACAATTTCGTACTCAACTTCTTTCCAGCCGTAAAGTGATTCTTCAATCAAAATTTGATTCGTAAATGAAAATGCTCGTTTTGCTTTTTCAACTAACTCTTCTTTATTATTTACAATTCCGGAACCTAATCCGCCAAGAGCATATGCAATACGTACCATAACTGGAAAATTAATTTCTTCAGCTGCTTTAACTGCTTCTTCCACACTTTTTGCTGTTTTACTTCTTGCAATCTTTAATCCAACTTCCGCAACACGATCACCAAATAACAATCTATCTTCGGTATCTTTAATTGTATCAACGGGAGTTCCAAGAACTTTAATGTTATACTTTTCTAAAATTCCTTTATCGTATAAATCCACTCCAACATTTAATGCTGTTTGTCCGCCGAACTGAAGTAAGATTGAATCAGGCTGTTCTTTTAGGATTATCCTTTCTACAAACTCTGTTTTGATTGGAACAAAATATACTTTATCTGCAAAGTTTTCTGATGTTTGAATTGTTGCAATATTTGGATTGACAAGCACCGTTTCAATTCCATCTTCTTTAAGTGCTTTAATGGCTTGCGAGCCGGAGTAATCAAATTCACCAGCTTGCCCAATTTGCAAAGCACCACTGCCAAGAATTAAAACTTTTTTTGGTTTACCTTTTTTAATCATTTCATTTCTCTCACTTTGTCATGCTGAACCTGCCTGTCGACAGACAGGCTTGTTTCAGCATCTTTCTATTATAATCAGAGATCCCGAAACGAGTTCGGGATGATGCTATTATCATTTAAGTGCTCTAACAAACATATCAAATATAAATTCGCTGTCGTCTGGTCCGGGAGAAGCTTCCGGGTGAAACTGCGAAGCAAAAAATGGTTTTGAAATATGAATGATCCCTTCATTTGTTCCGTCATTATCGTTTACAAACCATTCCCGCCAATCTTGTGCTAAAGTTTTTGCATCAACAGCATAGCCATGATTTTGTGATGTAATATAACAGCGCTTTGTTCCAAGTTCATTACAAGGCTGGTTGTGACCACGATGACCATATTTTAATTTGTAGGTATCAGCTCCTGCCGCAAGAGCAAGTATCTGCGAACCAAGACAAATCCCAAGAATTGGTTTGTGAAATTGCATTGCAATCTTCGCATGCTCAATAGTTTTTTTATTTAATTTTGGATCACCGGGACCATTTGAAATTACAATTCCGTTTGCATCCATTGTTGTAAAATCATAATTGTAAGGCACGCGGATAACAGTAATATCTCTACCAAGAAAAGCACGAATTATATTATTCTTTGTTCCGCAATCCACAAGAATTATTTTTTGTGAACCAGCTTTGTACTCAACAACTTCTTTAACACTAACTTCTGCAACAAGATTTGTTTTGTTTGGATCTTGAAATCCAACATCAGCTTTTTCATCAATAATGATTTTACCAAGCATTGTTCCTTTATCACGAAGTTTTCTTGTCAACATTCTTGTATCAATTCCATATATGCCGGGAATTTTTTCTTCAACCATCCAATCAGATAAAGAACGTTTTGCACTCCAATGTGAATACTCAAACGAATAATCAGTAACAATTAAAGCACGGCAATGAATATTATCTGATTCAAAATTTTTAAACAATCCATCTTCTTTTTCTTTAGATGGAATTCCATAATTTCCGATAAGCGGATATGTGCAAACTAAAATTTGTCCACGGTAAGACGGATCAGTCATTGTTTCGGGATAGCCAACCATTCCGGTATTAAACACAACTTCACCGTTGGTATTTCCTTCAAATCCAAAACTGTAACCGGCAAACTCAGTTCCGTCTTCAAGGATTAGTTTAGCTTTTGTTTTTTGTTTATTCATATAGTTACACAGTTCAATTAAAATATTTTACAATTGCTTAACGTGTTTTAACTCATCCCCAACCCCTTCTCTTGCAAAGAGAAGGGGCTTAATACAGTTTTAAAAATCCCTCTCTTTTTAAGAGAGGGATTTAGGGTGAGTTAGTTGCTTCTCTAACTCTAAAATATAGTTTTCAATTTTCTTAATAACATTTGAGGGTGAATTTTCAATTTCTTCATTTTGAATTCGCAAAACAAATAATCCCATAAAATTCATAATTTTGTCTCGTTCAGCATCTTTTAATTTTTCGTATTGATGTATTTGACCATCAATTTCAATAACAAACTTAAATTCGTGACAATAAAAATCACAGATATAAAAAGATTCTTTACCCAGCAGATCATAAAAAATTGGATGCTGTCTTAAAAATTTTTTACCCAACAAATTTCTATTCCTAACAAATTCCCAAATTAGGCTTTCTGAATTTGTTTGATTAGCTCATAAATTTCTACAAAACTCTTTAGCAATTAATGATAATTCCTTTTTACGATTAAGACTCATTTAAAATCATTTATATTGAATGAATTTTAAAATACACATCAAAATTCTTCACACACTTTTCGGGTAAAAAAATAGCCACTCCAAAAGTGGCTAAAACTTCAAATCATACTAATATTTTTAAATAGTTTTTGAGCAATGGCATTCTTATTTTTATGCACAAATATATGATATTCTGAAATAAATCCGATAGTCAATTTCTAAATTCAAGTAAAAAAAAGTATTTGATAATACTATTTATCCTATAAATCGACTGATAATGAAAGAATCAAAAAAAATATTATTACTAGTAATTGCGGTTTTACTGTTTTGTATAATTTCAATAAAACCCCAAACGCAGTTAGATTCATTAAAAAATGCTCTTTCTAAAAGCGAAGGCAAACAAAAAGTAAAACTATTAATAAAAATTGGTTACTTTCTTTCCTCTGAAAATCCAAAAGAAGCTATTACTTATCTTGATGATGCTATTACACTTGCAGAACAAACAAATAACAAATGGAACAAAGCTGATGCTTTATTTAACAAGGGTGTGGCACTCTGGCACCTTGGCGAAATAAAGCAATCTGATGAATATTATGCTCAAGCTATTCCTATTTATGAGCAGTTTAATGATTCATCAAGCCTGATAAAAGTTTTTAACTCGCAGGCAATTAATCATCAGATGAAAGGTAATGTTGATTTAGCCTTTGAAACATTTTTGCATTCACTTGATTACGCAAAAAAGATTGGGGATAATGGAACAATTCTAAATACACTATTAAACATCGGAATTATGTATGATAACGTCGGGAATTTTGATAAATGTTTAAGCTATTATTTAGAAGCTCTAAAATATGCTGATGGAAATGATAAAGCCTCGTTAGCATTGTTGCAAAGCTATATTGCAGAAGTTTACTTAAGTATAAAAGATTTTACAAAAGCAGAAGAGTTTCTTAATAAAGCAATTGAAAACTCTAAACTTTCTAATGATACTAATAGTCTTATTTGGGCATACTCAAGTTTAGGCGAAATACAACTTGATAAAAAAAATTATAAAGCTGCGGAAAATTATTTTAAACAATCGTTAGAACTTTCACAAAAATCTGAATTTAAACTTGAAGTAATACACTCATTAACTGACCTTGGAAAATTTTATAGTACAACAAATAATCTTGCACTTGCTGAAAAGTATTTAGGCAAAGCAGCCATATTAGCTAATGAGATAAAATCTTTGAACGATCTTGTTGTTATTTATGGGGAGCTTTCTTTGTTAAATTCCAAAACCCAGAATTATAAAAAAGCATTTGAGTATCATAAACAGTATAAAGAATTTAGTGATAGTTTATTCGCAATTTCAAACATCCAGCAAATTGCTGAACTTGATGCAAAGTATGAGTTGAAACAAAATGAAAGGCAAACAGATCTTCTAAAAAATGAAAATGAATTACAAAAAAAAGTAATTAACTCTCAAAAAATAATTGCTCTTGTTATAGCTGTTTTATCAATTGCATCAATCATATTTATCTGGTTGTTGTTAAGAAACAGAAATAAAATTTTAAAAGCCAATAATTTGCTTTTACAAAAGAATGATGAAATTGAAAATCAACGAAATGAAATTAGCCAGAAGAATGAAGTTCTTGCCGGATTAAATGCAACAAAAGATAAATTTTTCTCAATCATTGCACACGATTTGCGAAATCCAATTGCTGCGTTTGTAAATATTTCTGATTTGCTTGAACAGGATTATGACAAACTAAGTGAATCAGATAAAAAAGAAATTATTGGGCAGATGAATTTGTCATCCAAAAATTTAATAATGCTTTTGGAAAATCTTCTTACCTGGGCAAGATTATCTAACGATAAAATTGATGTTTTTACTGAAAAGATAATCATATCTGATATTGTTGAAGCATCGGTTTATCCTTATTTGCAAGCAGCACAAAATAAAAAAATTAAAATCACTACAGATGTTCCGAAAAATATTTTGATAGCCACTGATAGATTTATTTTTCAGGCAATTCTTGGTAACCTTATAAACAATGCAATTAAATTTTCAAATCAGCATAGTGATATTAATGTTATGCTTTATGTTAACCAGAACAGTTATGACTTGATTGTGAAAGATCATGGAATTGGTATTGAAGAATCACAACTAAGAAATATTTTTGTACTCGGTAAAGTTTCTACTGGCAGAGGAACAATGGGTGAATCTGGCACGGGACTGGGGCTGGTTTTAGTTAAAGAACTTGTTGAAAAAATTAACTGGCACATTGATGTAAAGAGTAAAGTTAATGCTGGCACTGAGTTTATAGTTTCAATACCAAAAGCAAATGATATTTTATCTTGATGATGATTTAATCATAATAATTTGAATTTGACAATCTTATTTCTGATTTTTGCACATAAATGATAGCAACAAAACACAAATCCAAATTTTGAATATTATTTTATCGTTTCATACAAAAAAAAATTTCAGTTCTCATCTAATCTTTATATCAAGTTATAGTAAAAATTATTTTATCTAAAAGAGATTATATGCCTGCAAAAAAAATCGACCCAACAAAAAAAACTCCTAAAACATTTGTGCTTGATACAAATGTAATTCTGCACGATGCCGATTCAATAAAAATGTTTCAGGAAAATGATGTTGTTGTACCTTTAACCGTTATTGAAGAACTTGATCACTTTAAACGAGGAAGTCAAGTTATCAACTTAAATGCACGTGAGTTTGCTAGAACTCTCGATTCGATGACTGGTTCTGCATTGTTTAATGGTGGAATTTCGATGGGAAAGGGAAGAGGCAAACTAAGGATTGCAATATTAAAAGGATTAGCTCCCGCAATTCGGGATGTTTTTAAAGATGATACACCAGATCATCGTGTGTTAAGTGTTGCTTATGAATGGCAGGAAAAGTTAAAAGGTAAATCTCAGGTAATTCTTGTTACTAAAGATGTTAACCTTAGAATGAAGTCGAAAGCTCTGGGAATACTTGCCGAAGATTATACAACCGATAGAGTTAAAAGCATAGAAGAACTTTACAGCGGTAAAGGAATTATTGAGGATTTTGATGATAATGTTCTTATAAATTTATTTCAGCCACCTTATGAAGTTAACGCCAGTAAGTTTTTGAAAAAACTAAATGGTGAAGCATTCCCAAATAAATATTTCATTCTTAAAAATCAGTTTAGATCAGTTCTTGCGCATCTTGATTCTAACAAAGAAAAATTAATTAAGATTGATAAGACTACTGTTTACGGAATTACTCCACGCAATGCAGAACAAACATTTGCAGTGAACGCTTTAATCAATCCAGAAGTTAGACTTGTTTCTATGACTGGGAAAGCCGGAACAGGAAAAACATTGTTGGCTCTTGCGAGTGCTTTGCAGGTTAAAAAAAATTACAGGCAAATATTTATTGCGCGTCCGATTGTTCCATTAAGTAATAAAGATATTGGATATTTACCTGGTGATGTTGAAAGCAAACTCGCACCATATATGCAGCCCTTATGGGATAATTTAAAAGTTATTCAGGATCAATTTCCGGAAAATGATAAACAGCATACTGCAATTGATACGATGATTAAAGATGAAAAACTTGTCATCGAACCTTTATCATACATACGCGGCAGAAGTTTGCAAAGAATATTTTTTATTGTTGATGAAGCACAAAATCTTACTCCGCACGAAATTAAAACAATTATTACTCGTGCAGGCGAAGGAGCAAAAGTTGTATTCACCGGAGATATTTATCAAATAGATCATCCATATCTTGATGGACAATCAAACGGACTTTCGTATCTTATCGATAGATTTAAAGGACAAAAATTATACGCTCATATCAATCTAGAAAAAGGTGAACGATCTGAGTTAGCAGAATTGGCAAGCAATCTCTTATAAAGGAACAAAATGAAAAAAGTAAAATTTATTTTAGCTGGATTTCTATTAACAACATTATTTGGTGGATGTTTACAGGTAGATACAAAAGTAAATGTAAACAAAGATGGAAGTGGTACAATTGAAGAAACTGTTTTAATGAAGGATGCTGTGATCCAGATGTTTAAGGAATTTGCAGTAATGTTTGATTCAACAAAGAGCGAAGATTTTCAGATGTTTAAGGAGGATGAACTAAAAACTAAAGCTGTAAATTATGGCGAGGGTGTTGAATATGTTTCTGGTGAAAAATTTTCAATTGAAGGTTATGAGGGATACAAAGTTGTATATTCATTTAAAGACATAAACAAGATAAAACTTAGCCCAAGTCCGGATGATAAAGTTCCTTTTGGTGATGATATGGGTGCTGAAGTAAGTAAAGAAAAAGCAGTGGATGATTATCTTAAGTTTAATTTTACTAAAGGAAATCCTTCAACTTTAGTTATTAATTTTCCAAAACCACAGGCAGAGGTTGATTCTGTTTTAGAAGATAATGAAGCTGTTCAGGATTCAGCATTTAATGAAGATATGAATGACAAATTAACAGAAATGTTTGATGGTTTGAAAATGAAACTCGTGATTAATCTTAATGATGATATTGATGAAACGGATGCTTCTTTCGTAGATGGTAATCAAGTTACTGTTATGCAGGTTGATTTTTCTGAAATTTTAAAACACAAAGATGTAATGGATAAACTGCAAAAAAGTAAACCAGAAACAATGGAACAATTCAAAGAAGCAGTTGGAGATATTGAAGGAATTAAAGTTGAGTTTAAAGATAAAATAACAATCAAGTTTTAGTAAATAAAAACAGAAAGGAAACACGTGAGATATTTAGTAACGCTTTTAGCATTTGTAATTACTTTTAATAGTTATGCACAATCAGAAAAATTTGGGAGAGAAATTTCGCTAACTGAAAAAACAAGCATTTCAAAAATATTAACTGCACCGGAAGATTTTGTTGGCAAAACAGTTTTGGTTGAAGGTGAAATACTTGATGTTTGCGCTATGGCTGGCTGTTGGATGGAATTAAAAAGTGATGCTGAAAATCAAAAAATAAAAATTAAAGTTAAAGATGGTGATATTGTTTTTCCTGTTGAAGCAAAAGGAAAAAATGCTGTTGTTGAAGGAACAGTTTATAAAATCGATTTAACAAAAGAAGAAGCACTTGAATATTATGAACACGTTGCGGCTGAACAAGGAACNNGAGATAAAATAAATTTTAGATATTTATTTAAAGGCTCGAAAGAGCCTTTTTTTATTTTAAATGTAAATATTTCATTTACTATTTGCTCACAAATCTTAATTCTTCATTATACATTGATAATTGTATATTGTAAATTTCAAAATGAAATTTGAACCGTCTTATATAAAACTTCTGCAAAACAGCGAACTTAAAATTCGTGCAGATAAAGCTTATGATAATCTTTCATCTTGCACTGGTTGTCCGCGTGATTGTAAGGTAAATCGTATTGAAAGTGAATTAGGAATTTGCTCAAGCGGACATTTACCAATCGTATCTTCTTATACTCCACATTTTGGCGAAGAACCTGTTTTATCAGGGACAAATGGAGCGGGAAATATTTTCTTTGGTAACTGTAATCTAAAATGTATTTACTGCCAGAATTTTGAAATAAGCCAGAATCCTAAAATTGAAAGACAAAAAGAAGTTACTCATAATAGATTAACAGAAATTATGATTGAGCTTCAAAACAAATCTTGCCACAACATTGGACTTGTTTCCCCGACACATTTTTCTGCAACAATTCTAAAATCAATTTATTTAGCCGCACAAAAGGGACTTAACATTCCAATTATCTATAACACAAATGGATATGATTCTGTTGAGATGTTAAAACTTTACGATGGAGTAATCGATATTTATCTGCCTGATCTTAAATATGGTAACAATGAGTACGCAAAAAAATATTCTTTAGTTGATAATTATTTTGAAAAAACTAAAGAAGCATTAAAAGAAATGTTTTCCCAAGTTGGAGATGAACTAGTTTACAATGGCAATGTTGTAGTGCGTGGATTAATTATCAGACATCTTATTCTGCCAAATGATTTATCAGAAACAGAAAAAGTTTTTAAATTTGTTGCGGAAGAGCTAAGCCCAAAAATTCACATCTCACTTATGTCACAGTATTATCCAACAAACAAAGCTAATAAAGATATTTTAATTGATCGTGCTATAAGAAATTCTGAATACGAAAAAGCAATTCAGTTGTTAGAAAAATATGGTTTGCACAATGGATGGGTACAGGAAATGGAAAGTGCAAATAATTACAAACCACATTTTAATGAAGACAGATTAAATCCATTTAATAATTAAATTGTATCTCAGATTGCACGACAAAATTATTATTACAATATTTTCATTTAGAATTCCCAATCATCTTAACATCAATTATGAAAAAGATTTTCTCTCTTTTGTTCGTGCTATTTATTTTATCGTTTGAATTAATAACTACAAAAGCTTGGGTTTATCCTGAACATAGAGATATAGTTTTACTCGCTATTCAAAATCTTAATCCTGGGTACCGAAGCATACTTGATAAGCTCTGGAGTGAAGCAAGAATTGGTTATGAATTCAGATTAACAGAATCTGTAATTGATGCTACACAAACAACAAACCCAACTCATCTTGACTATGCGTCTTTTCCAGCAATTGCCGGGGATCATTCAACTTCCGCACAAAATATGCTTTATAATATTTTACAAACAAACTGGATCTTAGATGTTGCTGATATCACGGCTAAATTAAAAATAGATATTGCAAATTCAACTGATAGAAATATGCGTGTTAATGCTTTGCGTAACTCGGATATTCGTTTGCAAACTGCTGATCCTGATTATGCTACTCGAGCTGGACACAATAATGTTCATTTTCTACTTTCATTATTTACTCCAAATGAAAACTCAACCGAATATGCTTTTGAGTGCATAAAAGAAGGCGCAGAATTAAATGCGCTGGCTATATATGTCTGGTATCATTATAGTGCTCTTAAAAAAATGAATAAGATTGCAACAGGAAACTTAACACAAACCGAACGTTCTGAATTAATTCTTGCTGCGCTTGCTGATGAAGGATTTGCTCTTCACTTTTTAGAAGACATTTTTGCTGCGGGGCATGCTGCAGGAACCTGGGGCGATGCATCACAACAAAAAGGAACACACGATTACTATAATGAACATGGGCTTAAAACAACTACGTGGTCCGGTAAAAGTATTATACTCACTGGCGATGCCTGGATGAGAAATGTGGATGCTGAATTTGCAGCATCAGTTATAAAATTAAGTCTTGAGCAGTTAATTGATGCATCGCAAAAAAAGATTTTTGTGAATACTGATTACGATACTCAAGTAAATTCTTTACCAGAGAATTTTGATATTTCACAAAATGAATTTATGCCATCACAAAAATTTGATCATAAGTTTATGGAAATATTAGCTCCAATTTTACATGATACACCTATTCCTGGTTTGGTAAAAGGATTAGGTGAATTACCACGATTTAGAGCAGAGCTTGGTCCATTCTTTGGATTCTCTCCATCAATAAAGCTTACAGCAATAAACGGTGGTTTTGGTTTAAAGCAAAAAACAGTTGGAGTAATCGGCGGACTTGAAGGTTCAGTGCGGTTTGGTTTAGGTTTAGATGGGATACTTAATGAAGCAAGTGATGGTTTAGTTTTTCTTGATGTTGGATGGCGCCAGGATGGTTCTTCATCTGTAGGAATTATTGCTGAACAGGGAACAGAAAATTATGGATCTTATTTAGCAGCCATTCCCGGTAGATCCGGATTCTCTGCACGTTTAAGATTACCATTTTTTATTGTGCCGGGTGATTTATTAATTGCCGGTCCAATCTTATTATTATTGTCGCCAAAAGATTTAGCAGAAATGGCTGTGATTGCTGCAAACGGTGGATTGATTCCATGGCATCTTGGAATGGCAACTCCGATTGGGAGATTTCAAATTGTACTCGGACGTGAAGCAGCAGTTTATTTATTTGGAAGAACAAAACAACGTGATGCAATTTTTGTTTTTAGTGAAAACGGAGATTTAAATTTTATTTCTTATCGATCAACACAAATTGAATTTCCCTTTCTCGAGTATAGACCTTCAAGATCATTTTCTACTGATCAAAGTTCTACATTGCTTATTCAGTTTTATGGTGGAGTTGATATCCCGCATAATTTAATCTCACTCGAAGCAGATAATCCATCAGTTCCTAAATTAGAAAACATCTGGTATCTGGGTGCCAGAGTGGTTTTTGATTGGCGGCATTATTTTGAACTTTAGTAAAATTAACTTTAAAAGAATATGGTAACCTGTAAAAATTGTAATCATCATTTTGAAGGTAAGTTTTGTAACAACTGCGGGCAGAGTGCAGATACAAATAGACTTGATTTCAAATTTCTTATAAAAAACTTGCGCAAGAATTTCTTAAAATATTTTCACGGCGGTATTTTCTATTCTGCGGTACAGTTGTTTACAAGACCGGGACACACAATAAGAGAATATTTAGACGGCAAGCGTGTAAAGCATTTTGAACCAATAGGGTTGTTAATAACATTTGCAACTTTTTACGGAGTGCTTTATCATACTTTCGGTATAAATATGTTTGCAGGTATTTCTGAGAGCAACCCAAATGGAACGATAGATTTTAAGAGTGTAAGTAACTGGATGGCAGATCATTTTGCTGTTGTTACTCTGGTTTTAGTTCCTATTTATTCGATTGGTTCATATTTCTCTTTCCGGAAACAGAAATATAACTTTTACGAACACATATATTTAAACACTTTTTTGGGCAGCCAGAGATTGCTTGTAAGAATTGTTGTCTTTCCTTTATTCGCAATCTGGGATGGAATGGAAAATATTTTTATTCTAAGAGATGTACTGATAGTTTTAGATATAATACTTATGGTCTGGAGTTACACACAATTCTTTAACAAAATGAAAAGAATTAAAGCAATCTTACTTGGCGTTTTAAGTTATTCAATTTTCTTTGTGCTTTTACTTGGAATAATTGCGATTCTAATCAGTATTTAAATGTTCATAAGTGCTGAAAATAATTCAATAAATTATTCGCACAATCTAATTTATTCTCTTTGAGAACCTTGTGTTTTTCTAACTTGGTGTTCTTTGTGGTTTATGCATTTAAACCACAAAGGATTCAAAGTTTTGCACAGAGAATACAAAGAAATGTTATGTGAGCAAAGCATATTTTATTTATTAAACTCAAGATCTTCCTTAACTCTAAACTTTGTGATTTTAGAAATTAGAGTTAAAGGAATTTTTTTATCAAGCGGAAATTGAATCGCACCTTTTGATGTTTTAAAACCTTCAAGTTCTTTACTGAATACTTTAATTGGATTTGGTGTAGGATAGAACCCGATATGATTTTTACCAACAGCAAAGTAAACAAGAACTTTGTTTTGTTTAAATGCTGGCATTCCATAACTGATAACTTCAATGGATTTTGGTGCTGCTTTAGTTATGGTTTTGCGAATTGTATCCAGCTTTGATTTTATCTCATCAGGAAATTGATTTATATAATCATCAATTGATTTGATTTCTTTTGAATTTGTTTTCATATCAGCAACAACCCTATTCTTCACAGAGCGATTTAAGTTTTTGCAATGCTTTTGGCCACATTCCTTCAAACATTTCCTTAAACTCTTCATTGATATCCAAATCGACAACAAGTTCGGTCTTACCATTTTTATTAGCAAATGTGTAATTCTCTAAAGCTCCTGCCCAATCTTTAACACGATCGCTTGTTGTATCTTCAACTCCATCATAAACTTCTCCAAGATGCTCGATCGAAATAAATTCGTGCAGCTTATTATCTTTTATTTTGCTAACCATGCCGCCTTCTTTACCAGTTTCGGGATTGGGGCCTAAGAAAAGTATTTTTGATTCCTTACTCCAATCTCCTTTGTAGTATGAGCCTTCAGTAAAAGCTTCGGTCCATTCTCTGTAAGTTTTATCTTCAAGCATAGTATCCCAAACTTTTGATATTGGTGCATCAATTAGGATTGAAAAATTAAGTTTACTCATGTAGAAATCCTTTCTTTAAATATTTATAGATATAATTTTATTCCATATATCGGGTTGAAAAGCGTATCAGGTGTTAATAGATTTTTTTATAACCAGATGAATTGCTTTATCGCTTGAAATATGTTTAACACATTTATATCCCAATGATGTGAGATCCAAATTCATAAAAAGATTTTCACCGCTGCCTAAAATTACAGGAGATACAACTAAATGTAATTCATCAATTAATTGAGCCATAAGATATTGCCGAATTGTATTAACACCACCACCAAGTCTAACATCTTTGCCATTTGCAGAATCAAATGCTTTTTCAAGAGCTGCATTAATTCCACCCGTCACAAAATGAAAAGTGGTGCCGCCTTCCATCTCAATTGATTCGCGTTTATGATTAGTTAAGATAAAGGTTGGAACATGATATGGTGGATTATCTCCCCACCATCCTTTCCAATCAACATTATGTGAGCCTCGATATGGACTAAACATATTACGCCCCAAAATCCAGGCGCCAATATTTTTAAAACCATTTTCCGCAATTTCATTATCAATACCCGTCGTTCCGTCACTCTTTCCTAATACGTTTTGTTGAAAAGTTTTTGTAGGGAAAAACCATTGATGAAGATTTCCACCTCCAACTCCCAAAGGATTTTGCAGGCTTTGATTTGGTCCAGCCCCAAATCCATCAACTGATACAGCAAAACTTTCAACACGTAATTTTTGCATTTATAAGTCCTTTCAAAAAATAGAATTAACACCTAACTTTAAAAATATTTAGAATTGCCTGTCAAACTGTTCTTAGCATCTTAATAAATTTTTAAATCAATCGGGAATATTCGGGTTAACAAGATTAGCTAATTGATCAAGGGAATCCTGCCAGCCAAGATAGCACATCTCAGGTGGAATAACCTCAGGCACATTCTCCTGAACAAACGTCACATCCGATCCACAAGAAACTTGCTTGATTGTCACAGTTGTAATCATTTCACCCGGTAGATTCGGATCATCAAATTGATCTGAATATCGAATAAATTCGTTTGGAATTATTTCAAGAAATTTGCCTCCAAAAGAATGACTTTTTCCGGTAGTAAAATTTGTGAAGGACATTTTATATGTTCCCCCAACTTTAGAATCCATATTATGCACCTTGCACGTAAACCCATTAGGCGGCAGCCATTTTGCCTGTGCATCAGCATCCATAAAAGCTTTGTAGATTTTTTCAGGTGACGCTTTAAACACCCGATGAAGTTTTATAGTTGACATAGTTTTTCTCCTTATTAATTTTTGTATGCATTTTCTAAATCTAAGATGATAATTTTTTTCATCTTCAACATTACCACAATAACTTTTTGTGCTTTTACAGGATCGGGATCACCAAGTAATTCAATCAATCTCGTTGGAACAATTTGCCAGCTAACTCCATATTTATCTTTAAGCCATCCGCACATACTTTCAGCTCCGCCATCAGAAGTAAGTTTGTTCCAATAGTAATCTACTTCTTCCTGATCTTTACAATTGACAACGAATGAAAATGCTTCATTAAAATCAAATTTATGTTCGCCCACTCCGCTCATTGCATTGAATAGATGATCAGCTAATTTGAATTGAGCAAAAAGTAAAGTTCCATCGGGTAACCCGGCGGATTTATCATAAGGCCATTCCACTATGATCTTTGAATCTGGGAAAACAGTTGAGTAATAATTTGCAGCTTCTTTAACCTTTAATACTTTATCATTTACAAATAAAAATGCAGGTAGGATTTTTTGTGAATTATTAATCTTATCAACATCAAGCTGCCATGATAAACCAAACTTATCAATAACCCATGCATATCGCGGACTCCAATCATATTTATCGAGCGGCATCATAACAACCCCGCCTTCAGATAATTTTTTATAAATCTTTTCAATCTTATTGTCAGATTCGCAATAGACAAAAAAAGAAATTGATTGATTTAGTTTAAAATATGGTCCACCATTTAGAGCTGTAAAGTTTTGTCCTTCAAGTTTAAATGCAACTGTCATTGCCGATCCAGTTTTTTGCCCGGATGCTTTTGCGCCAGCTTCATCGTACCGATTTACAGTTAAGATCTTTGAATCATTGAAAACTGAAGTGTAAAAGTTTACAGCTTCTTCAGCATTATTATCAAACCAAAGAAATGGAGTTATTTTTTGCATATAGTTTATCCCATTTAATTATTTCTTTTTTGGATCTTCAACCCAACCTTTGGATTTAAATACTGCCCAGATTGCCATTGAATGACCATGTCCCAAGTCAAAGTCTTCTTTTAACCAGTTAACAATTTCTCCGGCTTTAACACCAGGTTTAATTAGTCCTTTTTTATGTGCGAGTTTTTTTAGGTCGTCTGGCGATTTACCAGTTTTTGCTTTTATGTTGTCTATATACGCTTGAAATGACATAATTATTTCTCCAACAATTAATAAAATATCATCAATTAATAATTCTTTATGCTATGCAATCTTTAATTATTTTGTTTCGGATTTGAATATCCAATCATCCACTGAACACCGAACTTATCTACAAGCGATCCAAAATAATCTCCCCAAAACTGATCAGCCATTGGCATCTCAGGATTACCGCCTTCAGAAAGTCCCGAAAAAAGTTTATCTGCTTCAGCTTTACTTTCAGCATCAATGTAGATGTACATATTATTACCAAAGTTTACCTTAAATCCCATTGAAGGAAGTGCATCAGTTGCCATAATCATATTTGTTGGTCCCATCGGTAAAGACATATGCATTATTTTTTGCTTGTCTTCTGCGCTTAAATTTTCAGAACCTGGAGTCCCATCAAAACGAAAAATGCCACCGGGAAAATCTCCACCAAAAATTTTTTTGTAAAAGTTAAATGCTTCTTCAGTGTTGCCGGGAAAATTGAGATATGGATGAATAGCTTTCATTGTGTTGCTCCTTTTTATTTTATTGTTAGTTTAAGCTCAGTTCGTAATCGGGAAATACTAAGGCAAAGATAATGTCGTTTTCCAGAAATAAAAGAGTTTAATTACGGCAATGTTAAGGGTTGTTTGCGTCATCACATTTGAATTATATTGCAACTGCAATCGAGAACTAATCAAAGGAGAAAAATGAAACATATTTCAGTTTTAATTCCATTTGGGCACACAAGTGTTGTAAACATTGAAGGTGCGCATCAAATATTTTCTTTTGTTAACAAGATTTTAATAGATATGGGAAAAATTCCTGCACTAAAAGTTCAGCTTGTTGGATTATCAAAAGAAGTAAGCCAGAGAAAAGGAATGTTTACAATTAGCCCTGATGTTATGATTAGTGATGTTAAGAAAACTGATTTGATAATAATCCCTGCAATTCATGGCGAACCCAATAAAGTTTTGGAAGAGAATAAAGAATTTGTTCCGTGGATTTTATATCAATATAAATCCGGCGCCGAGATTGCAAGTTTTTGTATTGGATCCTTTTTTCTTGCTAATACAGGATTGCTGAATGGAAAACCTGCGACAACTCATTGGGGCCATGCAAATGAATTCAGAACAATGTTTCCTGAAGTTACAGTGCTTGATGAAAAAATAATGACGGAGAAAGATGGAATTTATACAAGCGGCGGTGCGTATTCTTATTTGAATCTTGTACTATATCTTATAGAAAAACATTTTGGAAGAGAAATATCAGTAATCATAGCAAAATCTTTTATGATCGATATTGATAAAACAAGTCAAAGTCCGTTTATAATTTTTAAGGGACAAAAAACTCACGATGATGATGCTGTAAAAAAAGCTCAAGAATTTATAGAGTGCAATTACCAGGACAAACTTACCGTTGATCAAATCGCTTCTATGATAGCAATAAGCAGAAGAAATTTTGAAAGAAGGTTTAAGAAAGCAACTGCAAATACTGTGATGGAATATATTCAACGTGTAAAAATTGAAGTTGCAAAAATAAATCTCGAATCATCGAGACAAAATGTTAATGAAGTTATGTCTAAAGTTGGATATTCTGATCCAAAAGCCTTCCGTGTTACATTTAAAAAGATAACCGGTTTATCTCCTGTTGAGTATCGCAATAAATATGTAAAAAGTCTATAATAATTTTTAGATCAGGCGTCTCTGTTGACATACCGCTGTCAATAAGCGTTTTTACTTTTGTTAGACTAAAACTTCACTAACTGGAAAAATTAAAATCATACGGTGATCAAAGCTTAAGTGGACGAATTAGCATGAAATAGTAACATGCTAAATTATGCCACTTACCGATATTTTTCTTCCACCCACCGATTTTTGCTTTTACAGTTGATTGTACAACAATAAGTTTGATCATCATTAAATAAAATCTATCTATGAAGCTATTAATTACTTTATCCTTTATTTTTATATTGTCTTCAGCAATTTATGGCCAAACAAAAATCTCCGGTAAGATTTCAGATGAATCAAATCAACCTCTGCCAGGAGCAAACATCTATTTAAAAGATACTTATGATGGCACTTCATCAGAAACTGATGGGACTTTTTCTTTCGTGACTGAGGAAGAAGGTGAGTTTGAACTAATCGTAAGTTTTGTTGGATATCAGTCTTATTCTGAAAAAATAACATTAGGTAAAAAAGAAAAATTTCTTGAGATAAAATTAAAAGAAGAATCAACAGAACTTGGAACAGTTGTAATTTCTGCAGGATCTTTTGAAGCGAGTGATGAAAATAAAGCAGTTATTCTTCGTCCTCTTGATATTGTTACAACCGGATCTGATGCAGATATTTATTCTGCATTGGAAACTTTACCTGGCACACAACAAATAGGAGAGACAGAGGGATTATTTGTTCGTGGCGGTTCTGCAAATGAAACGAAAACAATTATTGATGACATGACAGTGCAGAATCCATTTTACAGTAGTGTTCCTGATATTCCTTCACGTGGAAGATTTTCAGCTTTTCAATTTAAAGGAACAGTTTTTAGCACTGGAGGATATTCAGCTCAGTATGGTCAGGCACTTTCATCAGTTTTAGTTTTAAAGACGCAGGATCTTGCACCAAAAAATTTAACAGCAATAAGCATTATGGCGTTAGGTTTTGGCGGTTCACATTCACAACGCTGGGAAAATTCTTCAATGTCTGTTGAAGCAGGTTATTATAATCTTGGTCCTTATTTCCAAATTCAAAAACAGAGAACTGATTGGGATAAAGCACCAGAAGGATTTGATGGCTCGGTTAATTATAGATTACAAACTTCAAAAACAGGAATGTTAAAAGCATTTTTATCTTACAGCATTGGCGATCTTTCAATGCGGTTTCCTAATCTGGATAGTGTATCTTATAAAAATTATTTCTATCAAAAGAGTAAAAACTTTTTTGTTAATTCAAACTATCACGATATTCTTTTTGATGATTGGACATTATTTGCAGGGTATTCAGTTGGAATTGATAATGAAGATGATGAAATAGATTCTGATCTTGCTGGTAAGGATGATGTTTTCCACACAGCAAAAGTTACAGTATCTAAAAATATTTTTTCGAATTCGTTTTTAACTTTTGGTGGCGAAGTTCAGAATCTTGATCACAAAAGTTTTTTCAGTCAATTAAATGGAAGTTTTAACGAAACATATCTTGCTGGATATCTTGAAGCAGATATTTTCTTTACTAATGATTTTGCTGGAAGAATTGGCGTGCGAGCAGAGAACTCAAAGGTGATTGATCAAACTAACATTGCACCAAGATTATCTTTTGCATACAGGTTGGGAACTTATGATCAGTTAAATTTTGCTTATGGTAGATTTTATCAAACACCTGATCCAAGTTTTCTGTTGTACTCTAAGAATTATGATTTTGAAAATTCAGATCACTACATTTTTAATTATCAATACATTGGGAGTGAACGAACATTTAGAATAGAAGTTTATTACAAAAATTATGGTAAACTTGCAAAAGGTTCAGTTCAATCTTATCCAAACTTTAATCTTCCGCAAGTTGATTATACCAGTACTGGCAGAGGTTATGCAAAAGGTATAGATATTTTCTGGCGGGATAGAGAAACGTTTGATTACGTTGATTATTGGGTTTCATATTCATATTTGGATACAAAGCGTGATTATAAAAATTTTCCAAAGCTGGCAACACCAACATTTACCGCACCTCATACATTTTCTATAGTTGCAAAAAGATGGATTCCTGAAATTGCAACACAAGTAGGATTAACTTATTCATTTGCAACAGGTCGTCCTTACTTTAATCCAAACAATCCTGAGTTTCTTGGTGATCGTGGAAAGAATTATCAAAACTTAAGTTTGAACGCAAGTATACTTACAAATCTGTTTAACAGCTTTACAATTATCTTTTTTTCTGTAGATAATATTTTAGGCTATGAAAATATTTACGGTTATAATTATTCAACTGATGGAAGCAGAAGTGCACCAATATTGCCACCAGCACTTCGCACAGCTTTTATCGGGATGTTTATTTCACTGGGCGAAACAAATCCATATTAATAATTAAGGAGTAATAAAAATGAGAAGATCATTATCAGTAATACTTTCGTTATTGTTTTTAACAGTAGCAATAGCTGATGACAAGTACGAAAAAGAAATAAAAAAGAATCTTCAAAAAATTGATGAGTGTAAAACACCAAATGATTTTATAAAACTTGCAAATAACTTTGAAAGAATTGCCGTAGCAGAAAAAGATAAATGGCTTCCGTACTATTACAGTGCGTTTACTTATGTTCTTGCAAGTTTTGCGGATTCAGTAAACTCAAGAAAAGATATTTATTTAGATAAAGCTATAAAGTTTAATGAAATTGCCGATTCGCTTCAGCCAAACAACTCCGAGATTTATACTATGAAGGGAATGATTTCTCAGGCAAGAATGCAAATCGATCCGATGAACCGTTGGCAAAAATATGGTACGGATGCAACAACCAATTTTACAAAAGCAATGCAGATTGATACTTTAAATCCTAGACCAGAATACTTAATTGGAGTTGGAACATTCTATACACCACAGCAATTTGGCGGCGGACCAACAGCAGCAAAACCAATTCTTGAAAAATCATTAGCAAAATTTGAAAAGTTTATACCTGAAAATGAAATAATGCCGAAATGGGGCAAAGAACAAGTTGTAGATTATTTAAAACAGATTAATGAAAGTAAATAGTTTTTTATTGCAGGAGGCTGTTTCAAAAGCTATTATTTATATGTCATTCCCGTGAAAACGGGAATCTATAATCAACAAAACAAAATGGATTCCCACTTTCGTTGGAATGACAAATCATAAGTTTTAACTTAAGAGATAGCCTCTTACTAGTTAATTTATCTCAACCCACCTCTCTATATTATAAAAGGAATTTATAATAATTTTTTTCTTTTATATCTTTCCCGCGTACAATATTGTATAAACACTATCTCTGGAATTACTATGAAAACAATTGGATTAATTGGTGGCACTGGCTGGGTTTCTACACTTGAATACTATCGACTGATAAATCTAGAAACAATTAAGCTTCTTGGCGGGCACAACGCTGCACGATGTGTTCTCTACTCACTCAATTATGCAGATATAAATGAATGTAATCTTCGTGAAGATCATGAAGGTGTTTATAATTTTGTGCTTGATGCAGCGATCAAATTAAAAAATGCTAATGCTGATTGTCTTGTTATTTGTGCAAATACTATGCATCAATATGTTGATAGACTTATTGAAGAAGTTAAGCTTCCCATTGTTCATATTGCCGATGCAACTGCTTTTGAGATTAAGAAATTGGGGTTATCAACAATTGGTTTGTTAGGCACAAAGTTTACGATGGAAATGGATTTTTATACAAAGCGTTTAAATGATGCTGGTATAAAATCATTAGTACCAGAAAAACCTGAAAGACTTTTTATTCATTCTACAATTATGGATGAACTGCTTAAAGAAATATTTAAACCCGAATCAAAGAAAAAATTTTTAGATATAATAAATGATCTTGAAATCAAAGGCACACAAGGAATTGTTCTTGGTTGCACAGAAATTCCATTGTTGATAAAACAAGCTGACACACATCTACCAATTTTTAATACTTTGGAAATTCATGCAAAAGCTGCGGTTAATTTTGCTAACAGATAATTTAAATTCCCTTCTCCATAAGAGAAGGGAATTTGTGATTTAGTTTTATTTCATCAATATCATTTTCTTTGTTTCAACAAATCCGCTGGTTTCTAACT
>CXWK01000009.1_pt2 | contig 21157 bp, 18 predicted proteins | sample 590851 | NCBI WGS metagenome assembly CXWK01 (sample SAMEA3498364, study PRJEB10139) | wastewater metagenome | biome: wastewater treatment plant; material: activated sludge | place: Denmark | collected 2014-08-01 | reverse complement strand
GGACCCACGGAGCGCTACCAACCCTCGACGTCGGGGTCCCAGCCGTATGCGGCGATCGAGAGTGCCCGCCCATTTCGTAACGCTGCGACTCGCAGGAAGACTTCACGTTCTGTCGCCTCGGGATACCGCTGGCGGACTCCGGCTGCCGCCATTCGATCGACATCCCGATTGAGCTCGGCCACGACAGCAAACTTCTCCTCAGGCGACATGGCTCGCCAGATCTCCACCTGACGTTCCGCAACGTCGCGTCGAGTATCGGACCGACCGCCAAAGGTCGGTCCAGGGGTGCAGCCATCGGGGCGCGCTTCACGGCTCACCGCGTGTCGCCCAAGGGAGCGACCGGCGCGGCCGCCAGACTGCCGGCGCCAGCTGAGCCCTCGCAGGTCCCGGTCCAACCGTCGGCATCAATGCTCATGAACACATCTGCAAGCTACCAGCGCGACCGTGACGCGTACGCTCCGTCGCCGGTTTGACCGAACGGCATTGGCAGCGATGCAGCTCACCAACCCTTGGGGCCATCACGTCAGGTGTGCGGCACTTGTGAGAGCGGTCTGACCCAGGCCGACTGTCGTGAGCTAGCCCCGTTTGACAGTGACCCAGGTGGTGTCGCGGCACGCCGGACAGCGCATCAGGCGGCGATGCGGGCGGAACGGAAAGAAGATCGGCGCGGTGATCAGCTTGCCCGCCAGATCGCTCAGGCTGATCGGCGTGCGAGCGTGACAGTGCGAACACTCGAGCACCATCGACCCGCGCTTGGCCTGGCTTTGCGAGAACAGAGCCCGCTTGCCAGCGTCGGCCTCGGCATCAAGTTCTACATCGCCGTCTGTCGCCGCTTCCGAGCCGGCTGCCAACCGTCCACCGGTCCCGGTCGCCCCACCGAACAGGGCGCGCTTACCCAACGGATCTTTCGTTTCATCAGCTGACATCGCCTAACCCTCCACCTCGTCCCCGGAACCGCTAGACGGTCCTTCGGCGTGAAGGGTCGCGGCGATTGCGCGATACGCATCAGCACCCGGGTGACTGCCCGGCGCGTCCAGAATGGTCTTGCCCTGTTGGGGGGCCTCTGCGAAGCGCACCGACTTTCGCACCGGCGGTTCCAGCACCGACAGCTCATATTGGGTGGTCACCGCGTCCAAGATCTCGCGGCTGTGGCGGGTACGGCCGTCGTACATCGTCGCGACAATGCCGCGAACTACCAGCTCAGAGTTGGTAAACGCCCGGACATCTTCGATGGTTTCGAGGAGCTGGCCGACGCCGCGGTGCGACAACGTTTCGCATTGCATCGGGATGATCACCTGCTCTGCCGCGGTCAGGCCGTTAATCGTCAGCACGCCGAGGCTTGGCGGGCAGTCGATCAGGATGGTGTCGTAGTGCCGACGAGCGGGCATCAACGCGCGTGCGAGCGCGTGCTCTCGGCCGGTCTTGGTCAACAGGTGCATCTCGGAACCGGCGAGGTCGATGTTGGCGGGCAGCAGGTCGAAGTTCTCCAGGTTGACGATCACCTGCGATGCGGGCTTCCGACGCACAAACATGTCGTGCAGGGACAGCTCCAACGAGTCGGGGTCAACCCCGCACGAATAGGTCAGACAGGCCTGCGGGTCGAGGTCGACGAGCAGCACCCGTTCCCCCAACTCGGCAAGCGCCGCACCCAGGGTCAGAGTGGTCGTCGTTTTGGCGACGCCGCCCTTTTGATTTGCGACCGTCAAGATTCGTGCCATGACGTCACATTGTAGGGGCGCCCATTCGGATTCCTTCGCCCACCCGCTCGCCCGGTGAACGCCCAGGGGTTGCGACACAGCAACCGGGTATCGACGGCGAGTCAACAGAGCGGTCGGGGTGTGTTCCCTGCATTGGCCGAGGACTGCTAGTTTTCGCCACGCCTATGGAATCACTCAGCGCCTCATACTCCCTGTCCCTGCGTATGCAATTGATGGATACGCCGGGCGTTCTCGCCCGACTTTGCCAAGCGATTGCAGACGTCGGCGGCAACATCTCCTACGTCCAGATTCACCACAAAGGTGACGGCATCGTCGAACAGGACATCACCGTCGATGCCCGGAACGAGGCGCACGCCGAACAGATCCGCGCCGCGGTCGAGAACCTTCACGACGTGGCGGTCAAAGGTGTCACCGACCGGACGTTCATCCTCCACGATGGCGGCAAGCTCGAAGTCGTATCCAAGACCCCGTTGGTGCACCGCGACCAGCTGTCGATGGCGTACACGCCCGGCGTCGCCCGGGTCTGCAACGCCATCGCCAAAGACGACGACAAAGTGTGGGACTACACGATCAAGCGGCACACCGTCGCGATCGTGACCGACGGCACCGCCGTCCTCGGGCTCGGCGATATCGGCCCGAACGCCTCGCTGCCCGTTATGGAAGGCAAGGCGATGCTCTTCAAAGAGTTCGCCGGGATCGATGCGTTCCCCATGGCGATGAACGTCTCTTCCGCCCAAGAGTTGATCGACGCCACCAAGGCCATCGCCCCCAACTTCGGCGGTATCAATCTCGAAGACATCGCAGCGCCGGCCTGTTTTGAGATCGAAGAAACCCTCGTCGAAGAGCTCGACATCCCCGTCTTTCACGACGACCAACACGGGACAGCGGTCGTCGTCATGGCCGCCCTGACCAACGCCCTCAAAGTCGTCGGCAAAGAACTGGCAGACGTGCGGGTCGTCATGACAGGAGCAGGTGCCGCGGGAGTGGCCATCACCAAGATGCTGATGGGTAGGGGCGTCAAGGACATCACCGCATGTGACCGAACCGGCGTCTTGCACCTGGGGCGTGACGGTCTAGCGGATAACCCCGCCAAGCTCTGGCTGGCCGAGCACACCAACCTGGAAGGCCGTACCGGCAGTATCCACGACGTCATGCCTGGCGCCGACGTCTTCATCGGCGTTTCCGGCCCCGGTGTCATCACCGTCGAAGACGTCGCTGCCATGGCCGACCAGCCCATCGTTTTTGCGCTCGCTAATCCAGACCCCGAGATCTCACCCGAATCGATCCGCGACATCGCTGCGGTTATCGCCACCGGGCGCTCGGATTACCCGAACCAGATCAACAACGTGCTCGCCTTCCCAGGCATTTTCAAGGGCGCCATGATGTCGGGCGCCACCCGCATCAACGAAGAGATGAAGCAAGCCGCGGCCGACGCCATTGCGAGCGTCATCCCCGACGACGAGGTCAACCCCGGCTACATCATCCCGTCGGTGTTCAACACCGATGTGGTCAAGGCCGTCGTCGCCGAGGTCACCGCCGCGGCGCAGGCGACGGGTGTGTGCAGACCTGAGCGTGCCTGGACCGACGAGGAAGACACGACCGGCATCCTTCCCTAGCGCCGATCGTTCCGATGGCCATCGAAGCAGTCACCTTCGATTTTTGGAACACCATTTGCGTAGAGCGCGAGCTCGAGCCCTCGATGCGCCAACGACGCTTTGATCGGATGAACGCGCTGCTGGTGGCTGCTGACATCGACCACGATCCGGCGCACCTATGGGCGGCGCTCGAAGCGGGGCATCGGTTCTGGAACGACGCGTGGAACGCCAACCGCCACGTGTCCGGTCCCGACGGTGGGCGGCATGTGCTCAGTCGCCTGGAGGCCGCCAATCCAGCGGTGAGTGCGGTCGCCGACCAACTGATCGAGTCCTTCTCACCGGCCGATGAGTTCATCGACATCCCGCTCGCGCCCGGTCTTCGCTCGGCGATCACGGCGCTGTCAGACCGCGGTGTGCGGCTCGGCATCATCTGTGATGTCGGATACACCTCGTCAGCGGTGTTGAAACGCTCGCTGGCGGCCGTAGGCCTTCTCGACAGTTTCGACGCGACGGTCTTCTCAGATGACTACGGGGTCTACAAACCCGATCCGTTGCTGTTCGAAGAGGCGCGGAAGGCGCTGGGCGCCCCCGATCCCGGCGCAATGGCACATATCGGCGACCGCCGACGGACCGACATCGCCGGAGCGATGAACGCTGGGTTCAGAGCGATTCGGTATGCCGGCGCCTACGACGACACCGACGAATCTTCGGGGCCGTCCGGCGATGTGGTGATCCTTCATTTCGATGCGCTGCGCTCTAGCCTGGCGTTGGTCTGACGCCGACTCACCCCATCGAATCGAGGTCAAGGTGCCGTATTCCCAGCCGATTCACGCCACCCGATTCCACCGCCTCTACCAGCGGGTAGCCGCGGGTTTGGCCGTTGGGGCGCTGCTCGTCGGCGTATCCGCTTGCGGTCAGGACGACGATCCTTCCGGCTCAGCAGCGGCCTCCACCGACGCCTCTCAGGCTCGAACGACGTCTACTGCTGCATTCAGCAGATCGACCGGTGCCGACGGAGGCGCCGTCGGCCAGGATTCGGCCTCGACCTCGGGAGCGGCACGACAGCAGACGGCAGCGGATGCGGCGAGCTGCACCGACCCGACAGCATTGATCGACAGTTCGGGCGGCGGGCACGCCCTGCCTGGGGGTGTGGTCCAGTACGACTCGTATCCGCCCGCGTCTGGTCGTCACCTCGACGTCCGTTTTGCTCCAGAGCCCGGCCTGTATTCAGAACCTGTACCGCCGGTGGAGCAGGTCACCGCGCTTCACGATGGGCTGGCTGCCGTGATCTACGACCCGTCGAAGGTCGATGCGGGCGGTATTGCAGAACTGCAGGTGCTGGCCGACGCGAACGCCAACTTGATCGTGGCTCCGGCTGATGAGGAGATCGCTGACGGCGCGGCCGTGGCGATCACGTGGTGGGAAACGCGCCAGCTCTGCACCGGCGTCGACGCCGACGCCATCACGAACGCAACAAAAGAGGCGGCTGCCGAAGCAACCGCCCATTGAGGACACAGACCGAGGACAGAGAAAAATTTTGGTGGCCGGGACCGGCGTCGATCCGGTGACCTCACGCTTTTCAGGCGTGCGCTCTGCCAACTGAGCTACCCGGCCGAAAACGGGGACCAAGCCCCAGAAGCGGTCCTGACGAGATTTGAACTCGCGACCTCCGCCTTGACAGGGCGGCGTGCACTCCAGGCTGCACCACAGGACCATATGTATTCCGGGTGAGACCCGGTATGTCGTTGCGGCGCCGAACCCGTCCTCCGCAGATGCGGATGCCGACTTCGGCGTTGTGCGGAGCGCAATGTAGCACCCCTCACTCATGTTTGCCGCAACGATTGCACCCCCAACGGGGTTCGAACCCGTGTTACCGCCTTGAAAGGGCGGCGTCCTAGACCGCTAGACGATGGGGGCCTATTGGGCTGGATCAGGTTAGCAGTAGGTGCGGCGTCGCGTTGAAACGCTGGCGGAACGGAAAGCTGACTTAGTCCAGGATCGGGGCCAACATCCCCTAACGACTAGCCTCCCGCTTGCGGATGTTATGGGTGCGGGGCCGTGCCAGCGGTGACCGGCGACGTGGTGTCAAGGATTTTTGGTGTCACGTGCGCGGCCGGGCGACGGCATACATAAGGAGCGGGGTAATGCGTTGTATTGCATTCGCCGGCGTGGTGGCGCTGGCGCTTGCGGGATGCGGCTCAGACGAACAAACGGCAGCTGTTCCGTATTGCGAAGCTGCAGGTGACTACGTCGAACAGTTGTCGTTCCAGGCCGGCGGCGATCAGGTAAGCGCTATTGACGATCGGCTCGAGGCGCTTAGTTATCTCGTCGGCGATCAGGCAAGCTCGATCAAACCCGATATCGACGCGGTCACGGCCGCTTTGGAGATTGCGCGCAGCCAGGCCGACAACGGCCAGCAGGTCGACTTGGCCACGATTGAACCAGACCGGAACCGGGCCATCGTCCAACAGTTGACCGTGTCGTGCACCCTCTCGGTCGGGGATTCAATGGCTGAGGACACGTCAGCCAGTCAGACGAACGCCGGCGCGTCGGTCCCCGTCGAAGGGCTCGTCCCTGTCGGTGAGGCGGCCAACCTGGGCGAGCAGTGGACTCTGAAGGTCACCGACGTCGACTTTGACGCAACCCAAGCGGTAATGGCCCAAAGCGGGGCCAACGTTGAACCGCCTGCCGGGACCCAATATGTGCTGATCAGCCTGGAGGTCGGATATGTCGGTGCCGACGCTTCGGGGATCACCTCGCTGTTGCAATCTCAGCTCGTTGGTCCTGGCGCTACTCGGTACGTGGCAGCCGATCATCGTTGCGGGATTTTGACAAGTGACCTCGCCGCCGCTGAGGTAGCTAAGGGCAAAACTGCGCCGGTACAGGTCTGTTTTGCGGTCAGTGAGGCTGACACCGAAGCGTTGGTCCTGGAACTATCGGACCGAGACACGTTCTCGACAGATGCCGTTCGGGCGTTCGCTCTGCGATAGGGGGAGCGGCGGGACGCGGTTGGTATCAGAACCTCAGCATGCCGGGCGCCGTCTTCTCCCGAGCGACTGGTCAACCCTTGAGGGCCGCCGCGTACTGACTCAGCGCCCGTTCGCGTCCAACGGCAAGGTCGATGATCGGATCGGGATAGCCCGACGCCGGGTCGTCGAAGGAGCCCCTCTGAGGGCGCTTCCACGGCTCAAAACACCACTTGGGGTCTAGTTTGGCGAGTTCAGGGATCCACCGCCGAACGTAGTCGGCATCGGGGTCGAACCGGTGGGCCTGTCGCACGGGTTGGAAGATCCGGAAGTACGGGGCGGCGTCAACCCCGCACCCGGCCACCCACTGCCAGTTACCCACATTCTGGGTGGTGTCGCCGTCGACGAGCTGGCGTCGAAAGTAGCGCTCTCCCAACCGCCAGTCGACGAGTAGGTGCTTGACCAAGAACGACGCGGTCACCATTCGGAGTCGGTTGTGCATCCACCCCGTTTCGGCGAGTTCTCGCATGGCAGCGTCGACCAGAGGGAAGCCGGTCATACCTGCACGCCAGATCTCAAAAAGTTCCAGATCGAGGGTCCAGATACGTTGCCGGTAGTTGGCTTTGAATTCGGTGCTGACCGTCTCGGGATGATGGAACATGACATCAGCGAAGAAGTCGCGCCACGCCAGTTGGCGGAGCAGCGATTCGGCGCCCGGTTGGTGCAGGTACGACATGGCGAGGCGGCGCGCGCTGAGGATTCCCCATTTCAGCGCCTGGGACATATGAGAGCCCCCAGATAGCTCGTTTTCGGGGGTGGCGTCCCCGTGAACGTGTCGTTGCACCTCGTGTTGCCAAGCAGCCTGAGCGGGACCCGGCTGAAGCAGAAAATGCGCGCCGGGTCTGGCGAGCGCGGTCAGAGACACTGGTTCACCGCAGTCGGGGTCGTCAAAGGTGCTGTTGGTCACAACCATCAGGCTTGGGCGGTTCCCTGGCCGTCCTGGGACCTGTTCTGTCGCCGTGGGATCGTCCGAGAGCGAAATGCTGGGCGCGGCATCTTGGTCTGGGGCGCCCAGCCACCAAGGTCGTGGACGGTCCGCGCCCGTAAATATCGAGCGAGCCGTGTCTTCGAGCTCGGCGGTCCAGCGTCTGAAGTACGGGGTGAAGACTTGGTAGGGCTCGCCGTTCGGACGGCGGATCGTCCCGGGTTGCGCCACCCAGTTGCCCGCCTCGACATGGCAGGGGCACGCAAGCCCACGCTGGACGTTTGCGTCTCTGCGCCGTCCGAATGGAGTCACCGCGTCGTTCCACAACACGGCGGCCGCGCCCGTGCTCGCAGCGATAGCCGGGACCAACCTGACGGGGTCTCCACGCCGAACGAACAACCTGCCGCCGGTTCTACCAAGGGCTTCATCGAGCTGGGTGAGCGCGAAGATCAGCGCCTGGCGCCGCCGGTTGGTGGCCGCGTCCCATAAAGCCGGATCGATGACGTAGAGCGCCAACAATGGTCGACCCCACGACGCGGCCCGATCAACCGCCGGATTGACGTCGAGTCGGAGATCGGTTCGAAACCACACGATCGCGGGTGCCAGCGGTGAGTCCCATCTTGGATCTGGCGCGCCAGCATCGGGCGCGGCGTGGCCCGTGCGCGAAACGGCCTGCAAGTTTGTTGGGGATTCTTGTTGCATGTTGGGGGCAACTTGTGTGGGGAGATGTCGCTACCCACCGCTGGGAGGGCTCTTCGGTGGGCGGGGGATAAACGCAGACGTAGTCTCGATGTACTGGCGGTACTCGGGTCGCCGGCCTGCGATGTTTCGTTCTAGCAGCGCAACGCCAGATACGCGAATCAACAGCAATGTCATCAGCAATGGGCCGATAATCGTTGCGACGGGCGCGCCGATTCCCACTGCGATGAGCCAGATCCCCCACCAGACACAGCTGTCGCCGAAGTAGTTGGGATGGCGCGTGTAGCGCCACAGACCACGGTCCATGACTTTGCCCGCGTTGCTTGGATCGGCTTTGAACCGTGCCAGTTGAAAGTCGCCGACGGATTCGAACACGAAGCCGGTCCCAAATAACGCAACACCCAAAGCGACCAGGAACAGAGTTTGGATGTCATCGCCGTAATAGATGCCTCCTTGCAGCGGCATCGACACGATCCAAAAGATTCCACCCTGGGCCAGAAACACGGTGAACAGACTGGTGAACACGAACTTTGGCCCGGTTTTGGCTCGCATGGCCCGGTACCGCCGGTCTTCACCTTTGCCGAGGTTGCGCGACATCAAATAGATCGACAGGCGCAGTCCCCACAGGGTGGCACACAACGCGATCAGGGTTCGGGGCCAATCCCACCGCGTAGCGCTGAGATCGACCACGGAGACAAGCCCAGCGAGCAGGCCCCACGCGAGGTCGACGATCGAGGCGTCCTTGACGATGACCGAGACGACCCACAGCAGCGCAAGGCTGCCGAGTAGCGCTCCAAGGGTTTCGAAGCTCATCTGCAAAAAGGTGGCGGCCAACGTCGGCTCCTTGGACGTGTTCGGTGTGGGCTCTTCGCGGGTCGGGAAAGCTGTGACACGGTTACGGCGGTGGTGCCGCCAAATGATTGGCGACCTTCCCGCCCGTTGGGGGGAGTTGCGTGCTGCCCGGGCCCGTCCCGTCGGGGCTTGGGGCGACCGAGTCGACCCAGTCGTCGAGCGCTGCCCACCGTTCATACAGCCAGCGGGCCGTAGCCGGCGCCGGGATGGCACTGCGTGGGATTCGTGTGAAGTGGACGGTGATAGTGGAACCCGGGAGGTTCTTGTCGAAGAGTGAACGCACTCCGACCATCTTGTCGAGTCCGTAGTGACCGACGATAAGAACGTCGCAGTCGGTTGCGTTGACCAGCGCCAACGTCCCGGCCGGACGAGGCGCAATGACGTGTCGGTAGCTGCCGGTCAGATGGGCCAGGTCGGGATGTTGGGTAAGGGCACGCTGGGCCGCTTTCGCCCGAGAAGCGGCGGTTGCCAGCCGCCCTTCCGGGTAGATGATCACACCAGAGTGCTTGTCCAGATCGTCGGCTAAGGCGACGATGCCGTCGATTTCGGCGGCAGTGTTGCTCGCTTCTCGGTCGACGAAATAATTGGGTAGCCGCGATCCGCAGATATCGAGCGCCGGGTCGGCTCGCAGTTCTTGTTTGAGTACATATCGGAGTCGTATGTCGTGGCGGCGAGTGATCAGATTGAGGGGCAGAAGTGTGTCCAAGATCGACACGTGTCTGATGAGCACTACCAGCGGACCCGGCTTGATGATGCCGTCGCCTTCGACTTCGATTCGGAGGTTGAAGGCCCAGACCAAGCCTCGATACAAAGTGCCCGCCCACCATGACTGTGCGCGGTAGGCGCTCTCGACCAGGCGTACGCGGTCGCGACCCCCAAAGGTTGCGATCCAACTCGCTCCCAGCCAGATGAGGCCTCCGACAGAGGTCCAGGCGTACACGAGGGCGCACAGCCACAAGCGCCACAGCGCGCCCGGCTGGCGGCGCACGGCCCGATAGCCGTCAACAAACAAGCTGGCGAGGAGCCACAAGGGGGCGCTGAGAAGCAGCAGAACGGCAAGGATCGTGACGGCCGGTACGGACACGAGCCGCCGCAAGAGCGGTGATCGGAGCAGCATCGCTACCGCAGGTCCTGCTTTGACTGGAAGGCGGCCAGAACTCGGGGCGGAGCCCCTGGACCTCGGTGCCTGTATCTGTGGGACGACGAGAGCCCGGCCATCACTCAATCATGCCCGACCCATCACGGCGCGACCAGACATTGCGCAGTACTCGACGGCCTCCGGGAGGGTGCCGACCGCTGCCGTACAGTCCGGGAAGCCTGCGTCGACGCAGGTGGCGTTGAGGCGGCCTTCGTTTGAGGATCGTCTGAGTGGCCAGGTGAACGGCAGTACATTCTGGCGAAATCGATACCGCTTAGCGGCGCCCCCGCCGCGCCTTCCGACGGTTCAAGAAGCCGGAGACGCCAAAGATGCCTGTGATGAGAATTCGTCACCCCCGTGGCCACGACGCTCGCCTCGTCTGCCGACAGGTTGTCGACGAACCTAGACCGGCCAGAAACTTGGCTAGGGCCAAAGGCCTCGTCGGCGGTGGGCTGGCCGTTCTGATGCTGTGCGGTGCACTCGCACTCATCGGTGCTACCACCTCGCAGGGGTCGGCGGCTTCGATCGCGGGCGCGCAACCGGCGGGTGCAGAAAGCCTTCTGCCACCTGAGCTGGCGGGCAACCCGCTACTGGCGCAGGTGTTAGCGCCCGACGCTCCACCGTTGTGCAACCCGCTGGGCTACAAGACCTGTGCAATGCCCTATCCGACGTCGCTCGCAGGCGTTCCCAACCCTGCGTCACCCACGGGCTTTACGGTCGTCATTCCCGACTCCACCATGCGCCCCGAGGTGCTCGCGCAATTGCCGCCGTCGGTGCATCCGGCAAACGTCCTGACCGGTATGAGTGGCTTTCCGACGAGCGGGCCGATCCTCTTTGAACTTCCCGCCCCGTGGGACCCGGCGACGCTGCCCCCCGATGGCGGCGATGCTGTGGTCGTCTTCGACGCCGAAACCCGCCAGCGAGTCCCGATCATGGTGCGACGAAACCGCGTCTCGTCCGGTCAGGACGCCGACTCCTGGATCGTCGAGATTGTGCCTCGGGACCGCTTCGAGTTCGGTCGCCGGTACGTGGCGTACACGACGACCGCCCTCCGCCGTCTCGACGGCTCGCCGTACACCCGCAGTGCGGGGATGTCGCAGGCGTTGTTGGGCGATCCGAACGGGTTCGGTGCGCAGTACGCCCGGGACCTGTTGGCCGAGATCGCTGCGACCGGACTGAACCCTGACCTCGTTCTGACCATGACCGACCTGCGGGTGCGTGCCGAATCAGAGGTGCTTGACCAGACGATCGCGCGCGCCGACAAAGTCCGTGCGCTGCCACACCCCATCCGCAACGTCGAGGTGAAGGCCACCTTCCCCGAGCCGACCATCGGAGCGTTGATCACCGGCGAGGTCTTGACCTACGACTTCCGCAACGCCGACAGGGTCTTTGACCGAGGAATCGTCGAACCCAAGCCGGTGTGGGTCAAGTTTCTGCTGACCCTGCCTACGGTCGACCGTGCCAAACGGGCGCCGGTCCTGATCTACGGCCACGGCATCACTACATCAAACCATTCGATGCTTTTCTGGGCGCGTGAAGCGGCCGATCACGGTTTTGCGACGATCTCGATTGACCAGCCCAACCACGGTTCAAGAATCCCCACCGAAGGCTTTGTCACCGACCTTGCGAGCCCGGCGACCATCAGCGGAATGGCCGGTATGGTCCAGCAATCGCCGATCGATCAGATCTCGCTGGTCAGTGCTCTGCAAACCAGTTTCCGTAATCTCGACCTGTACGGCGCTGGGGGAGGGCCCGACGGCGCACCCGATCTCAACGTCGACGACCTGACTTATTCAGGCACGTCGATGGGCGGAATTCTCGGAGCGACATTCATCGCTCTCGAACCCGACCTTCGAGCGTCGCACCTTGAGGTGACCGGAGCGGGCATTCTCGACCTCATTTCGGTCTCGACGTTCTTTGATGAACTCCACCTGCAAGAAGCGTCACCGCCCAACGCGACCGGTGGTGAAGCTGCGGTGCTGTACGCAGGGCTCCAGCAGCTCATCGACTTGGGTGACCCAATCAACTTCGCTCATCTGTACAAGGGGAGTGATCCGCGACTCGGCTCTCGAAAGGTGTCGATGCACTACTCACTCGACGATGGGGTCGTGTACAACGCCAGCAGCGAACGCCTCGCTCGGCTTGCCGGGATGACGCAGGTGGGGACGATCTTCCGAGGCATCGCAGGTCTCTCACAGGGCTCCGGTTTTCCTGATCGGAACGTCTACCAGTCGCCCAACTCCCAGGGGGACAACATCTCCGATCTGCTATCGCCGACGTTCGACAAGCGGCTGTTCGCCCTGATCATGCACGTGGGCTTCTTCCACCCCGTCGCCACGCAGATGCGCAATGACTGGCTTACGTCGATCAACCCCGCGGTCGTGCCGATCCACCGTGACATGACCTGGCAAGAAAAGTTGGCGATCCCCACCATTATCTGGCCGTTCCTCGCGGTGTTCGCGGTCTTTTCGCGCATTCTCGGTGAACCGCCGAGCGGAGCCCTCTATTACCAAGGGGGTTAACGTCCGCGTTACCCGCGCACGCTCGGGGATCGAGCCCAAACCAGGACCCGCGTTATCGTCGAATCGCCCGGCTGACTCAGTTGGGAGCCCCCACGTTGACTTGGTACGAACATCCGGCCGTTAGGCCGGTTGTGTCGATCGTGGGCGTCGATGCCACAGGACCTTTCCCAACCTTCGAAGAAGAGCGCCTCGGGCGCTGTACTTACGATTTTGGTCATTCAGGCCGCGCTGGTCGTGACCGGACCGTTGATCGCTCGCATGCTCGGCGCCGAAGACCGCGGTCGCTTTGCCCTGGTGATCTTGGTGCCGTCGGTGCTGAGTCAGCTTGGAGTACTCGGTCTGCCGCGGGCAATGACCTACCACCTTGCGACCGGTTTTGATGAGGGGTTCATCCGCTCTCAGGTGGCGAAACGAGAGATCTGGCTCTCGGCCGCCTTGCCGTTCATCTCGCTCTTAGGCGTGTTCTTACTGGTGCGAGAGACCAACCGCTCCGTGGTCGTCTCTGCGGTGATCGCCTCCGCGTCGATCCCGTTTCACGTGATGCTTCAGCATTCCCTCGCCGTCCTGCTGGGGCGCCAGCAGTACTTCGCTCACAACGTGTTGATCACCGTTCCGGTCATCTTGTACGCCGTCTTCATTGCGGTGTTCTACATCGTAAAGATCGACACCTTGACCGGTGCAGTGCTCGCATGGGTACTGGGCTTTGCCATCGGGGGTTCGGTCTCGGGGTGGTTTGTTCGCAACGTTCCGCCGCGTACTGGCGGCACGCCGATCCCCTATGAGGAGGTGGCGTCGTACGGCCGCAAAGGCCTGCTCGGCACGTCTTCACCGGTGGAACAGTTCAGGGTCGACCAGGGCATCGCTGGGGTAGTGCTGACAAACGTTCAGCTCGGCTACTACTCGGTGGGCCTAGCGTTTTCGAACATGCCGAGGTTTCTGGGGTTGGGAGTCGGGCTGTTGGCACTTCCACAAGTCGCAGAAGCCCAACAACAAGGTGTCGCGCAAGGTGCAGCTCGACGCTATGTCCTTTGGTCTGCGCTGCTTTGCGGGCTCGCCGCTGCTGGCCTTTGCGCCGTTACCCCCTGGATCCTGCCGCTCGCCTTCGGTGAAGAGTTTCGACCCGCGATTGGGGTGACGCAGTGGCTAATCGTCGCTGGAGCCGTCTTCGGGGCTCGACGGACCCTGGTCGAAGCGGCCGGAGGCATGGGCAACCCAGGGCTGGCGTCGACCGTCGAGATCGTCGCCGTCGTCATCCTGGTGCCCGCGGTCCTGGTCTTTGCCCAGCTCTTCGGCACCACAGGCGCCGGAATTGGGCTGTTCATCAGCGCGGTGGTGTCGCTCGCATTCGGTCTGAGCCGCTTAGGACGGTCCGAACCAGAGGATCTTTTCGAGCGCGATAGTGAGGTCCGATCCGAAATGTCGATTAAGGCCTATTCAAGGGAAACCCAAGCCATCGGCTTCGAATCTGCGAAAGAGCGGCTGTAGGCAATACTCGGTTTCACCAAGCGGCGGCCCCCAGCGCCTTGGAATGCTCGGCCTTCCCTTTCGGAAGGTACGCATGCGAGCAGGCACTGGATAGGCAATCATGTCGGAACAAACTTCCGAATCGCGGTACTGGATACCGGCATACATACTGTGCGGAATCGTCGCGGGTGTCGCAGGCTATTTCGTTGTAGAACGCAAGCCGTTGATGGTGGTCGCTGGCGTTAGCCTCGGTCTGCTGGCGCTCGCTGCGAGTTACCGCCTTGGGCGGTCACAAGGCCTGTTCATCGCCCTTCTCGCCATTTTTGCCTTCACGATCCCCATGTCGGGTGTGCGCGTTTCTCAGACGACAGCACTGAGCGACGTCATCATGTTGCCGCTCATCGCCCTCGTGTTTTTGATGACGACGCGAACCAAAGACACCGTCGTTCCCGAGATGAAGCCTTTGATGATTGGGGGCGCCATCATCTCCGCGTGTGGGATCGCATCGTCGTTCACTGCAGCAGATGTGACGCTCGCGCTTTTCGGGGCATTCAGGGTCTTTGTCGCCACGGTTCTACTGCCGTGGGCTCTGGGAACCATCCGACTAACGACGCCGCTTGCCCGGCTGATGACCTGGGCCTGGATGGCCGGGCTGATGATTTCTTCGGTTCTGGGGTTCGTGCACTTCAAGACGCCGTTTGGCCGTGTACTCGGCCTGACAACGCATGAGAACCACTTCGGTCTGACCGTTGTCTTCGGAGTTGGGGTGGCGCTTGCCCTCTACCTTTCGGAGAAGGGCTTCCTGCGGTATGTCGCGTTCGGCTGTCTAGCCATTGCTAGCTACGGGGTGATCGAAAGCGGCTCGCGGGCTTCCTTGTTAGGAATGGTGCTGGCTGTGGCCATCTTTGTGGTGCGGACGCGTCGGGCCATCTTCCTGCTGTGGGGATGGCTGGCGATCGTCGTGAGCTTTGCGGTCCTCGCCACTGGGCTGGTGCAACTGCCCGAATACAACGCGCTGGCGCGGCTCTTCGGCGGGGGCAACGCAAGCGTCGAGATCGCAGATGACGTGCGCGCCGAGGCTCACGAATGGGCCGTCGAGAAGATCGACCGGAACCCACTGTTCGGTGGCGGTTTCGACGAGGCAGAGATCGTGCACAACGTGTACCTGCAGATCTGGGCGTCGGCCGGTCTGCTTGCGTTGGCTGCCTTCCTGCTGGTCATGTTGGCGGCTGCTCGGCCCGCCTTAGCGCCCAAGGTGTTGCATCCAAGTGCGCGCACACCATGGGACCGCCGCGCCCTGTTGTCGCTTGGCTACTCCGTTGGCTGTATCGGCTATTTCCTGATCGCGCTCACATCGAACATCTTTTGGACGAGGTACGTCTGGTTCCAGATAGCGATGGCTGTGGCGCTTTCGTCACGGCGTTACGCAGAGGACCGAGTGGACCCTGATCCTGAGCCGACGTGGCCGATGTTTGTGGCCGCACCTGTCGCCCCCGGGCCGGCAGCAGAGATTCTGCCTCCCGCTGCCAAGTCCGAGGACTTCAACGACCTGTTCGTTTACGCCAATCAACCATCGAATTCCCCCAACAAGTAAGCGCCGACTGACGGGGTTCGGCCTCGTCTGATCGTTGCTCGCCAAAACAGTCGGTCCAGTCGGGCTGGCTCAAACCACGGCACACGAGTCTCCGATGCGCGCTAGCGGCGGGGCCTACTTGAGGGGTCATTCCATGATGAGACGATCAGACAAGATCTTTGTTGCCGGCCATCGCGGGCTCGTGGGCTCCGCGCTGGTGCGGCGTTTGCAAGCCGACGGGTTCGAGAACATCTTGACCGCCACACGGGACGAGTTAGACCTGCGCAATCAGGCCGCGGTCAACGAGTACTTCGATCGAGAGAGGCCGGACGTGGTGTTCCTGGCAGCGGGAACGGTCGGTGGCATCATGGCCAACTCCACCCGCCCGGCGGAGTTCATCTACGACAACATGCTGATCCACGCAACGGTCGTCCACGCCAGCTACTTGAGCGGCGTGGGCAAACTGCTGTACTTGGGCTCGTCATGCATTTACCCCCGGCACGCCACGCAACCGATCGACGAAGCCCAGCTGCTGACCGGCCCGCTGGAGCCCACCAACGAGTGGTATGCGATTGCCAAGATCAGCGGAATCAAGCTGTGTCAGGCGTACCGCCAACAGTACGGCTGTGACTTCATTTCGGCGATGCCAACCAACCTCTACGGTCCCTTCGACAACTTCGACCTGGCCTCGAGCCACGTCGTCCCGGCGCTTGTCCGAAAGTTCCATGACGCCAAGCTAGAGGGCGCCTCCCAGGTGGAGATCTGGGGTACCGGGTCGCCGATGCGGGAGTTTCTCTATGTCGAAGACATGGCGGATGCCTGCGTCTTCTTGATGAACAACTACAGCGACCACGACCACATCAACGTGGGAACCGGCACCGACATCACAATCCGCGAACTCGCCGAGACCGTTCGCTCGATTGTGATCCCCGACGCCGAATTGGTTTTCGACTCGACCAAACCAGACGGCATGCCCCGCAAGGTGCTCGACGTGAGCCGACTGCGCGATCTGGGGTGGTCCGCACAGACCAGCCTCAGAGAGGGGCTCGAAGCCACCTATGCCTGGTTCACCGACCAGAGCGACGGTTCGATTAGAGGAATGGAGATGGCCGCTCACGCCAGCTGAGCGAGCGCAGCACATGACGACTTCACTCACCCAACACTCACAGCCCAAACGCGACGAGACGTCCGGCCGCGTCTTTCACGACGTCATGCTGATCGACTACTCAAACCACCCGTTTCTCAAACGCGGTGTGGAACAGCTGCGCGAGCTTGGCCACGACGTGTCCTACATGTACTCGTCCTCGTTTCAGGGACCGAACATGGCGTCCTCGGCCGAGGGCTACAAGCAGTCCGACTGGCTGATCGGCATCTCGCTTGACGAGGAGTTTGCCAAGTACTCCTGGCTCAAACGCCGCAGCCAAGAGATCGAATGGGCGCGGCGCTGCACCCAGGAACTCGACCGTATCCAGCCTGCTGTGGTCCTTGTCGCCAACACTCCACTCGACGTGATGCGCAAGATCGACAAGTGGTGCAAGGCCAACGATTCCAAGATGGTCTTTTGGATTCAAGACTTTTATGGCATTGCCTCGCGTCGCATCTTGTCGGAACGCATGGGGCGACCGGGCGACCTGATCGGCCGGTTCTATGAGCGGATCGAGCGTCGATTGGTGAAGTCGGCGGACCATCTGGTGCTTATTTCTGGAGCACATCTAGACATGGTCGAACAGATGGGCGCACCTCGGTCGAAATGCACGGTTCTCGAGAACTGGGCGATCATCGACGACTACCCGATCGCTGACCGCGATAACCATTGGGCGGCGGACCAGGGTGTTGACGAAACAATCAATCTGATCTATTCGGGCACGCTCGGGCTGAAGCACAACCCCGACCTGCTGAGCGGGCTCGCTAGGGGACTCAGTGACGTGCCCCAGGCCCGCGTGATCGTCATCAGCGAAGGCGTCGGTGCGGACGTACTCGCGGAAACGAAGGCTGCGCAAGGTCTCGACAACCTTGTGCTGCTGCCCTTCCAACCGTACGAATGGCTCCCTGAAGTTCTCGGAAGCGCCGACGTGCTGATCGCACTGCTGACATATGACGCCGGGGACTTCTCGGTTCCGTCCAAGGTGCTGTCCTACTTGTGCGCGGGTCGACCGATCGTGGGATCTATCCCTCGAAGCAATCTGGCTGCCCAGATCATCGAGCGCGAAGACGCAGGTACCTGCGTGAACCCCGAAGACGAGCAGGGTTTTCTCGACGCTGTACGGCAAATGGTTTCGATGCCCGCCCAAGAACGCGCCGCTCTGGGCCGGAATGCCCGTACCTATGCAGAACGGACCTTCTCTGCTCCCGCGGTCACGGGACGCCTCATCGGCCTGCTCAACAAGGTTGGCGCGCCGACGCGTTCGACTCGAACGATCTAACTACAACCCCAACGAACGAAAGATTTCGACGACATGGTCAAGAACAGAACCGCACGAGTCCTCGTGCAGCTGGCCTTCATGCTGTTTCCCTGGAAAGTCAAACGATTCTTGTTCCAGCGGTTGTTTGGCTGGAAGATCGCCCCGACCGCGCGGATCGGTTGGTCGATGGTCGACGTTGAAGAGCTCTCGATGGACGACTTTGCCCACATCGATCACTTCACGATGATCCTCCGTCTGCGCAGGGTAGAGATGGCCGAACGCGCCCAGATCGGCCGGTACAACTGGGTCCGGGTCGCGGCGGTCTTTCGGGACGCCGGTCCCGACGTGGCACCAGCTTTCTTGAAGATGGGCCGCAACTGTGTGATCACGATTCGGCACTTCATCGACTGCTCGGGCGGTCTGACCTTTGAAGACATCTCCGGTATCGGTGGTGTGCGCTCGACGATCTTTACGCACCAACCAGACTGGGTTACCCAAAAGCAAGTAACCGCTGGGGTGGTCTTTGAGTACGGATCGATGGCGGCTTCGAACTGCCTGATCCGCCCAGGGACACGAGTCCCTCGGCACGCGGTCTTGGCCATGGGTACGGTCCCCGGTATCCGAGTGACCGAGCCCGAGATGATCTACGCCGGCAACCCTGCTCGTCCCGTGATGCCAGTGGGCGAGGAATACCTGCAGCGCGACTTCTACGGCGAGTACGGCTACACCTCACCCGAGGACGAAAAGCGTGTTGGTTTTGGCGACGGAACCGGCGGCGCTGAGCTGGGATCGGCAGACGCCGAACAGGTGCCTGCCTCCGAATGAAGATCCTGCACGTGCACAACCACTACCGCTCCAGGATTCCTTCTGGAGAGAACAAGGTGGTTGCGTTGGAACGGCGAGCACTGAGAGAGCACGGCCTACAAGTCATCGACTACGACGCGTACAACGATGAAGCGGAGCACTACTCGGTTCTTGGAAAGGCGCGCGCCGCGATCGCGCCCGTGACCGGCGCAGGTCACGGGGCGGCAGTGGCGAAGGTGCTGGCAGCGGAGACCCCGGACGTTTTGCACGTTCACAACGTGTACCCGTTGATCTCGCCTCGGATCGTCGCCACCGCCAAGCGCTGTGGCGTCCCCGTGGTGCACACGGTTCACAATTATCGCCACGGGTGTATGGCCGGCACCTTTTATCGAGATGGTCAACCGTGCACTCGATGCAAAGACAAAAAATGGCAGTGGGCAGGTGTTCAAAATCGGTGTGCTAGCGGCTCGACTGCATTTTCCGGTTCGATGCTGTTATCGCAGCGATTCATTTCACCGCTCTGGACCCAGGTCGACCGATTCATTGCGATTAGTCATTCAATCTCAAACCATCTGATCGAACAGGGTTTCGATCCCGATCGGATCGTCGTCAACTACCACGGAGTCCCCGATCCGCTCGACGAAGTTGCCCCCGGGGTGACCGTCGCAAAGGTGGACCGCTCCACTCCTGGTCCGGTCGATATCGAAGGGGCCGAAGGCTTTCTGGTCGTCTCTCGCCTGGAAGCTCCCAAGGGGCTCCCCGAACTTTTCGATGCGTGGGCGAGGTCAGGCCTGGATGGGCGAACGCGCTTGACGATCGTTGGCGACGGCGAGCTATATCCGACGTTGTTGCAGCGGGCCGACGAGTTCTCCACCGTCTCTGTCCTGGGAAGACTCGACCAAGCAGACGTGATCACTCAGATTGCCGATCACGCGGTCATGGTTGTCCCCTCCATTTGGCGGGAGCCGTTTGGGCTGACGGCGATCGAAGCCATGGCTTCGGGGCGTCCGGTGCTCGCCACTGATTCCGGCGCGTTGGCCGAACTGGTCGACCCTTCGGTGGGATGGTCGGTGGCGCCGACGGTAGAAGGCCTTGCGCAAGGATTGCTTGCCGCCTTTGGTGCTTCTGTCGAGGAGCGGCGGTCCAAAGCCGCGGCGGCCAGAGTTCGGTACGAAACAACATTTCGTCCCGAGGGGTCGATCTCTCGACTCGTCGAGATTTATCGCGCTGTTGCACGAGGTGACCTGGACGAACGGGCCACACCGCTACGGCGCGGTATTTCCGTGAAAGAGAGTAGCTAGCGTGACCGATATGGCCGTCACACCAATTGATGCACGTCCCGGAAAAGATCCACGGATCTTGGCCCTAATTGAACCAGGTCAGCTTGTCGTCGACGTGGGCTGTGGAGCCGGAACGTTCCTCGACGACGTTCGGCATCGCTTTGATCACGCCGTGGGGGTTGACCGTTGGACCCGTCGGCTGCAAGCCCGTGCCGACTCGGTCGAAGCCTGGGATTTCATCCAGGCAGATCTCGCNNGTCGGGTTCTCTAAGTCAGTGCTCGACGTTCTCAAGCCGGGCGGCCGTTTCATCGTGACCACCCCCAACGTCCGCTACCTCAAGCACGTCTACAAGTTGGTCATCGGCGGGCGCGGCCCTCGGACCGCGAACGACGACGACCGCGACGGCGTCTGGGATGACGGCCACGTGCATTACTTCACCCACTCCGACGTCGCGGGCGTGCTTCAGGCCGCCGGGTTCGCGGCGGTCCACAACAGCGCGCTGATCGAGTTGCAGGGCGGGCGAGTGAGACCGCTGCTCAACCGCTATCGAACCACCCCGCTGGTGCGCGAGTTTCTTTCCGGGAACATGCTCATCTATGGCGATAAGGCCACCTCATGAAACCGTTCTCCCCAAGGTATGCCCGCGTCCGCACCTGGGCCTTGCTTGCCACACTCGCGGTGGGCGCAGCCGCTTGTTCCTCCAATCCCCGGCCTCTCGATGACGTGTCGACGAAAGAACCTGCGCCGACTACGACGACGACAAAGCCCGAGCGTCTTGCCGAGCGCCCGCCGTACACCGACCTGATCGGCACGGGACTGCCCGTCGGTGGACAGGAAGGTCTCGAGACTGCCGCCGAGATGATTCCCGAACAGATCGTGGCGTTCGCCCTGGAACTTGGAGCGACCCAACCTCAGGCCGAGTGCCTGTCGCGTGAGATCGTCGACCGGGTCCCGNNCCGTCGGCTGCAAGCCCGTGCCGACTCGGTCGAAGCCTGGGATTTCATCCAGGCAGATCTCGCAGCCGCACTTCCCCTCGCGCCCAACTCTGCGGACCTGGTCCTCGCCAACCAAGTCATCGAACACATTCTCGACCCAGTCGGGTTCTCTAAGTCAGTGCTCGACGTTCTCAAGCCGGGCGGCCGTTTCATCGTGACCACC
>CXWK01008085.1_pt1 | contig 21162 bp, 16 predicted proteins | sample 590851 | NCBI WGS metagenome assembly CXWK01 (sample SAMEA3498364, study PRJEB10139) | wastewater metagenome | biome: wastewater treatment plant; material: activated sludge | place: Denmark | collected 2014-08-01 | reverse complement strand
ACACTAAAAACTGGCAAAATGGCTTATATGTTTTGACGCTCTACAATGAGCATTTTTCAAAGAGTACACAAATTTTTATACAACATTAAAATTTTTTTATACGATAAAGAGGCGGCAAATACAACTTTTGCCGCTTCTTTCGTTTTAGAAAATCCATATAAATTCTATTTTTGTAAAAAATAAATGGTGCTTTTGTAATGATTTAAGTAATAAATATGTTCTGTATATTTGTATTCAACAACATAAAACTGTTTTTTATATGACATTCCTTCAAATCATCTTGATTATTTTAGTAGGGATTATATTATTACTCGTAGAACTGTTCATTTTTACCGGCTCTACTATTGCTGGCGTGGCGGGTACCATTTTATGGGTGGTGGGCGTAATCGCTTTTTATTATTATTATGGTACTGTAATGGGGCATTGGGCTTTGGGAATCAGTTTGCTGCTCGGTATAGGGCTGGCAGTGGCTACTGGTCGTTGGCTTGGGAAACGAGATGTAGGGCTGACAAAAACACTTGACGGAAAAATGAATACAACTCCTCAGGACGAATTAGAAACAGGTATGCAGGGTGTAGCTTTTAGCGATTTAAAACCTTACGGAAAAGTTACTATTTCAGGAAAAATTTATGATGTACATTCCGAAGGAGGATATATTTCTAAAGGTACGCAAGTGAGTATCAGCAATATTACACCGCAGGAAATTGTTGTGAAAAGCGTATAAAAAGCCAAATACACTCCGCCTGTGAAATGTTTTTGTATAGTTATTTTTTATATCAATAAAAATGAAATAAAGAAATGAAGGGAAAAATTTTGATAAACACTATTTTTTTATCTTAATTTACGCAAAATTTGTTTGTCATTATTTTTTCTTCTAACTACTCTTATTCTTATTTTGTCAAAAGTAAATACTACTGATACTTTAAAATCTGCTCTTAAAGCGCGGGTGTTTTCTTCTACGGGGTCGTGGTACTATGCACGCAGCAACGACGAGCGCGAGTGGCAATGTAGGCTCAAAGGCAACCTGCGACTCAAAGAGGCTCTTTTTACCAATCCGGTGGCAGTGGGCGATTGGGTGTATATAGAGCCGGAAACAAATCATGCGGCGGCGGCTACTATCAGCGAAGTTCTCGACCGCAACAATTATATCATACGTCAGTCGCCGCGCAACGAACACAAAAGCCATATTTTAGCTTCTAATATTGATGAGGCTCTCCTGATTACCTCTTTGCGCAGCCCGCGTACTTCTTTGGGCTTTATTGACCGCTTTTTGGTTACTGCCGAAATGTTTCATATTCCTGTTTCTATTATTGTCAATAAAAAAGATTTGTATAATAAAGACGAACTGGCAGTCTTTGAACAATGGCGTGCTATTTATGAGCCTTTGGGCTATCGTGTGTTTTTGTTTTCGGCAATGGATAAAGCAGATATTGATAAAGTAAAACGCATCATCACCGGAAAAACCAGCCTCTTTGCAGGGCACTCCGGTGTAGGAAAATCAACCATTATCAATGCCATTATTCCCGAAGCACAGCAAAAAACCCGCGCTATTTCGGATTATACCGACAAAGGCATGCACACGACCACTTATACTATTATGTTCCGCGCACCTTTGCAAAGCAGTATTTTTGATAGCTTTATTATTGATACTCCCGGCGTAAAAGAATGGCAGCCTACCGAAGTACAACAAGATGAAATTTCGCATTATTTTCCTGAAATGCGCTCTTTAATCGGTAAATGCCGCTTCAATAATTGCTTACATATCAACGAACCGCATTGTGCGGTGACCGCTGCCGTACAAGACGGAACCATCGCAGTTTCGCGCTATCACAGCTATACGGGTATCGTATATCCCGAAGATTATACTTAAATCTTCCTTCTTTTTATCTCATTTTTGGTTTGCTATTAATTTTTACTATGCGTAATGAATTTGTATTTATCAGCACTTTGTTTATTGTAGGTGTGCTGCTTTTGGCATATTTTGTGTCGCCGAAGTGGTGGTGGGCATTGGCAATTATTGTACCCTTAGTAATAGGAGGTATTTATGATATGAGTCAATCGCGCCGCGCCATTGTGCGCAATTTTCCACTCTTGGGCAGAAGCCGCTATTTGATGGAAGAATTGCGCCCCAAATTTTATCAGTATTTTATAGAATCGGATATTGACGGTCGTCCTTTTAATCGTATTACGCGCTCTATTGTATATCAACGCGCCAAAAAAGAATTGGATACCACACCTTTCGGCACTCAATTAGATACCTACGCCGAAGGCTATGAATGGATGCAACATTCTATTGCTGCCATTAATCATCACGCTGCTGAAGCTCTGCGCACACGTATCGGTGGAGCAGCCTGTACTCAACCTTATATGGCGAGTATTCTGAATGTATCGGCGATGAGCTTCGGTTCATTGAGCAAAAATGCACAACTTGCACTCAATACAGGAGCTAAAATAGGAAATTTTGCCCACAATACTGGCGAAGGCGGTATCAGTCCTTATCATTTGGAAGCCGGCGGCGACCTCATTTATCAAGTGGGTACGGGCTATTTCGGTAGCCGTGATCAGGACGGAAATTTTTCTTTGGAGCAATTTGCCGAAAAAATGCGCTATCCGCAGGTGCGTATGGCTGAACTCAAATTGTCGCAAGGCGCAAAACCCGGACACGGTGGTATTTTGCCCGCCAAAAAAAATACACCCGAAATTGCCGCTATTCGCGGCGTAAAACCCTATACCGAAGTACTTTCGCCTCCGGCGCATACTGCATTTTCTACGCCCTTGGAATTGTTGCAACTGATAGGGCGTATGCGCGAAGCCGGCGGCGGAAAACCGATAGGCTTTAAACTTTGTATCGGCAGCAAAAAAGAGTTCATCGCTATTTGCAAAGCTATGATACAATGTGGTATCAAACCCGATTTTATTACCATAGATGGTGGCGAGGGTGGCACAGGTGCAGCTCCTTTGGAGTTTTCTAATTCGGTGGGTATGCCCTACCGCGAAGGACTTGCTTTTGCTTACAATGTGTTGCAGGGCTTTGATTTAAAGAAAGATATTACGCTGATAGCTTCGGGAAAAATTGTCAGCGGTTTTGATATGATGCGCGCCTTTGCTTTGGGAGCAGATGCCTGCAACAGTGCGCGGGCGATGATGATGGCTTTGGGCTGTATTCAGGCTTTGGAGTGCAATGCCAATACCTGCCCCACAGGTGTGGCAACGCAAGACCCCGAATTGGTAAAGGGCTTGGTGGTCAGCGACAAAAAAGAGCGTGTGGCTAACTATCACCGCGAAACAATAAAAAGTTTTATGGAACTGATGGCTGCCGCCGGATTGCACGATACGCATCTTATTAATCGCCACTTATTGATGCGCCGTGTAACGATGAGCGAAGTAAAAACCTATGCCGAATTGTACCCTTATATTCCGGTGGGTTGTTTGCTGAGTGCCGCTACTGTTCCCGAAGCATACCGCCACGACTGGGAAGCCGCCGTTCCTGAGCATTTTTAGCAAAAAAAATATTCTTTCGCTGCTATAAAAATACTTTTGAACACGGATTTGGTGAATGGAACGGGGATTTTTACAGATAAAAATCTGTGTGATTATTTGCTAAATCAGGTTTATCTGTGTTTCATCTTTTTGCTATAAGCGGAAAATGATTTCTGGATCAACTTGCCTGTGTTTTACATTCAGAGGCGCGCTATGCTTTGCGGACGGTGCGCTGCTCGATGCGTTTTTCATAATCAGTGCCCTGAAAAATGCGCTTTACAAAAATACCCGGCGTGTGGATATGGTCGGGGTCTAATGTTCCTATTGGTACTAATTCTTCTACTTCGGCAATGGTGATTTTTCCGGCGGTCGCCATCATCGGGTTGAAATTGCGGGCGGTGTATTTGAATACCAAGTTGCCCAGCGCATCGCCTTTCCAAGCCTTTACGATAGCGAAGTCGGCGGTTAAGCCACTTTCCAGCACATACTTACGCCCGTTGATTTCGCGTATTTCTTTGCCCTCTGCTACTTCTGTGCCGTAGCCGGTGCGGGTAAAAAACGCAGCAATACCCGCCCCACCTGCGCGGATACGCTCCGCCAATGTGCCCTGCGGTGTGAGTTCTACTTCCAACTCGCCCGACAATAACTGACGTTCAAATTCGGCATTTTCGCCCACATAGCTCGATATCATTTTTTTGATTTGGCGCGTTTTCAGCAGCAAACCCAAGCCAAAATCGTCCACACCGGCATTGTTGGAAATACAGGTCAGCCCGCTCACCCCTTTGCGCACCAAAGCAGCGATAGCGTTTTCGGGAATACCGCACAAACCAAAACCACCGAGCATTAGCGTAGTGTGGTCGGGAATATCAAAAATTGCCGCATCGGCATTCGCATACACTTTATTCATAAAAAAATAATTTCGCAGATGTATAATGATAAAATAAAATTCAATCCGTTTTTTAAAAAATCAAAATAATAAAAAAAGGAACGCAATGTTACAAAAAAATATCGTGTATGTCAAACAAAATGATGTCATTTTTTAATCGTTTTTAGCTTCGCGGCGCGAGAGTTCTTCCATTACACGGTCGTAAATGCGCTCCATTTTATCCGCCTGACTGCTGTAATAAATAAAAGAATTTTTAAAATCTTCTATTTTCACCGAAGGGTGGTGTTGCATTACCCAAGCATACATCTGCTCTTTGGAATAGGGCAGTTGAGTGGCGTTTTTGTGATCTTTATAGGCGGCTTCCAGCAAATGAATGTCTGCCAAAATCTGAATTAAAGTGTCTTCGGCTATCAAATTTGCAGGCGGCGCAGGTGCGGGCGTATTGGCAGCAGGACGACAGGCATCTGTAAACAAAACGGCAAGCGCAACAACAAATAATAAAAAATATTGCTTCACCACGCGGAATATAGGTGATGATATTGAGCATTGAGCAGTTGAGTTTTGCAACAAGTTTGTAATTTTGGGTTTTGAAGTTGATTGATGATGGCAAATATGGCAATATTTCGGCAAATAAAAGCTGAATTGGAAGAAAAAGGTGCGCGGTTGGTGGCGGTGTCTAAAACCCGTACAGCTGCCGAGATAATGGAACTGTATGCAGCAGGGCAGCGCATTTTTGGCGAAAACCGCGTGCAGGAAATGGTACAAAAATATGAGCAACTGCCCAAAGATATTGAGTGGCATTTGATTGGTCATTTGCAAAATAACAAAGTGAAATATATTGCGCCGTGGGTGGCTTTGATACATTCGGCAGACAGCCTGCAATTGCTCCAAACCATCAATAAGGAAGCTGCACGGCAACACCGCCGTATTGATTGTCTTTTGCAGTTTCATATTGCTCAGGAAGAAAGCAAATACGGATTCACTTTTGCCGAAGTGGAGGCTTTGTTGGAGTCGGAGGCTTTGGCGGCATTGCAGCATATTCGCATCAGTGGCGTAATGGCAATGGCTACTTTTACCGATGATGTAGCGCAGATACGCCGCGAATTTGCCACTTTACAGCAGTATTACCGACAACTGAAACGGCGTTTTTTTTCCAAAAATGACGATTTTAAAGAAATTTCTATGGGTATGTCGGGCGATTATAATATAGCTATCGAAGAAGGTTCTACGATGGTGCGTATCGGCAGTTTGTTGTTTGAAGAATAATAAAAAATTTTTTTAAATACGAAACAGACTGTTTTTTGCTTTAATTTAGTTCATCGCCTCGCAATTTGCGGTAGCGTTTGCGGGCTTCTACGGTGTAGAGGCTGCCCGCATAATCCACTATTATTTTTTCGTACAGCTCCATCGCTTTTACTTTATCTTTAAAATATTGCTCCTGCAATTCGGCATTTTCAAAAATAGCATCATCAGCCAAAATATCTTCGGCAAAGCCATTGGCTACCTGCTCCCAATATTGATAGGCACTTTCGTATTGGCGTTGGCGATAAGCAATTTTACCGCGTCTGAACAATATATCATCTGCCAAAGCGTGCCCCGGGTACAAGTTTTCGAGGCTGTCGAGGGTGCGCAAGGATTCCTGCATTTTATTTTGAAACATCAATAAATCGGCGCGTGCAAAGTAGCCCATCGCTTCCATTGTGCTGTCCATACCGCTATTGTCCAAAATAAATACCGACAACTCCAAAGCATCGTTGGCGATAAGCTCGGAGGTGGAGGCTTTGAGAACATCTAATTGCGAAGCCGCCCACTCAAAGTCGCCGTTTAAGTAAGCGAGGCGGGCATTGCGAAAGCGGGCATCTTCGCCCAAAATATCTTCTTTAAAATCTTTATCTACCTGCATATAATACAAAGCCGCCTCCCACACATCGCCTTGCATAATGTAATAATCGCCGAGTTCTAATTTGGCTTGCCCGCGCAGCACACCATTGACGGCGGGCATCACGATTAAGTTTTCAAGCAGCGCAATGGCAGCATCTAAATCGTGAATATAGAGTGCATATAAACGGGCGAGATTGCGCATAACAAGGGCGGTGGACGGCAAACGACCCAGTTCGTCTAAAATTGCCAGATAATTTTGCTCCATACTTTTTAAATCATCGGCGGTATAATCTATCGTGTTTTCGAGGCGTTGCATTTGGGTATTTGCCAATGCTGTGCGTGCCATAGTGTATGTAGCAGTGCCTTTGCCTTTCGCAATTACATATTCGTAAGCCTCGATAGCGGGCACATAGTCTTTTTCCAAAGCCGCACTTTGCGCCAGCTCAAACACGCGCTTGCCGTCTTCCTGAAAACGGCGGTCTAAGGCTTTTACCTGCACAAATGCCGATTCGTAGTCTTTTTGTTGCAGAAAAAACCAAATCAGCAAATTGGTATAAGGCACATCGTTGCCGTTTTCGTTTTGTACGCGCCTGTAAATTTGGGCTTCTAAATAATCGCGGTGTTCTTCAATAGGAATAATACGCTGAAATTCGTTTTTGGCGAGTTGCATATTATTGTCGCTCATCGAGGCGTACTCCAAAAGCGCATCGGTCATTTCTTTAAATTTTCCCTGCTTTTTATAAGCCTGTGCCAACTCGTAAGAAAAAGCAGTGGGGTCTTTGAGCAAATCGCGGGCTTTGAGATAGGTGGCGAGCATATAATCGCTCAGTTCGTAGCTGCCGAAAGAGTTGGCAACCGAATAGGCTTGCGGCATATTGTTTTTGTTGATGCCCTCCAATGCTTTTTTAAAAGCTGCTTCTGCCTCTTCATTTTTTTGTTGTTGTAAATATAAATATCCCAAATCAATCCAACCGACCAAATTATCCTGATCTTTATTTTTGAGTGTTTTGCGGATAAGTTTTTCGGCGGTGTCGTATTGTTTTACATATATCATACAACGGAAATAATTGTAATAATAAAGACCGTTAGTGCTGTTGGCTTCGTACAATTTTTTGTACAAAGGCAGGGCTTTTTCGTATTCGCCGCTTTGAAAGTACTGCTGCGCCAGTTTCACATCTTGATCCACCGCCGTTACAGTAGGGGTTTGTTGTGCAAGCACCCACACATCAATAAAGACGATGCTGCACAGGCATATCAACAAACGTATCAAAAAATTATTCATTTCTTTTATAGTTAAAAAAACCTTTTTTAATGGTTATATAAGAAAATAAAAACGCTCAAAAAGTTTAAATATTCAGTGTTTTCATTTAAAAAATTGCCGTTTTATCAATAGTCGGCAAAAATAAAGCCTAATTTTTGCAAAAATGCTGCGCTCGGCGACAGCTGCAACTGCTTTTTGATTTTTTTTTCATTACTGCCAACGCCGCACCTCCGAAGTATCGCGGCAGTGGGCGAGCAATTGGGCGCAAGTGCGGTGCAATAAAGGATGCGAGAGATTGGGTGCAATGTCGCACAAAGGTTGCAACGCAAAACGCCGCTCGTGCAACAAAGGGTGGGGGAGGATTAAATCGGAATGTTGCACAACAACATCATCGTACAGCAACAAATCAATATCAATAATGCGCTGCCCCCATTTTTCGAGGCGTACCCTTCCCATTTGCTGCTCAATGCGCAAGGCGGCGGCGAGAACTTCGTGCGGTGATAGGGTAGTGTTCAGCCATAAAGCCTGATTCAAAAAAGCAGCTTGTTGCGTATTGCCCCAAGGTGCGGTTTCGTACACCGCCGATACCGCCGCTATGCTCCCCACCTGCTGCGATAAATACTGTGCCGCCTGACGAAGCCGATAGTGCCGCTTTCCCATATTTCCGCCGATTAAAATATATAAATTTGCCATCAAGAGATATTACAAAACGAAGTTCAAATCCCGTACAACTTCAATATTACCCGTTTTTTACATTTAATTATAAAAAAAATGACAGTAAAACGTTTTTTATAAGACAATTTTTTCGTCGCACGTTACTCAAAAGCTGCATTTTTATCATTGGCTTTCATAAAAAATAAACCGCCGAATGAGCAAGTTGTTGTATTTTCGTTTTTTGATTTATCATCTTTTTTTGTTTTTTTCTTTTTCGCGATATGAAATTAAATGTTCGTCTGTTGCTGATAAATGTGCTTGTTTTTTTTGCACAAGCTACCACACAAGCTCAAAACTGGATACCTGCGCCGGGTAAGTTGCTCGAAGGTAAAACCTATATTATGAATGCAACGCTTCATTTGGGAAATGGGGAAGTAATTCCGAATGGTGTGCTGGGTATGGAAAACGGGCGTATTATTTTGGTTGCCGATGCTACCGTTGTACGACTCAATATGAGCGATGCCAAAACGATTGATGCTTATGGAAAGCATGTGTATCCGGCACTTATATCGCCCAATAGCATTTTGGGTTTGAGTGAAACGGGGGCAGTGCGTGCCCAGCGCGACTACTACGAAGTAGGCGATTATAACTCAAATGTGCGCGCCCTGATTGCCTACAACACCGACAGTCAGATTACGCCCACCGTGCGCTCCAACGGCGTGCTGATGGCGCAGATTGTGCCGCAGGGCGGGCGTATCAGCGGCACCTCTTCGGTGGTGCAGTTAGATGCGTGGAATTGGGAAGATGCCGCCGTGAAAGCAGATGAAGGTATGTGGCTCTCTTTTCCTTCTTTGTACGAATACGAAGAGGGGCGCATTGTGCCTTCCAAAAAATACGAACAGCAATTACAGGAGTTGGAGCAATTTTTTACCGAAGCCGCAAATTATTGTCAAGCACCTTCTGATTATCCGCAAAACCTCAAATTTGAGGCGATGTGCGGTGTTTTTGAGGGTAGTAAAAAACTGTATATCCGCGCCAATCTGACCAAAGAAATTATGGCGGCAGTGCAGTTTGCGAAGCGTCATCAGGTGAAAATGGTGCTGGCAGAAGGAGCAGAAAGCTGGTTAGTTGCCGATATACTCAAAGAAAACGATATTCCGGTCATTATTCAGAAAACACATCAGTTGCCGCGCCGCAATGACGACGATATTGATATTTTTTACAAATTGCCCGCTTTGCTCCAAAATGCGGGCGTATTGTACGCTGTTTCGGCAGAAAACGACAGTGGCGAGCAGCGTAATTTAGCTTTTACGGCGGGTAAGGCGGTGGCTTACGGGCTGACCAAAGAACAGGCTTTGAGTGCCATTACTTCCAATACGGCAGCTATTCTGGGCATTGATGCCGCTTATGGAACTTTGGAACAAGGAAAACAGGCTTCTTTTATCATTTCCAAAGGCGATGTTTTAGACCCAATGACCCAACATATTGAGCGGGCTTTTATAGACGGACGGGAGGTGAATTTGGAAAATAAACAAAAAGACCTGTATCATAAATATATGAGCAAGTATAATTTGCCTGAAAAGCAAAACTAAATAAACCAAACTGAAAAGGGGAATAAAAAAAGAGAAAAAACAGTGTAACGCATTAGCAGAATTACCCTTTTTATCATCGCTTTTGCTTGCTTTTGAACCTTACAACTTTAATTTAATATATTTTTGTTTTTAGCGTTGCGTAGCTTTTTTTTATCATGTATATAAAATGCCTTAATTTATGGGTTTGGAAAAAAATACAAACTCGAGGTTTAAAATTTATTTTGCCCTCGTACTGACCTATATAGTAATTAGCACAATTGTGCGTATTTCTCTTTATTTTTTGAGTATTGGCGAATTGGATTTTTCTGTTTTTGAATTGCTCAAAATGTTTGGCATTGGTTTTTTATATGATAGCTTTGTAGCAATGTGTTTTGGGGCGGTTCTTTTACTTTATTTGCTTTTGTTTCCCAAAAAATGGATAGGTACTCAAATAGACAAAATATTTATTTTATTTATTTTGTGTATTACGCTGTTTATTGTTTTGTTTTCTTCTTTTGCCGAATTTCCTTTTTGGGAAGAGTTTAAAACAAGGTTCAATTTTATAGCGGTGGACTATTTGATTTATACTTACGAAGTCATTGAAAATATCAATCAGTCGTATCCTATTCCCTGGCTCATTACCGCACTTATTTTGTGTATTGGTGCTATTTTATGGATATTCAATAAGCAGCATGTTTTTAAAGCAACTTTTACGTCAAAAACTCCTTTTTTTAAAAGACTCGGACTTGCAATTCCTTTTTTTGCCCTTTCTTTTATTTTGGGCTTTTTTTTAGATAATAAAGCTGCCGACTGGAGCAATAATATATTTGAAAATGAAATCAGTAAAAACGGGGTTTTTTCGTTTTTTGCCGCTTTTAGGTCTAATGAGTTGGATTATGATTTGTTTTATCCCACTTTGGATTTAAAAAAAGCATACAGCATCATTAAGCAGGAACTCTTGCAGGAAAATGAAAGCTATGTAGATGATGCAACATTTGATAATATAACACGCAAAATAACAGGTACGGATTCATTGCAGATATTTCCCAACATTATCCTCGTTACTATTGAAAGTTTTAGTGCCGATTTTCTTCGCGCTTTTGGCAATGAAAAAAATATCACACCTAATTTTGATAGCTTTATAAATGAAGGCGTATTTTTTTCCAATATGTACGCCACCGGAACCAGAACCGTAAGAGGTATGGAGGCTTTGGCTTTGAGTGTTCCGCCAACACCCGGAAACAGTATCGTAAGGCGACTTCACAACGACAATATATTTTCAATAGCGAATGTGCTAAAGGAAAAACAATACGAAATCAAGTTTATTTATGGAGGAGATGGATATTTTGATAATATGAATAATTTTTTTGGCGGACAGGGTTTTGATATTGTTGATAGAAACAGAGGAAATCCTTTGTCTGATGATATAAAAACTCAACGCTATAATATCAACGACAATGAAGTTTCTTTTGAAAATGCCTGGGGTATTTGTGATGAGGATATTTATAACCAATCTTTGAAGTATGCTGATATAGATGCCAAATCAAATAAACGTTTTTTTCAGTTTATTATGACTACTTCGAATCACAGACCTTATACTTTTCCTGATAATAAAATTGATTTGCCGCAGGGCGATAGAGAAAGTGCCGTAAAATATACCGATTATGCTCTTGGCCAATTTATTGAAAAAGCAAGAAAGAAACCCTGGTTTGATAATACCATTTTTGTAATTGTGGCAGACCATTGCGCAAGCAGTGCCGGAAAATGGGAAATCAATATTGAAAAACACCATATTCCGGCATTAATTCTCAACGCACACAAAAACTTAAAGGTTGATAAACTTTGTTCGCAAATCGATTTGATGCCGAGCGTTTTTTCATTGATGAACTGGAGCTATGAAACACAATTTTATGGAAATAATATTTTTAAAACGAAAAACGCTGATGAAAGGGCACTCATCGGAAATTACAGAACGCTCGGTATGCTAAAAGATACCACTTTTGTTGAAGTGAACGACAGAAAAGAAATTAAAACTTATCGGTGGAACGCAGATTTGAAAAGCATGACTTTATCAAATACTAAAAATAATTTTTTGGAGAAAAAAACCATAGCTTATTACCAAACAGCGAGCGAAAGATATAAAAATGGTAAAATGAAAAATTTAAAATAAGTACCTGAAAAAATAATAATAAGTTATCTTGTTTTTTTTATAAAATATTGATTTTTAATTAGTTGTTAAATTTATCATTTGCAACTATTAATTGCTTGGATACTTTTTTTTCAAAAAAAAATAATTATCCATTTATACCAAAAACGCCAGCAATTGCAACGTATAGCCCATTGCATATCCGGCATATACCTCCTGCGAAGTGTGCGCTTTGAGCAACAAACGCGCCGTACCCGCCAAACCCGCCAACAATATCGCCGCCATCAGAAAAATATCTATGTTGTACAGCGAAAAACGCACCGAATACAAAACCGCCGCCACCAAACAACCCGCACCAATGCCGTGCAAACTGATTTTGAAACGCATCACATTGGCAAAATATGCCCCCAATAACGAAAAAGCCGCACCGAGCATCAAATCCTGCAAAGGCTCTTGCATTTCAAAACGCTTGAAATTGAAATAAGCCGAAAACATCAATATCATCAATATCAGCAGAGGGAGCAGCCTTTGCTTGCGCTCTTCCATCGCAATGTCTTTGATAAAATTCAATTTTTGGAGTAAAAACAAAGCCGCCGCCGGAAAAATCAGTGTGTCGCGCACAAAACTGAACAATACCGTAGCTCCCTGCGGCGAGCGCAACGGATGAAAATAATAGGGGTTGCTCCATAAATAATACACCGCCGCAAACGTACACATCCATATCGGGTGCAGTACCACCGACACCGCTTGTGCAAAAAATCGTATAACAGATGATGACGACATAAATAAGTAAAAAAACAAAGAAATATTTTTGCCGCACATCGGGTGGGCAAAGTTTTTGCTGTAAAAATGCGAAGATACAATTTTGATGAATGTTTTAGTATTGACAATATGCCGGAATTAGTATATTTTTGATGTGTCAATTTTTATGACTGCACCTTATGAAAAATTATTTTTTGATGATAGCAATGTGCTGTTGTTATTATTGTAGCAATGTAAGTAGCCTTCAAGCACAGGATTTTCAAACATTGTTGGGTTTTGAAAACTCCATAGAAAGCCCCGCCAATATGATAGAAACTCCCGATGGAAATTTATTGCTCGTGGCTACCCAGAGTGCCAACGGCGATGATAATGCTTTTGTAGCAAAAATTGATGCACAGGGCAATTTGCTGTGGCAAAATAAATACGGCAGCCCCACCGCCTCCGAAAAAATGAGCGATACGCCGCCCATTGAATTTACCCCTGACGGTTATCTTATCACGGCGCGGCGCAATACTGCCACTTTTTGGCGTTTTCTTATCAGTCCGCAGGGCGTATTGCTCAACGAAAGCACGCAGCCCGTGCCGCTTTTTGGCGCAAAACCCGCCGAAGGAGGCGGCTATTTTATGGCGGAAAATGTCGGCGGGTACGGCTGGTTGAGCCGTTTTGATGAGCAGGGCGTTTTTCATTGGAAAATACAAATACAAAATTTTTCGCAGTTCAGCGATTTTCGCCCTACAGTGGACGGCGGCTGCCTCATTATCGGTGAGGAGTACGCGGGCAACTGGATAAAAAAAGCATGGAAATACAATGCCCACGCTCAAAAAGAATGGGAATTGGAAATACCGCCACCGCCCGTAAATTTGGGAAACTTAAATGTAGCCCAGCAAAGTATTCATTTGATAGGAAATGCTTTTATACAAGTATGCAACTCTGTAAATTACGGCGGTCCTTCTGTTGCAGGTATTTCTTATACCAAAACTATCTATAACTACGAAGGCAAAGCAATACGAAGTTCTGTCAGCGATATTTCGCAGGGTGCGCTCGCTTCCTATACCTCTTTTTTTTATACCTCCCGCAAATCTCCTTTTTTATACGAACTCCAGTCCGGCAATATTGCCAATAATATCAATGGTGGTATCTGCGGAGCTATACTCAATAAATACAACAAAGACGGCAAAAAAATATGCGAATATAATTTGCCCACTCCCACCTATTTGGCTCCGGGTTGTATTGTGCCGGGCAGTGTGCTGCCCTATTCCAATTTGGCAACGGCGGGCGGCTTGATTATCGGCTACGACACCCCCCATTTTTTTGCTCAAATAGAAGGGGATATTAAATTGAATCTGTACAAAAACTGCTCTTTTGAGCAAGAGAAAAAAAATAACCTGACCGTTGAAAATACAGGGGCTGCTGTTTATGCCGGAAAAAATACGCTTTTTCTTGAAGGCTGGGGGGCGGCTTGCGCTTTGCAACCTACTTTTACCTACGACCCCGCCAACCAAACTTTTTATATTCAGTTTGGTAATTTGTATTTGAATGATGATGAAAATATCCACTGTGGGTATGATTTTTATCGGAAAGTAATTGATTTGGGCGCATTGCCAGCCGGAAAATACACCGTTAAAATCAACAGCAACGAAGTACAATGGAAAGATGAAGCTCTAAAAAATTTCCATTTTGTAGTAGGTGTAGAGCCGCCTTTTGTGTCGCCGCAACAGGTGTATTTGTGCAATGGCGGCACTTTGAGCGATGCTTTTCTGGCGCAGGGCAGCAATATTCGATGGTACGATGCCAACCAAAATTTATTGGTACAAGGCAGTGGCTTTGTACCCGACCAAGCAGGTTATTATTATTGCACCCAAAGTATTAATGATATTGAAAGTAATCCTACCCAAGTAGAAGTGTTGGATAAAAGCATCAAAGGCTATGAGCGCAACTATCTCACTTTGGATTATCAGGGCAGCAGTTTATTTGATTTTTGGCGAAATAATGCACTGGATCTACTGACTTTGAGCAGTGATGACAGCCTTATCATACAGATTGGAAATACTTATCCGCTGCATTTGCAACAAAGCACCTCTTTTCCTGCCGCCGAAGCAGAAAGTGTTTATACTTTATCGCTCCACTCCGGCTACGGCTGCGAAATAACGGAACAGTTTGCTACCAAAGCCCAAGTTCCCGAAATACCCGACTACAATTATTGCAATAATAACCCACCTGCTCTTTATAGTGCAGGCGGCAATATTCGTTGGTATCGCGCTGCCGACTCTGCCTTATTACATAGCGGCAATTCTTTTGTGCCTGATATATCCGAAAAAACTCGAGTTTTTGTCACCAATACCGTCAATGGTGTGGAGAGCGAGCCGGAGTATTTCACTATTTATTATCCCATACCTTTTATTTTAGAACAATACTTCAGCCATCAAGTACAAATTATCACGAATAGCGATTACGAATATAATTTTAGTATCAATGGTGAGGCTGTTCCTTTTAATAATGGTTTTTATGATTCCGACCACAATAATGCTCTCCTGATTGTGCAAGTGAATCCTTTGGGTATGCCTGATTGTGTGTTGGAAGAAACAATACCATTGATAGGCACTGTTGGTGATACCACGATATATGTGTGTCAAAATACTGACAGTGTTTTTATTCATTTAAACACAGCAGATACGGTGTATTGGTACAACGAAGCAGGCGAATACTTGACAATGAATGAAATAATAATAGATATGAGCGATAATATAGATGTGCCTCCCAACCAAAGCCTTGTTAGGTTGCGGGCTGCCAAAGTATTCAATGGCAACGTTGGTTTCAAATCAACTGTTGATATAAGGAGTTCGGGTATCAAAGATGTGGAATTGGAGTATGATATGCCTTTTTTAACACTCAATAATCCCGAATCGCAGCAAATAATTTGGGCTAAGTTTAAAGGCGACCCCATCAGCCCGCAGCCTGATGGCTCTTTTGTTATTGAAGAAAATGGTTTGTTTGAGGCATTGGTGGCTTTAAAAAACGATAATTATAATTTGGATTGCGGGACATCTTTTGTATCAAAATATATTTTGATGCCCCCTGTTTTTGAAAAATATATATATGAGGTTTGTGATGAGGATACGCTTGTATTGTCGCCTCAAAATAGTATCAATACGCATTGGTACGATGCACAGGATAATTTGCTGGCGGTTGGCAATACATTTGCCGCCGCTTTGCCGCCCGATGCAGCAATGACCACCATAAAAGCAGTGAACGAATATGCAGGCACACAGAGCAATGCCGCTTTTATTACATTAAAATCTGTATTTAATGCCCTTTCTGAGCATTTAAAATATGATGCTGACGCTTATACCAAAATTTCGCCTGCTGTGTTGCAATTCAACGATTTACCCGCCGCCTACACTTATGCGGTGTTTTTGCCTTCGGGCGATACGCTGTCGCTCAATGAAAATCAGCAAGTAACTNNTCAGCAAGTAACTTTAAATTATAATTTCCCCATTCAGCTCATAGCCACTGACGAGGAAATATCTTGCACAAAGAGTTTTTATATCGTGCCGCCACCTTTTGTTGAGTACACCTGCGGCAGTGCCGAACGCTACGCTTATGGTGAGCATATTCGCTGGTACAAAAAGGGTGCTTGCGATAATTATATATTGATACAAGAAGGTAATTATTTCTCTTTGCCCGAAAATATGTTGTATTATGTGAGCCAGACTTTAAATGGTGCGGAGGAGAGTCATTTAATGCCTGTTGTCGGCGGAATGGCAGGCGGTGGCGATACCATTGAATATACCATGGGTGCAAATGGTAATCAAATTGAAATTCTAAATGCAAACGCAACCGCCGAATATACGATTTTGCTCAACGGCAACCCTGTTGAGAACGGCAGTGTGCTACCCACCAATGGCGATGTGCGTATTTATGCGGTGTATCCTTTCGGCGGCTGCCCTTCGGATAGTACGAGTTTTTATTTTTATTACACGCCGCCGCCTGCTCTCATCGCTGCCCATTATAATTTTTGCGTCAATGAAGATGCCCTTATCACCGCCAATGGAACCGACCTGCGCTGGTATGCCGATGCCGCTCTCACCGAGTTGCTTGCCGAAGGCGATGTTTTTACGCCAACTGCCGAAGGCACTTATTACGTTGTACAAAGCATCTACGGCACACGCAGCGAAGCGGCAATTTTTACGGTCAATTTTTATTTGCCTTTTAATTTCAACTGTATTGAAATACCCACTCCTATCAGCCCCCAGAATGTTGATATAAATATCACGAATGTGTATCATTTTGGCAGTAAAGACAGTAGTAGTGCAAATGCCGTGAAAGGAAGCGGTAAAACGACTCCGTTTTATATCATCAATACCACCGGCGGCTCCATACCCAATACTCCGCAATTAAAAGTGCGCCCCGTTCCGGCTGCCGACTATTTATTCGTTGAATATACCGATTTGTCTGCTGCAACCGGTACTTTGCTGCTGCGCAATGCCGCCGGACAAATTGTGTGTAACATAAAGGGTTATGGTTGCGGCACTGCCGTAGAGGTATCTGCATTGCCGCACGGCGTGTATGCGGCGGAGTTTTTCAGCGATAAAGGACAATGGAGTGTCGCTAAATGGGTGAAATGAATGATTTTTATTATTATTTCTTAATGAGTATTGTTTTTTTCATATTGTTGAGAATATTTTAAGGGCTACATATATGGTTTTTTTAATATAGAGGTATTGTAATTTGTAGAAAATTATTTACTTTTGGGGAATCTTTCTGACTATGAACACCTGATTGATTACATTTTAAAAATCCATATCTTTAATTTGTATTAGACTTTTATAATATATCCTACTACCTTAAAAACTCTTATTTGTATATGGAAATCAGCCTCATTTGCGGCACTATCAACAGAAGTAGTGAGCTAATTCCATTGTTGCGTTCTTTACAGCAACAAATTAATGCCCCTGCGTTTGAACTGATTCTTGTGGATCAAAATTCAGATGACCGTGTTGAAAAAATATTGAACGCTTATGCCGGTACGCTCACGGTTCGGCATATCAAAACGAAGCAACGCGGGCTGGTGACAAGTCGTAATTTGGGGATTCATCAGGCTCGCGGCAAAATTATCGCCTTTCCCGATGATGATTGCTACTATGCACCCGATACCTTAGCAACAGCAACCACACAATGTAAAGATATTTTGGGTATCGGATACTATAATAGCTGTCCGCCTCACACTTTATATTTTCGCAATACGCAGCCGCATTACCTCAAAAAAAATGAAGTATTTTCTTTGTGTTCCTCGATTTCTATTTTTATTAATTCTGTTTTACTGAAAGATATAGGTCTTTTGGATACCAACTTAGATTATGGCAATCCGGCTACTCCATACGGTGCTATGGAAGATTATGAAATTGTATTGCGTGCTATGCAAAAAAACTACTCTGTTTATTATAATCCTCACATACAGGTATTTCATGAAATCAATCAGGGGGCTTACTCTGAACATCGTATGCTGTGTAGCGGCTTTTGTTATTATTATCTGCTGAAAAAATACTTTCCTGCTTATAAACTATGGAGTTTATACTTTAAGGAATGTATTATTATTGTTATATACACATTATTGCAGCGCAAAGAGCCATTGCGCTGGCATCAAAATTTTATGCGCGGAATTAGAATAGGCGCACAACAAAATTGATATTTTGATTATTTGCTTTTTTTAAAAAAATCTATCGTAGCATCGGCGGCACGCTGCATATCGGGCGGCAAAGCGGGAGTATTCCAAGGGTGGCGTGCTCCGAATACATGGTCGGCTTTCTCGATTTCAAATAGCTGCGCCTGCGGTGCTTGTGCCACAATAGCCTGTGCTGCCTCCATCGGCACTACCACATCGGCAGTGCCGTGCACTACCAATATCGGAATTTGCAAATGCTGCACCCGCTCCAGAATATCAAAACGGCGGCGGTTGGCTAATAGGTTTTCAACAATTTGATAATGTAGGGGCAGCAGTTGTCCCGTGCGCGAATTTTGTACATAAATAATTTCCTGCTCCCGCCAATACGCCAACTCTTCGGGGGTATAGTTGCCACTGTGCGAAGCCACCGCCGCCCATGTTGCCACTTTGCGCACACGGCTGTCTTCGGCGGCTTTGAGCAACACATCGCCGCCACCCCGACTGTGCCCCAGCAAATAAATACGGTCGAGGTCTATTTCACTCACCGGAATACCAATATTTTTATTGACCAACCAATCTATAATTTTACCCAAATCATCTAATTCATAAGTGAAATTATTGTGTGCAAAAGCGTCCAAATCGCTCAGTTCCTGCCAATTGCCCGCCACAATACCATTGTGCGAAAAATTAAATTTCAGCATCGCAAAACCCGCCTGTGCAAAATATTGCGACAGCAAATCCCAAGTACCCCAATCTTTAAAACCCTTAAATCCGTGGCAAAATACCACAATGGGCTTGGGCTGATTGTCGAGTTTTAGATGCCAATCGGCGTGCATACTGCGGCTGCCACTGCCTTTTATTTCTAAATGTTGCAAACTGTGAATGGTTTCCATCGCTACGCAAGGTGTGTTTTTTTTTGTTTGTAAATATACACCAAAACCTCTGGATATAGTGTGTTTTCGTTTTTGAGCAGATAAAATATTTATACTACCTTTGCGATTGCAAAACCGATGATGTCGCTCGAAGCCATACAAAAACCCATTGAACGCGAATTGCATATCTTTGAAGAAAAGTTCAAAGAAGCAGTGCGTAGCCGTGTGGCTTTGTTGGATAAGGTGATGTATTATATTGTGCAGCGAAAAGGTAAGCAGATGCGCCCCATGTTTGTGCTGTTTGCCGCAAAACTCAACGGAAATGACGGTATCACCGAAGCCACCTATCGAGGGGCAGCTCTGATAGAATTGTTGCACACCGCCACCCTCGTACACGATGATGTAGTAGATGATGCCGAAGAACGGCGCGGCTTTTTTTCGGTCAATGCGCTGTGGAAAAATAAAATAGCTGTGTTGGTGGGCGATTATTTGCTCTCAAAGGGCTTGTTGTTGTCGGTGGACAATGGCGATTTTCGCCTGCTCCAGATTGCTGCTACTGCCGTGCGCGAAATGAGCGAGGGCGAACTGCTCCAAATGGAAAAATCACGCCTCCTCAACCTCAACGAAAATGATTATTACGACATCATTCGCCGCAAAACTGCTTCCCTCATTGTGGCAGCCTGCGGCATCGGCTACGCTTCGGGGGGCGGCACCGGATTTTTGGCAGAGCAACTCTCCCTTTTTGCCGAATATGCCGGTATCGCTTTTCAGATGAAAGACGACCTCTTTGACTACGGCAACGAAAAAATAGGCAAACCCACCGGCATTGACATTCGCGAAAAAAAACTCACCCTGCCCCTTATTTATACCCTCAGCCAAGCCGGTAACTCCCTGCGCAAGCGGCTTTTGTATTTGACAAAAAATAAAAATAACGACACCGCCGCCGTACAAGAAGTTATCAACGCCGTATGGAAAAGCGGCGGTATTGAATATGCCCAAAAAGCCATGGAGCAGTATCGCCACAAAGCCTTAGAAGCCCTGTACCATTTTCCCGCCTCCGAAGGCAGAAACGGTTTGGAACAATTGATGGATTATACCATCAGCCGAAAAAAATAAGCTTGCGTTTTTTTTTGCCTTTTATGAATTGCTGCGCCGCAATATATAAATTACCGAACTCGCCCGCTCGGTGTGTAGGCTGCCCTGTAGCCAACTCCAAAAACCCGTAATACCTCCGCGCAACCAGCCAAAACCGGAACGGCGGTATTTTTCGCTCAATAATGCCACATAAAAAGGGTCGAAGGGCAACTGCCGTTTTTCGGCTATTTCAAAACCGTGCCGCTTTGCCAAAATTTCCATGCTTTTCGGGCTGAAATGATACAAATGGCGCGGCACGTCCCACGCTGCCCAATGTACCCAATAATGGCGGGCATCGTAGCNNGCCTTGCGGTGCGAGCAGTTGCCCGAACTGCTGCCAGTAGGCATCTAAATCGTGGACGTGCTCCAGCACATGCCATAGCGTAATGGCATCAAAGTGCTGCGCACCGCTCCCTTGCACCGCCGACAAAGTATCTGCTACCTGCAATCCGAACCGCTCCCGTGCAAAATGCCGCGCTCCTTCGCTCACCTCCACTCCCTGCACCTGCCAGCCTTTTTGTTGCAGGGTATTCAAAAAGTAGCCCGTGCCGCAGCCGATGTCCAAGAGCCGTTTTTGCGATGCACCCTGCCATTGCTCTAATAGGCGGCTTTTGCTCTGCAACATACGCGCCCGCACCCGATGGTATATTTGAGACATCATACCTTTGCGCGTGTCGGAGTGCGAAATATAATTGTCGGAGGCATAATACTTGCCGATGTCGGAGGCTGCGGGTGCGCGTTGTGTATATTCGCCCGCGCACTGCATACAACGCCACACCTCAAACGACTCGCCACTCACAGAGTAGTCGGTGGCGGTGAAATGATACTGAATATCTTTGTGCAAACAAAAAGT
>CXWK01008235.1_pt3 | contig 21202 bp, 18 predicted proteins | sample 590851 | NCBI WGS metagenome assembly CXWK01 (sample SAMEA3498364, study PRJEB10139) | wastewater metagenome | biome: wastewater treatment plant; material: activated sludge | place: Denmark | collected 2014-08-01 | reverse complement strand
ACGCCCTACATTCTGGCGGTCGGCACAGTGCAGCCGCGCAAGAACTACGAGATGCTCATTCGCGCCTTTCGGCCTGTGGCTGAGCGTCACCCGCATTCACTCGTCATTGTTGGGGGCAAAGGATGGCTGGATGAAGGTCTGCCGCGCGAGATCGAGCGCCTTGGGCTTCGTGACAGGGTGAGGCTGGCCGGATTTGTAGATGACGCGGATCTGCCGACGGTGTACTCCGCGGCCGATTTGTTGGCGTTCCCCAGCTTGTATGAGGGATTCGGGTTGCCGTTGCTGGAGGCCATGGCCTGCGGGACGCCAGTCATCTCGTCCAATGCTTCCAGCCTGCCGGAGGTGGTCACCGAAGAGAGTGCCGTCCTCCTGTCTCCCCACGATGAGACAGCCTGGACGGCGGCAATGCTCCGGCTACTGGGAGACGAGAGCGCTCGTGGTGAGCTGAGCACGGCCGGTTTAGCGCGAAGCTCTCAATTCAGTTGGCGCACTGCCGCCCGGCAACTGGCTGACCTTTATGAGTCTCTGCTCCCTGGAGAATTTTTTTAATCATCGTTGTTGTCGCCCCTGTACTAATTACCTATAATGGCTTTCTAACTGGTGCGCCACATTACAACAGTTGGCTCATCGGCTGCAGCCGCTCGGCGCGCAAGTATCTGTAACTTATCGGTAGTACCAACAATTTGGTTATGTATTGGATGCAATTTTGCCTGGAGGGCATGGCGGCATTGCTGCTCACGTACTGCGGGTTGTTGCTCGGAATGTGGTAATGCCGGAGTTATATGGACGTTTCGCTGCTCGAAACCAACACGCTGCTCATGAATCCCTATGTGGTTGGTCGCCCACTGTCCGGCGCGTCGGCCGCGTTATATGTGGGGCGTGAGGAGATATTTGACTGGTTCGATGAGAATCTCTCCGGTATGGGCCAGCCAAATGCGCTGATGCTCTATGGCCGGCGGCGAATCGGCAAGACCTCGACGCTTTACCAGTTGGTCGAGGGCGAGCGCGGCCGGTTCTTGCGAGAAGATCGCCCGCGCCGTTTGATCCCGGTCTATATTGATCTGCAGCGGTATGCCGGTCGGCCGACCGATGAATGGTTGCGCCGTCTGGCCCGTGATATTTCTCGCCGCGTAGAGACGTCAAATAATCACAGTTCAACTTCCGATGCCGTTATTCCCGGCGAAACAGCGTATGCCACCTTCGATCGTTCCCTCGATCGCCTGGAGGACGCTCTGCCGGATGACAGCCTTATCCTGCTGGCCATGGACGAATTCGAGCAGATTCGGGATGGAATCGAAAGGGACGTTTTGGACCCCGAGATTCTGCCCTTCATTCGCTCGCAAATACAACATCGTACCAATATTACCTTCCTCCTTTGCGGCTCTGGATCGCTCCTCGAACCATTTTGGGGCCCTATCGCCGATCTGACTGCTCGATTCGAGATTGGGCCGCTGGATTTCGAGCAGAGCGACACGCTTGTTCGGCGACCTCTCGAGGGCAGGTTTGAGTATGAAGACGCGGCCGTCGAGATTATCCGGCGAGCCGCAACAGGGCATCCGTTCCTCATCCAATCGATCTGTCATCGACTGGTGAGCCGGGCCAATCGCCGCCACTCGCGGGAACCTGTCGGTCCGGATGATGTCCTGAGGGTCATCGCGCAGATGAAAAGCGAGGGATATGGTAACGACGCCGGTCTGGAAGTGACGACCGTCACCGAGCTGGAGGAGATGGAGTCATGAAGATGCCCTATGTTGTGGGGCCACCCGTTCGACTGCCGACGGACTTCTTCGGCCGCGAGGGTCAGACGCGGCAATTCTTCGAGACGCTGGCCGGCACGCAAACACAATGCGTCAGTGTCCTTGGTTTGCGGCGAGCGGGCAAGACCTCGTTCTTCCAACACATATCCCATCCCGAGATCATGGCGTCCTATCTGCCTGACCCGCAGCGATACGTGATGGCTTACGTTGATGTGTCCGCCTGCAAGACCCCGGCCGAGTTTTACGGCCGCGTATATCACAAACTCATGGCTAATTTGCCCCGCGTACCGTCGGGTGTCACCCGTTCGCAAACGGGCAACGATGTCTATGATGTGGAATCATTGCTCTATGAGTTCGGCGAGCGGCGAGTGATTTTCCTGATGGACGAATTCGATCAGCTGCGCGCGGCCGATTTTGGCGCGAACTTCATGACCGAATTGCGTGCGTTGGCCGGCATTTGGGATTTCGAGCTGGCCTATGTGACCGCTTCCTATTGGGATAACTATCGTCTGGGCAAGTTCGTGGGTTTGCCGCCCACATCCCCTTTCTACAATATCTTTTATCCGACCCCTATCTATTTGTCCGGCCTTAGTCCCAATGAACTTGACGATCTGGTGAAGGCTCCGGCCCGGCGGGTCGGCATTGCCGCCGACGACGAGGACGTGGCTTTCGTGCGTTATCAGGCCGGGACTTTGCCATTCTTTGTCCAGGCGGTGGCTGCTATCTGGTTGACCTATAAGGCTGAAGGGAGAAAGCCAGATACGGCCGCCGCAAGTCAGCGGCTGGTTTCGGAAATGTGGCCCTTCTTCGAAGAATGGTGGAGCAATTTTAACGATGTAGAGCGGGATGTGGCGGTCGCTGTGACCCAGGAAAAGCCCGTAGCCCGATTACCCTACGGCGAGCAAGAGATCGACCATGCGGTGCAACGGCTGAAAAACTACGGCGTCTTGGCGGCGACCGGCGACAATCTGTGGGTTGACAGCGCTTTGTTCGGCCAATGGATTCATGAATACACTGGCAGCGGCAAGAGCAAGGCTGCGGCCAGATCGGCGATCGCTGCCGCCGGAACCAATGGCCATGCGGCCGCCGGCACGACCCGGCCAGGTACAGTCGTCCACCAGCGCGTGCTTCAGATCATCACTGATGTGGCCGCCCAGTTTTCGCGCTTGCCGTCCGTTTACGCGCGCAAGAGCGATGCCGAATTGCGCGACCATCTGAAGCTGGTTCTTGAGACCGGTCTGGCAACTATTTCGGGCAAAGTGACCTTGTCGGAGAGGGAGCCTGCTGATCTGGTGATTATTCAGAACGGGGAGAATAGCGCGGCCATTAGCTGCCGGACCTGGATGGGGCAGGCAGCGCTCTTGCGAAACATGAACTCCTTGTTGGGCTACCTCGACATGCAGCAGGCCCACGCCATCGAGATGGTGTTTGTCCGCGACCAGGAGTTTGATCTGGTGGCCAAGGCCGTCTCGCAAGCGATGCCGCAACACGCGCGCTATCTGGGTTTCAGCGGACAGCGTGACGGTCGGTTGGATTATCGGTTTCATCTGAACGGCGATCCGCACAGCGAGACCACCGGCTCGGTATTACTGGTTCACCTGCCCGGTTAGCTCGTGCCAGTGCCACCAGACCATCACCATAGCTATCGTATCCAGCTCGCAGTACTGTAGCAACAGACGACGCCACTGGGCCGCTTCGAGCGTAGCGCTTGTGGCCGCTCGCTCCATCATCCTGTAGTAGGCCACGACTGCCCCCATCCCTTCTGCCACCGCGATTTGGCGATCGCCTATGGAGAGCGGCGGCAAGGCCTGATATGGACTGAGCGGCCCATCTTCCGTCTCGGCAACGTACTGCGGCAATCGGCGGCGAATGGCGGGATTAGATTGCCAGACCGCATCGGCGATCACCTTTAGGGAGGTGCGTCCGCCGGCTCGTGGATGGAAATAGTGCTTAAGCGTGACCTGATTGAGATCGACAATTCGGTTGCTATCCAACACGCGGCCGATCCATGCCGCCAATTCCGATCCTGCGGCGTCGCGTTCGATTAATTGTTGTTGAATGGCGCGCAGGACAGTGACCTCATACTTTGACCAGATCAGGATTGAGCCTTCTTCGCCCAATCGGTGTTGTAACCCGGTAATAAAGGCTTCATTGGGGTACGTATCGACCGATTGCAACCATTCGCTATGTTGCGGATCGGCACTGGGCGAATTAATGGTGTGACAACTCCACTGATAGGCGATCACATCGAACGGCCGCATCCCGCGATAGTGGGGGATGGCCGGGTTGCATGTCTCAAAGTCGACGAAGTTAAGCGGGAAAACGAGGGAGTCGAGCACGGTTCCAAGCTCGTTGCTGATCCATTCGCGATTGTCCCGGATACATTCGATCTGCAGGCGTTGTCGCCGGGCGAATTCGCCCATGCTTCCGTCGCGGCGCGCCAGGGACTTGGTCGGTACATCAAAGAGGCTCGCTTTCCCCTGAGCAATCAGTTTGTCGGCCAGCCCGCTATTCCTGCCACCGGCTTGGCTCACGTAGTAGAGGTCTAGGAGATGGGGTGTGACGTCGGCCATCTCCCCCCAGCACTCGTGGAAGCCCCGCAGTTGGCCGTCAGGGAAATGGAACTCACAGGAACGACAACTGGTTGAAAGGGGTGATGTGATGCGCCTGAGCGTCGGCAGCAGGCTATTCAGATATTCTCCGGCCTGACGCCTGACTTCCGGCAGCAGCAGGCCAACTTCTTCCCGAACATCAATCCGGCACATGAGCGGGTTGCGGCGAATGAGCCGCGGATCATCGGTATAGTCGGAGAATGGGACCACACCATCACCATTGCCTTTGTTGAGCGAGCGTAACGAGAAGTGTCGGTGCAAGCCATCGATTTGGCTCGTCTGGCTCGTGTCGGGCATCAGAAGATAGGGGATGACGGTCACATCAGGAAAGACTTGCTGCAAGATATTCGTCTGAAACGTGACGTCCTCAAGATAAGATCGCCATTCATTGTGTATCCCGTCGGGAGATCTTGGGGCGCGAAGCAAGTTGGCCTGCCCTTGCCGGAGCAGCTCGTCGTTCTTCCGGCGGTTGAAGCCACGCGACTTGATCTCGATTAACTCAAGAACATTGCCGCGCTTAATCAGAATGTCAACCCGAGCCAGCATTCCCCCGCTGATAATAGTTGCTTCGAATAGCGTGCAATTGTCGGTTAGCGCCGACATGGTATCCCAGGCGGCCGATTCCACATCATCGTTGAACCCGATCCAACGACCGTCGGGGTATAGCGTTCGCGCCAGCGCTTCGATCAGGTATCCTTGGTCGGCTAGCATCGATAGTTGTTCATCCCCATCTTCCAGGGTTGGATACCCTTTTTTGCGATAGTACAATTTCGTCGGACAGGATTGGGCTACTTTGAAGTCCGACTTCGAGAGATAACGGTTAATCATTTATGCCTCAGGTCGCATGAACCGGTGAGAAAGCGCCGGGTGGCGATGCGGGCAATTCTAACTCACCAGTGCGGCCGTCCCAACTAAAAATTCGGCCGATGTCCCGGTTTCACCCGGCGTGCTTCCCGATTACGATGGATCCGGTGGGCTTCCCCATATTGATTGCAATCAGAATAAAGACCCTATTGGGCGAAAGAATGGCAAAGCGTTAAAATCAGGGTTCATGGATGAGCAGCAGATGCATCCATGCCGTGGTATCTATGAGTAACCCTTACAGCATTTCCGCCTTTTTCCCGGCCTACAACGACGCTGGAACCATCAGCAGCATGGTCATCTCTGTGTTGCTGACCCTGCGGGAGCTGACCGACGACCATGAAGTCATCGTCGTCAATGACGGTAGCCAGGACCACACCGCTGAGATTCTTGATGAGTTAGCCCGTGTCTACCCCGACGAGGTGCGCATCATCCATCACCCGCAGAATCGCGGCTATGGTGGCGCGCTGCGTACCGGCTTCTATAGTGCCACGAAGGACTGGATCTTCTACACTGATGGCGACGCGCAGTACGATCCCCGAGAACTGAAAAATCTGGCCGCGCTGGTCAACGATGAAGTGGACTTTATCAACGGCTGGAAGATTGAACGCCAGGATCCGTTCCATCGCATCGTTATCGGCCGTATCTATCAATACACGATCAAGCTGGCCTTTGGCCTCAAATTGAAGGATGTCGATTGCGATTTTCGGCTGATGCGCAAGGAAGTATTTGAAGAGGTTGAATTGACTAGCAACAGCGGCGTAATATGCGTCGAATTGATGAAAAAAGTGCAGGACGCCGGGTTCCGCCTGACAGAGACGCCTGTTCATCACTTCCATCGCGCCTACGGCAAATCCCAATTCTTTCGCTTTCGCCGCTTGGCGGAGGTGGCCCGCGATCTGACCCGGTTGTGGTATCGTCTCGTGTGGCGCAAGGAGACCGCGAAGCCGGAGGGCGACAGTTCCAACTCCCCCTATAACCAAACCTATGCCGACCGTTCCAACTGACCACCTTGCTTTTTTCAGCGGCAAGCATATTCTGATCACCGGTGGCCTGGGTTTCATCGGATCGAACCTGGCCCATCGCCTCCTCGATCTGGGCGCGGAGGTGCTGATCCTCGACTCCCTGATCCCGGAGTACGGCGGCAACTTCTATAACATTCACGGCATCGAAGATCGCCTGCGCATCAACATCGCCGACATGCGCGACGAGCATGGCCTGCGCTACCTGGTGCAGGGGCAAGATCTTATCTTCAATCTCGCCGGGCAGGTGAGCCATACGGATAGTATGGCCGACCCCTACACCGACCTGGAGATCAACGCCCGCAGCCAACTCTCCTTGCTGGAAGCGTGCCGCCACGGTAATCCGACGACCAAGATCGTCTTTGCCAGCACGCGACAGATCTACGGCCGCCCGAACTATTTGCCCGTCGATGAGCGCCATCCCTTGCAGCCGACTGACGTCAACGGCATAAACAAACTGGCCGGTGAGTGGTACCACATCGTCTATCACAATGTCTATGGCCTGCGGACTGTGTCGCTGCGGCTGACCAATACCTTTGGCCCGCGCATGCGCATTCGTGACGCGCGTCAGACGTTTATCGGCTGGTGGATTCGCCAATTGCTTGAGGGGCAGACGCTCAACATCTTTGGCGACGGGCTACAGGTGCGCGATTTCAACTACGTCGATGACGTGGTCGAAGCGTTGTTGATGGTTGCGGCCCACAATGTGGCCGACGGCCAGATATACAATCTCGGCGGGGATGAACCCATTAACTTGATCAATCTGGCGCGATTGATGATCGAGGTCAATGGCGGGGGGGATTTTGTTCTTAAGCCCTTTCCTGATGATCGCAAGCGCATTGATATCGGCGACTTTTATGGCGATTACCGCAAGATCCGCAGCAAATTGGGTTGGCGGCCGGTGGTTGGGTTGCGCGAAGGGCTAACCCGAACGATGGACTATTTCCGCGCCAATATTGAGCATTACCGTTAATTGCAATGAACGCTCCTGAAAATATCCCTTTCGTCGATTTGAAAGCGGCTTATCACCGCCTGCGGCCGGAGATCGACGCGGCCGTGGCCGCCACGCTCGAAGGCGGTTGGTATATTCTGGGGGAGCAGGTGCGCGCCTTCGAAGAAGAATTCGCGGCGTATTTGTCCCTCGAATCGGCCGTTGGCCTGGCTTCGGGCACGGACGCGATACTCCTGGCTCTGCGCGCGTGCGGAGTGGGGCCGGGGGACGAGGTGATCACCGTCAGTCATACGGCCGTTGCCACGGTGGCGGCGATCGAGTTGTGCGGCGCGCTCCCTCGACTGGTGGACGTGGAGCCTGATACCCTGACAATGGATCCGCAGAGGCTTCGCGCGGCTGTCACCGACCGCACAAAAGCCGTTGCTCCGGTGCATCTCTACGGCGGCCCGGCCCAAATGGATGACATTCTCACTATCGCCGAAGATCATGGGCTGGTCGTCATCGAAGACTGCGCCCAGGCTCATGGCGCGCGCTACGGCGAGCGGATGGTGGGCACGATGGGCGACGCGGCCGCGTTCAGCTTCTATCCCACGAAGAACCTGGGGGCGATGGGTGATGGCGGCGCTGTGGCTACCTCTCGCGCTGATGTGACTGAGCGACTGCGCCTGCTGCGCCAATATGGCTGGCGGGAGCGCTACGTGAGCGACATTCCCGGCTACAACAGCCGGCTGGACGAGCTTCAGGCGGCCATCCTGCGTGTTCGCCTGCGCCATCTGGATGAGGAGAATGAAGCCCGGCGGCGGTTAGCGGCGATCTATGACGCGCATCTGGCAGGCTTGCCGGTTGTGCGCCCTGTGGCTCGTCCCGATGATCGCCACGTCTACCACTTGTACGCCATTCAGGCCGAGCGGCGCGATGAGTTGCGCGCCTACTTACAGGCGCGAGGGATCGGCACGGCCATTCATTACCCCGTGCCGGTTCATTGCCAGCCGGCTTATGAGCACCTCGGCTATGGTCCCGGCAGCCTGCCGGTAACCGAGCACGTGGCTGGGCGGTTGCTTTCCTTGCCTATGTATCCCGATCTGCCGATGGATGCACCGGCAGTTGTTGCTGCCGCCATCGCGGAATTCTTCAGGCAATAAACCTGATCGTATCGCGTTATCTCGTTCGCTGTGGTCGCTTCCCATGACTGTTTCTCTCGGCACCATCCGCCAGTTTCTCGTTGCTCATTTCAACGATGAGGAATTGGACCAATTGTGTTTCGATTATTTTTATGACGTCCAGCAGCATTTTGGGGCAGGGATGAGTGCCAATCGCAAGGCGATGCTGCTCATCGAGCATTGCTCCCACCGCGACCTGCTGCCTTCGTTGCTGGCCGCGCTCAGGAAAGAGCGCCCGGAGCCGTATCAGCGTATGTTCGGGGGGCAGCTCAAACCAATCATCCGCCAAATCGACATCAATTCGGCCACGGCCGAGGAGTTACAGAACTTGCCCGGTATTGGGCCGGATCTGGCCAGGGCAATCATTGCCGCGCGGCCGTTCGATACGGTGGATGATTTGACACATGTGCCCGGCATCGGCCCCAAGCGGCTGGCGGCTGTGCGCGAGTGGTGCTCGGTATGATCAATATTCATGACTCGCGCGGCGAACCATGATGACGCTAATTGGGCGGGTTCTCGTTGATTACCGGGCGACGCCGACGGTGATGCGCATAGTCAGCTCGCTATAATTTACCCTACCAATGGGTTGGGATATACTACACAGGCCGGCAAATAGCCGAGATTGAAAAAGAGAGAAACCGAATGCCCACAGCATTAATCACGGGCGTGACCGGACAGGATGGTTCCTACCTGGCCGAGTTCTTGCTGGAGCGGGGATACCGCGTTGTCGGGATGGTGCGCCGCACAAGCACGCTCAATTTCCATCGCATCGCCCACATTCAGGACAAACTGGAACTGGTACCCGGCGATCTGAGCGATCAGATATCGCTCATTCGCATTCTGGAGGAGTACCAACCTGACGAAGTCTATAATCTGGCCGCCCAATCTTTTGTTCAGACGTCATGGAATCAGCCGGTTTTCACCGGTGACGTGACCGCCCTGGGCGTTACGCGGGTGCTGGATGCCATCCGCATCGTCAATCCCAAAATTCGCATGTATCAGGCCAGTTCAAGCGAGATGTTCGGCAAGGTCGTCGAGGTTCCGCAGCGGGAAACGACGCCCTTCTACCCGCGCAGCCCTTATGGCGTGGCCAAAGTATACGGCCACTGGATCACGATCAACTATCGTGAGAGCTACAATATGCACGCGACTTCGGGCATCCTGTTTAACCATGAATCGCCCCGCCGTGGCCTCGAATTTGTGACGCGCAAGATTACCCATCAGGCGGCGCGTATCAAGCTGGGCCTGGCCGACCAGTTGCGCCTGGGCAATCTGGATGCTCGTCGCGATTGGGGTTTCGCTGGGGATTACGTTCGTGCCATGTGGCTCATGCTCCAGCGGGATGACCCCGAAGACTACGTCATCTCTACCGGCGACACCCATTCGGTCGAGCAGTTTCTGAATGTTGCTTTCGGCCATCTCGATTTGGACTGGCGGGAATTCGTGGTTCAGGACGAGCGTTTCATGCGCCCGGCCGAGGTTGACCTGCTGGTCGGCGATCCCGGCAAGGCGGGGCGTGATTTGGGTTGGGAGCCGCAGGTGTCATTCACCGAACTGGTCAGGATGATGGTGGATGCCGACATGAAATTAATTCAGAACGGGGAAACCGCCGTCTAATTACCGACCACGCGACTCCTGTCGCGCGACCACTGACTACTGACATGGAGGCTCAATGACTAAAATTATTTTCGGCACCGACGGCTGGCGCGGCCGCATCGCCGAGGACTACACCTTTGATAACGTGCGTCGCTGTGCTCAAGGCTTTGCGACCTTTCTGCGAGAGCGAGGCATCGCCGAGCGCGGCGTGGTGATCGGCCACGACCAACGCTTCGAGGCCGAGTTCTTCGCTGCTGCGTCGGCCGAGGTGTTGGCGGCCAACGGTATTAAGGTGTGGCTGACTCAAAGCAATACGCCAACCCCGGCGATCTCCTATGCGGTGCCGGTCAGGAATGCCGCCGGCGCCATCAACATCACCGCCAGCCATAACCCACCTCAAGATTGCGGGTTCAAGGTGCGTGATGAGACGGGTGGGGCCGTGCCGCCCGACGATCTGAAACGCATTGAGTCGGCTATCCCCGATATCACCGGCGTCAAACGAATGAAGCTTGATGACGCCATGAGCGACGGCACGGTGGTCAAGTTCGATCCGGCGCCGGAATATACCGCCCTGCTAAACCGTCTGGTGGATATTGAGCCGATCAAGGCGGCCGGGTTTGACGTCCTGGTTGACTGTATGTGGGGTAACGGCGCGGGGTGGTTTCCGCGCCTGTTAGCCGGTGGGGCGACCCGCGTTCACGAAGTCCACAACGAACGCAACCCCATCTTTCCCAAGATGTCGCGCCCGGAACCGATCCCGCCTAATGTCGACGACGGCCTGAGCTACGTGACGCTGCTGGATGCCGATGTGGCGATCATCACTGACGGCGACGCCGATCGCGTCGGTCTGGGGGATGAGAACGGGCAGTTTATCGACCAGTTGCGCGTCTTCGGTTTGCTGGGCTACTACTTTCTGGAAATTCGTGGGGAGCGCGGCCCCATCGTGAAGACGATCTCCACGACCAAGATGCTCAACAAGTTGGGCAAACTCTACAACGTCCCTGTCTATGAAACCGGCGTTGGGTTCAAATATATCGCCCCAAAGATGACCGAAGTGGGCGCGATGATCGGCGGCGAGGAGAGCGGCGGTTATGCTTTCCGCGGCCATGCTCCCGACCGCGACGGCATTTTGGGCGGCCTGTACCTGCTCGATCTGATGGTGAAGACCGGCAAGAAGCCCTCGCAGTTGATCGATTGGCTGTTCGAGAAGGTCGGGCCGCACTATTATGACCGTATCGACACCGCGTTTGAAACGTCCCGACGCGACGAAGTGCGTGCGCGCGTGCTGGCTGCGCATCCGGAGACGATCGGTGGGTTGAAGGTGACTGAAAAATCGACTCTGGATGGCTTCCAATTCTTCATGGAGGACGGCGGCTGGCTGCTCATTCGTTTTAGCGGCACCGAGCCGATCATCCGCGTCTACACTGAGACAACTCATGGCGACAGGGTGCAAGATATCTTGCAGGATGGGTTGAGGATTGCAGGGTTAAACATGTAACCAGTGTTCAGTATTCAGTTGGTCGATCTAATTGACCGCTGGATACTGAACATCGGAAACTTAATACATTGCAACCGAAGAAATATGATCCACAGATTACACCGATTTTTCTTTAATCTGCGTAATCTTTGAAATCTGTGGATTAAACTTCTTTATGTAACATTGTACTTAATACTGAACACTATGGAACGAGCATTTCAGGACTATTACCCCGACGAAGTCAGCTATTGCTATGGCTGCGGCCGCCTCAATGAGCATGGCCTGCAGATCAAAAGCTATTGGGAAGGGGACGAGGCGGTCTGCCGCTATCAGCCGCGGCCCTACCACACGGCCGTGCCCGGCTACGTCTATGGTGGCCTCATCGCCTCGCTCATCGACTGCCACGGCACCGGCACGGCCGCCGCGGCGATGTATCGCGAGCAAGGGCGGGCGATGGACACCGAGCCGCCACTGCGCTTCCTGACCGCTTCGCTTCACGTGGACTATCTGAAGCCGACGCCGATTGATCTGCCGCTGGAATTGCGCGCACGGGTGAAGGAGATCAAAGGGCGCAAGGTGATTATCAATGTCGATCTGATCGCCCACGGTGAGGTCTGCGCGCGGGGGGAAATCGTCACCGTGCAGGTGCCCGATGAGTTCATGGCCCGTATCATGGGTCAGTCGAGCGACCAGTGATAGAGCCGGATACGAGATACGAGATACGAGATACGAACTCAGAACTCGCGTCTCTCGACTCGCCACCTGTCAACTCTCCTGAGTTGGTCAGTACACGGGTTCTGGCGGCAATTCCATCTGATAGGATCAACCTCTTTGATACCCATTGCCATCTCGATGCCCACTCATTCACCGAGGACATCGAGGCGGTTGTCGAACGCGCGGCCGCCGCAGACGTGACGCGGATGGTCGTGCCCGGTCTCGACCTCGACAACGCCGCGGCCGTGCTGGCCCTGGCCGAGCGCTTTCCCGGGGGTTACGCTGCCGTGGGGGTGCACCCCAATTCGGCCGCGGGCTGGCGCGACGAATGGATCGACCGGTTGCGCGAGCTGGCCCGGCATCCGAAGGTCGTGGCTATCGGCGAGATCGGCCTCGACTACTACTGGGACAAGACCCCGTCGGAGACACAGCGAACAGCGCTGGCCCAACAGTTGGAACTGGCTGCGGAGCTATCTCTACCGGTCATCATTCACAACCGTGAGGCGAGCGCGGATGTAATCGACATGCTGGCGGCGTCTCCTCTGAACGGCCGCGAGCGGCCGGGCGTGCTCCATTCCTTCTCCGGTGATTGGGCCACGGCCGAGGCGGCACTGGCGATGGGCTTCTATCTGGGCTTCACCGGTCCACTGACTTACAAGAAGGCCGACGACCTGCGCGCCATTGTCGCTCGCGTGCCCTTGGATCGTATCCTGATCGAGACGGACGCGCCCTACCTGACCCCTCATCCCTATCGCGGCAAGCGCAACGAACCGGCCTACGTTCGCTTCGTTGCCGAGCGGCTGGCAGAGGTGCGCGATCTCTCGCTGTCGGAAGTTGCCGAGCTAACGACCGCGAACGCGTTGCGGCTCTTTGGGATCGACAGCCGACAACCGATCGCGGACGTCGGACCACAGGCCACGGTCAGGAACAACTGACCTACTGACCTACTGATCCACCGAGCCAAATCCCCATCACCATGCTCTCCGTCATCATCGTCAACTGGAACGTCCGCGACTTGTTGCGGGAATGTCTACGATCCATTGAAGCCGGGAAGGGTGGTTTGTCGCTGGAGATCATCGTCGTCGATAGCGCTTCCAGTGATGATAGTGTGGCGATGGTGCGATCGGAGTTTCCCTCGGTGCATCTCATCGCCTGCACTGAAAACGTAGGCTTTCCGCGCGGGAATAATCTCGGTCTGCAAGAGGCCCGGGGCGATTATCTGCTGCTGCTGAACCCTGATACCGTGATTGTGGATGACGCGCTTGCGGTGCTGGTGTCCTATTTACAGGCCAATCCCGACGTGGGTGTGGTTGGGCCGCAACTGCTCAATCTCGACGGTAGCGTGCAGTCGTCACGCCGTCGCTTTCCCACGGCCGCCACCGGTTTCTTCGAGAGCACGTGGCTGGAAGGATTGGCCCCGGGTATTTTACGCCGCTACTATGCCCTTGACCTGCCCGACGCCGCCACGGCCGACGTGGATTGGCTGACCGGGGCGTGTATCATGGTCCCGCGCTCGACCTATGAGGCGGTCGGTGGCATGGACGAGGGGTACTTCATGTATTCCGAGGAACTGGACTGGTGCCGCCGCATCAAGGAGTCCGGCCGCCGCGTGGTTTACTATCCGGCGGCACAGGTGATCCACCACGTCGGCAAGAGCAGCGAGCAGGCGGTCACGGCGCGCCATATCAACTTCAACCAGGCCAAGCTGCGTTACTTTCGCAAATATCACGGGCGCTTCATGGTGGCTGTCCTGCGCGTTTTCCTGCTTGCCGGCTATGCCTGGCAGATAGCGTTGGAGAGCGTTAAGGGGCTGCTTGGCAGCAAACCGATCCTTCGCCGCCAAAGGGTTCGCGCCTATATTGACGTATTAAAATCCGGGTTGCGCCCGGCGGGGTATTGATAAATGCGTGTTGGCTTGGTGACGGGGGAATTCCCGCCGATGGAAGGCGGGGTGGGGGCTTTTACGGAACAATTGGGTCGCGCTCTGAAGGCGTTGGGCCACGAAGTCCACGTTATTACTTCGATAAAGGCGCGACCGGCCATTGCTCCACGAACGTTGGCCGGCATTCGGGAGCCGATCGAGCTTGAATTTGGCCACCTCCATCCGCGGATCGGCCGTTGGCGTTGGCCATCGATCTCGACAGTGGCCGACCTCGTCATTCGGTATGATTTGGAGCTAGTGAACTTGCAGTATCAGGCGGCCGCCTTTAATATGAACAGCGTGGCGCCTTCATTCCTCCCCTGGCGACTCAAGGGAATCGTGCCCACGATCACGACCTTCCACGATTTGCGCGTGCCTTACTTATTCCCCAAAGCCGGTCGTCTGCGTGATGCGGCTGTTCGGGGCCTGGCGCGTCGTTCCGCGGGTTGCATCGCTACCAATCCGGCCGACTTTCGCCAATTGGCGGCGTGGCGCGACGGATTAGTGCGGGAAATCCCCATCGGCAGCAATATCGTCACCTATGAACCCAACCACGTCGAGATCGAGGAAACTCGCCTTAATCTGGGGTTGGGTGATGGCGACGTGCTTCTGGGCTACTTCGGCTTTTTGAACGAGACCAAGGGCGCGGATACGCTCATCGATGCCTTGGCCCGTTTGGATGAACGCTTCCACCTGGCGTTTATCGGCGGCCAAACGGGGGCCAGCGATCCCGACAACAATCAGACCTTCCTCGCGGGGTTGCGCCGGCACATCGAACAAGCCGGCCTCGCAAATCGGGTGCACTGGACAGGGTTCCTCTCTCCGGAGCGCGTGTCGACATATCTGACGGCGGCCGATCTGATGGTCATGCCCTACCGCGATGGGGTGTCCTTGCGACGGGGGACTCTCATGGCCGTGCTGGCCCACGGTCGGCCGCTGATCACCACCGCGCCGATAGAGAGTTCGCCGGAGTTCAGGCACGGCGAGAATATGTGGCTTGTTCCTGTCGACGACGTTGAAGCGCTGGGTGATGCTATAACGACCCTGGCGGCCGATTCGTCATTGCGCGAAACAATGGGGCGCGGGGCGAGGAAGCTGGCGCGTTCCTATGGTTGGGACACGATCGCGGAGCAAACGGCCGGGCTCTATGCCGAAGTGCTGAGCTTATATTCCGGCGGATCGTTGAAAGGATGAGCATAGTCATCGTAGGGTTTGCATGGTCAAGCCGGTTATGACAGAACGGTGGCCGGCTGGTACAATTCCCTCGATGCTTTCGCACCCACGCGCCGAGCGACGAATGCTGTCGCTCATCCTCGTTCTCTATCTCATTCTGGGATTCATCTATGCCCTGATCACCCCGCCGTTTGAGGCGTCGGACGAATTGTGGCACTATCCGATGATACGGCATCTCGCCGACGGCAACCCGCTGCCGGTGCAGGTGTTCGATCCGGCGCTAGCCGGGCCGTGGAATCAGGAGGCCAGTCAGCCGCCGCTGTACTACTATCTCGGCGCGCTCCTGACCTTTCCCATCGACCAATCGGACATGGAGATGGTTCGGAGGCTGAACCCTCACGTCGATACCGGCGTCCTCACGTTGGATGGTAACACGAATCTGGCTGTCCACGATCCCGTAGCCGATTCGTGGTCGAGTTCATTGCTGGCCTTGCGCGTCGTGCGTCTCTTTTCGGTGCTGCTCGGCGCGGCGACAGTTTACCTGACCTGGCGCATCGCCGGAGAGACCGCGCCCGGTCGGCCCGAAATCGCCCTCGGTGCGGCGGCGATCAACGCCTTCCTGCCCATGTTTCTGTTCATCAGTGGCGCAGTGAATAACGACAACCTGGCTTTGCCGTTGACTTCGTTGGCCTTGCTGCTGATGATCCGCATCGTCACACGGCGAAGGGAGACCTATCAGTCGGTACGTTGGTGGGAATGGGCAAGTGTGGGTGCGGTCGTCGGGCTGGCAGCGCTGACCAAAGAGGGCACCCTGGGCCTCTTTCCGATGATTTTCGGCACGGCCGTTGTAGCCGCGTGGCAGCAATTCGTCGCCGGCAGCCGGGACGCGCGCGGTAACTCGTCGGAGATATGGCCGGCGGTTCGTGGCCTGTTGTCTGCGGTCGTTTTCGCTCTCGTGCCTGCCTTGCTCATCGCGGGTTGGTGGTACTACCGCAATATCGTCCTGTACGGCGACTGGCTCGGTTGGAGCGCCTTCATCGCCGTTCTGGGTGAACGGGGTCATCCTGCTTCTTTGCTCCAACTCTGGGGCGAGCGGCGTGGATTCCTGATGTCGTTCTGGGGCCTCTTCGGTGGCGTCAATGTGCCCATGCCGATGTGGATTTATGCAGTGCTCAACGCCGTCCTGATTATCAGTGTGATAGGCTTCGTCTTTTTCTTTCTCCGTTTACTCCTGGCAGAGTGGCGCACGTTTCGCGCTGAGCGGGAGCCGTGGTTGGCACGGCTGCTCCGGCCGGTCGAGCGCAATTTCGGCCTCATCGTCAATCTGGTTTTTTCGGCCGCCATCGTCTACGGCCTCATCCAGTGGGCCACCACGACGTGGTCCTCGCAGGGTCGGCTGGTCTTCACGGCCATTTCGTCGCTATCCACGCTGATGACATTGGGGCTGGCGGGCAGCGCGGACTTGGTGAGCGGCCTGACGCGCGGGCGAGTCTCCTTGCGGCCCTATCTGATCGGCGGGATCGCCATCTTCATGCTGCTCGTGGCCGCGGCCGTGCCCTGGTTGTGGATTCGGCCCGCCTACCAACCCCCGACCGGGACCGAGCCGCTGGCCGAGGTCCTCAACGCGGAGTTTGGCGGTGTCATGCGCCTTGTTGGATATGAAGTTGAACACCAGGAAGATACCGGGCCAGGCTCCGAGATACGCGTCCGTCTGGAATGGGAAGCCCTGCTGGCCACGGAACGCGACTGGAGCGTCTTCGTCCATCTCAACGATCCGGTGCTGGGCCAGCCGATTGCCCAGCGCGACATGTATCCCGGGCGGGGGCTGCTGCCGACCAGCTTCCTTGTGCCCGGCCGGCGGGTTGTCGATGAGTATGTATTGACCATACCTGCTACGGCTGTCGCTCCGGCCGAGCTTGAGCTTGTGGTGGGGCTTTACGATTTCCACACGGGCGAACGATTGGGGACATCGACCGGTGAAGAAACCGTTTCGTTGGGCACCGTCCCACTATCGCCTGTCGAGGGCACATACCCCAATCCCGTCTCGCTATTCTTCGAGCACGGACTTGAGTTGGTGGGCTTCTCCGTCGAACCGCGGCGTGCGGCTGCCGGAGATTCCCTGGAGCTGGTAGCGTACTGGCGGCCGTCTGCTCCTTTGCCCAACGATTTCACTTTCTTCGCCCAAATCGTCGGCCCCGACACGACGCGCTATGCTGCGGCCGACATCACGCCGCCGCAGCCGACGAGCCAATGGACGGCGGGTGAAGTCGTCGAACTGCGCTATCCGCTGACGATTGACCCGGCCACGCCGCCCGGCGCTTATCCGCTCATTTTGGGTCTCTACATGATGACGCTCGACGGCGGCTTCGACCGCTTGCAGCAGGTAACGTCCGACGGCCGCCTGACCGATGACTTCCTGACGTTGACTTTGGTGAGGGTAGACGCGCCATGACGATAGACCACAGACCACAGACCACAGACCACAAAAGGAGCCGCTTCGTCCGTCGTCCCTCGCAGACCGACGCTCTCTCGCTGGGCCTGCTCGTGGGCACGACGGCCGTGCTGGCCGGGATCATCCTGGCGTTCGGCGGGCCGATCGCCGGCGCCGGCGTGGTCATTGGTGGCCTGGTTACGCTGCTGGTTCTGCGTAATATCGAGATCGGCTTCTTCGCCGTGATTGCTGTCGTCGCCCTGTTGCCCTTCGCTACATTGCCGGTAGACATCGGCCTGACGCCGACGTTCCTGGATTTTGCACTCGGCGCGGCCGTCGGGGTGTGGCTGCTGGGTATCGTCACCGGCCGGCAACGGCGTCTCGTCACCGCGCCGGTCGCCCTGCCGCTGATCCTGTTCATCATCGTGGCCGTCTTCGCCTTCATCTTCGGCCTGGCTAACGGCCCACTGACGCCCACGCTGCTGCGCAAGTTCGCCGAACTGTTGCTCAGCCTGGGGTTCGTCATCATCGTCATCGATTACTGCCGCACGTGGGTTCGTCTCGAACGGCTGGTGAAGTTCCTGTTGCTGATGGGCGCGGCGGCGGCCGTTATCGCCATCGGACTATGGCTGCTGCCTGATGCCACGGCCAACAGCGCCCTCACCGCGCTGGGCCGAGTGGGGTATCCGGGGGGCTGGGTGATTCGCTATATCGAGGAAAACCCCGAGCTATCCGAGCGAGCAATTGGCACCTCGGTCGATCCCAATTCGCTGGGCGGCCTGTTACTGATGATCGGCGCGCTCATCGGCCCGCAGATCGCGACCCGCAAGCCAATCTTCCGCCGCTGGATCACTTGGGGGATCGCCGGGCTGGTCTTTGTGGCTCTCATCCTGACCTTTTCCCGCGGAGCCATGCTGGGGCTGGCTGCCGGGTTGGGATTCGTCGCCGTCGCGCGCTATCGCCGCCTGATTCCCTACATGCTCGTCGCCGCGTTGCTGCTGCTGGTCCTGCCCATCACGCAGGCCTACATCGCCCGCTTCCTCGAGGGCTTCCAGGGGGACGACCTGGCGACGCAGATGCGCTTCGGCGAATACAAGGACGCGCTGCGGCTGGTCGCCCGGTATCCGCTATTTGGCGTGGGGTTCGCCGGATCGCCGGATATCGATCTCTACACGGCCGTTGCCAGCGTCTATTTCACAATTGCCGGCCGGATGGGGCTTTTTGGACTGTCAGCTTTCCTTGGCGTCATCGGCTCCGTGTTCGTCTACGCCTTCAGGAATCGCAAGGCGGCGCGAATGGACGAGCGCCGTGACGCCGTCTGGCTGGGACTCCACGCCGCGCTAATCGGCGCGCTTGTCGCCGGGATATTCGATCATTATCTGTTTAATATGGACTTTCACCACGCGGTGACGATCTTTTGGATGATGCTGGGGATGGCGGTGGCGGCGACGCGGCTGGTGGGGGAAAGCTCGCATAATTAAGAGACAACCGACGGTTGGTGGTGTGTTTCCTCTATGAATAAAAAGCGGGACCGGAATTCCCCCCAGCCCCGCTTCTCTATTTCTTCAATCGGCACAATCTGAGAATCCTTTCTAAATCATCGGCAGCAACGCCTCATTCACTTCCTCTGCGGGGGTCGGATGGCGCAGCACGATCTCGTCGTTCTCCACGTCGATGATGACTGACTCACCTTCCTGGAACTCACCCGCCAGCACGGCGTCCGACAGCTTGTCTTCCACCGTCTGCTGAATCAGGCGGCGCAAGGGGCGCGCGCCATACTCGGCATCGTAGCCGTGGGCTGCCAGCCAGTCCTTGGCCGCGTCCGTCGCCTCCAGTGTCAGGAAGTGCTCATCCATGCGCTCGTTGACGTCCTCGATGATGATGTCGACGATCTGCCGGATATCTTCGGGCTGTAACTGACGGAAGACGATGACGCTATCCAGACGATTCAGAAACTCGGGCCGGAAGTTGCGCTTCAACTGCTCCATGAGCTTCTTCTGCATGTCGCGGTAGTTCTCTTCCACGAGGGCCGAGGCGTCCTGCTTGAAGTTGAAGCCCAAGCCGCCGCCTTTCTTGATCATATCCGCGCCGACGTTGGACGTGAGGATGATGATCGCGTTGCGGAAGTTGACCTTCTGCCCCTTGGCGTCGGAGAGGTGACCCTCTTCCATGATCTGCAACAGCAGGTTGAACGCTTCGGGGTGGGCCTTCTCGATCTCGTCAAAGACGACGATGGAATAGGGTCGGCGGCGGACCGCTTCGGTCAACTGCCCAGCATCTTCATAGCCGACGTAGCCGGGCGGCGAACCAACCAGGCGGGCGACGTTGTGACGCTCCATGAACTCCGACATGTCGAGCTGCACCAGCGCGTCTTCGCTACCGAACAGGAAGGTCGCCAGTGCCTTGGTCAATTCCGTCTTGCCCACGCCCGTGGGGCCGAGGAACATGAATGAGCCAATCGGCCGACGGGGGTCCTTCAGGCCGGCGCGCGCGCGCCGCACAGCCTTGGAGATGGCCACAATAGCATCTCTCTGGCCGACGATGGCCTTCTCCATCTCTTCTTCCATGCGCAGCAGGCGAGCGCTTTCTTCTTCGGTCAACTGGTAGACGGGGATGCCGGTCCACATGGACAGCACCTCGGCCACGTCTTCGGCCGTCAGCACCGGCGAATCATCGCCGTTTATCTGCCCGGCCCGTAATTCGTTCAGTTGCTCCTGGATATCTTCTTCCTGCTCCCGGATGCGCGTGGCGTCTTCGTATCGACCGGCTTCCACGGCCTCGGTGCGTTGTGAGCGCAGTTCGCGCAGGCTTTCGTATGCTTCGCGCACGTCGGTCGGCTGTTGCACTCGGTACATGCGCACGCGGGAGGCGCCTTCATCGATAAGGTCGATGGCCTTGTCGGGCAGGAAGCGCTCGGTGACGTAGCGGGTGGACAGGAAGACGGCCGCTTCGATGGCTTCGTCCGAGATGAGCAGGTTATGGTGCTGCTCGTAGGCGCCTTTGATCCCCTTCAGGATCTCGACGGTTTCTTCGGCACTCGGCTCATCTACGCGGACGGGCTGGAAACGGCGCTCCAGGGCGGCGTCGCTCTCGATGTACTTGCGGTACTCATCGAGTGTGGTCGCGCCGATACACTGCAATTCACCGCGAGCCAGCGCCGGCTTCAGGATGTTGGCTGCGTCGACGGAGCTTCCGGCCGATCCGGCGCCCACCAGCATGTGGACTTCGTCGATGAAGAGAATGGCATCGCTGGATTTAAGTTCATCGATGACGCGCTTCAGACGCTCTTCGAACTGGCCGCGATACATGGTTCCGGCCACCAGGCTGCCCACATCTAACTGGAGGACGCGCTTGTTCTGCAGGGATTCCGGAACCTGGCCGTCGACGATGCGCTGGGCCAAGCCTTCAACGATGGCCGTCTTGCCGACGCCGGGCTGCCCGATGAGGGCGGGGTTGTTCTTCGTGCGTCGGGCCAGAATCTGAATAACGCGCTCGATCTCGGTTTGCCGGCCGATGACCGGGTCCA
>CXWK01007412.1_pt3 | contig 21268 bp, 23 predicted proteins | sample 590851 | NCBI WGS metagenome assembly CXWK01 (sample SAMEA3498364, study PRJEB10139) | wastewater metagenome | biome: wastewater treatment plant; material: activated sludge | place: Denmark | collected 2014-08-01 | reverse complement strand
TCTTGGCCGCGGGCTTCTTCTTCGCTACCTTCTTCTTCGCGGTCTTTTTCGCCGCTTTCTTCGTCGCAGCGGGCTTCTTCTTCGCAGCGGGCTTGCGCTTCGCCGCAGGCTTCTTGGTGACCTTCTTCTTGGCGGCCGGCTTCTTGGCGGCCTTCTTCTTCGCAGCAGGTTTCTTTTTCGCGGTTGCCATCGTGGTGCTCCTTTCGATTGTTGGACCGAATTGTCTTTCCGTGGCGGGCGGCAGGCTTCGCCGTTGCTCCCGACACTACCAAGCGCTCGGATTTCGCGATCGAACGGGGAAGCCTGGTGGCTCTTGTCCGGCACACCGCGCCGCTTTCGCGACTTCGATGCACCAGCTTGGTGAAGGCGATGATATGCGAAAAAATCGCGCATACCCGGTTTCGCGGCGTGTCAAGCGCGTCTAATTGAACGGACTCGCGCCCGATTGGTGTCGAATCGACACCATAGCGACCCGCAGGTTTTCTACGTGGCCGCCTGGTCGAGCGTGCGCTCGCCGGCGTAGAGGGCGGCGACGGTCTCGCGCGGGCGGACCTGCACCGAGCGCGCCCCGTCGACCATCACTTCGGCGGGCCGGGGACGGGAGTTGTAGTTCGAGCTCATGACCATGCCGTAGGCGCCGGCCGAGAGAATGGCGATGCCGTCTCCGGGCGCGATGGCCAGGCGCCGGCCGGTGCCGAGGACGTCGGCCGACTCGCACACCGGGCCGACCACGTCGTAATCGGCGGCGGGACGGTCGAGGGTGGCGAGCGGCTCGATTCCGTGCCAGGCCTCGTAGAGCGCGGGTCGGATCAGCTCGCTCATGGAGGCGTCCACGATGGCGAAGCGCTTGCCCTTGTCGAGCTTCAGGTACTCGACCCGGGAGAGGAGCGCGCCCGCGTTGCCGACGATCGCGCGGCCGGGCTCGAGCACCAGCGAGAAGCCGGTTCCCGCGATGCGCGCGGCGACGGCCCGGCACCAGCGCCCGATGTCGAGCGCCTCTTCCTCCTCGCGGTAGCGGATGCCGAGGCCGCCGCCGAGATCCACGTGGCGGATCGGAATGCCGCGGACGGCGAGTGCGCCGGCCAGCTCCAGCACGCGTTCGAGCGCCTCCTCGAGCGGCGCCATGTCGAGGATCTGCGAGCCGATGTGGCAGTCGATTCCGGTCACGTCCAGGTTCGGCAGGCTCGCGGCGAGATCGTAGGCCGCGAGCGCCCGGTCATGGGCGATGCCGAACTTGTTTCCCTTGAGGCCGGTCGAGATGTACGGGTGGGTGCGCGCATCCACGTCGGGATTGACGCGCAGGGAGACGGGGGCGCGGCGGCCCAGGCCGCCGGCGACGGCGTCGAGCCGCTCGAGCTCGGGCTCGCTCTCCACGTTGAAGCAGCGGATCCCGGCGCCGAGCGCCGAGCGCATCTCCTCCTCGGTCTTGCCCACGCCGGAGAAGATGACGCGCTCGGCCAAGCCGCCGGCGGCGAGAACCCGGGCGAGCTCGCCGCCCGAGACGATGTCGAACCCGGAACCCAGGCGGGCGAGAATGCCGAGGACGGCGAGGTTGGAGTTCGCCTTGACCGCGTAGCAGATGAGGTGTTCCGTGCCCGCGAGCGCGTCGTCGAAGGCGCGCCACGCGGATTCGATGGCGGCGCGCGAGTAGACGTAGCAGGGCGAGCCGAAGCGCTCCGCCACCTCCGTGAGCCGCACGCCCTCCATCCACAGCTCGCCGTCCTGCCGGCGCACGGCGTTCATGGGGAGGTGGCCAGCGCAGCCTTCGGCGGCTCCGGGAGCTTGAGCGGACCCTTCTGGCCGCAGGCGCCGACGGCGATCGCGAGAGCGATCCAGGCGAGTGCGCGTATCATGTCCGGCAGCGTAGCACAGGCATTCAGGCCCCCATGAACGAGAGCGAATTCCACCGCACCGTCGAGGCAGTCCTCGCCCGCATCGAGGCTGCGGCGGAGCGCACCGAGGGCGTCGATGCCGATCTCGAGGCGGGAGTTCTCACCCTCGAATGCCCCGACGGCAGCCGCATCATCGTCAACCGGCAGACGCCGAACCGCGAGCTCTGGATCGCGGCGCGGTCGGGAGGGTTCCATTTCGCCTGGAAGGACGGCGCCTGGCGCGACACGCGCTCGGGCGCGGAATTCTTCGCCTCGCTGCGGGAAATCACCCGCGCGCAGGCGGGCGAGGACCTCCCGCTCGACTGATTTGCGCACCGCGCGGCACTCGATTTCGGGTAAGGTATCGAATCGACACGAATTTGCGCAAACGCGAATCCCTGACATTGTAGTGTCGATTCGACACTGATTTGGTGCGCGCCCGAGGCGCGAGGAGACGAATTCGTGGACAAGAACCCGCTGGTGCTGCTGGAGCTGGTGGAGCGCCTGGCGAATCTCATGCGCGCCGAGATGCGCAAGGCGGGCTCCGACGAGAACCTCCAGCCGGTCCACCTGCACGCGCTCATCTACCTGAGCAAGGCCAACCGCTATTCCAACACGCCGCAGGCGCTCGCCGCCTACCTCGGGCTCACCAAGGGCACGGTCTCGCAGACGCTCCTGATCCTCGACCGCCGGGCCCTCATCGAGCGCTACCAGGACGAGATCGACCGGCGGGTGGTGCGGCTGCGCCTGTCCACCGCCGGCGAGCAGCTCCTCTACGAGGCGCAGCCGGCGCTCGCCTGGCAGAACGCGACGCGCAACATCAGCCCCAACCGCATCCGCAACGCCACCTCGGCGCTTCGCGAGACGCTCGCCACCTTCCAGGAGGACAACGAGGGGGCGATGTTCGGGGAGTGCACGGACTGCGCCCACTGCCACAAGCTCTCGCAGCGCGTCTTCCGCTGCGGCCTCATGGGCGACCGCCTGTCCGGCCCGGAAACGCGGCGGCTGTGCTGGCTCTACGAGGCGAAGCGGGAAAGCGAGTAGGCCCGCCGGGCCTAGAGCCGGGCCCTGCCCCGGGCGATGGCCGCCCGGACCGCGTCGGGGGCGGTGCCGCCCGTGTGCCGGCGCGAAGCGACGGATCCCTCGGGGGTCAGCACCTCGTAGACGTCCGGCTCGATGAGGGGCGAGAACGCCTTCAGCTGCCCGATCGGCACTTCGGCCAGATCCACGCCGGCGCTCTCCGCCTCCCGCACCGCGCGCGCCACGATCTCGTGGGCGTCGCGAAAGGCAACGCCCTTGCGCACGAGGTAGTCGGCGAGATCGGTCGCGGTAGCGAAACCCTCGGCGAGGGCCGCGCGCATCCGCTCCGGCCTCGCGCTCACCCCGCCCAGGAGCTCGGCAAGGATCGCGAGGGTGTCGGCCAGGGTGTCGGCCGCGTCGAAGAGGGGTTCCTTGTCCTCCTGGTTGTCCTTGTTGTAGGCGAGCGGCTGCGCCTTGACCAGGGTGAGGAGGGCGACGAGCCCGCCGAAGACGCGGCCGGCCTTCCCGCGCATGAGCTCCGGGACGTCCGGGTTCTTCTTCTGCGGCATGATCGAGGAGCCGGTGNNCCGGTCGGCGATCGCGACGAATCCGAATCGCGGGTTCATCCACAGGACGAGTTCCTCGGACAGGCGCGAGACGTGAACCATGGCGAGAGCGGCCGCGGCGAGGAATTCCACGGCGAAGTCCCGGTCCGAGACGGCGTCCAGCGAGTTCTCGCACACGCCGTCGAAACCGAGCTCCGCAGCGACCGATTCCCGGTCGATGGGAAAGCCCGTCCCGGCGAGTGCCGCCGCGCCCAGCGGCAGGCGGTTGACCCTGCGGCGGCAGTCGGCGAGTCGCTCCGCATCCCGGGAGAACATCTCGAAGTAGGCCATCAGGTGGTGGCCGAAGGTCACCGGCTGGGCGACCTGCATGTGCGTGAACCCGGGCATCACGGTGGCCGCGTTCGCCTCGGCGAGGTCGAGCAGCCGCCCCCGCAGCGTCCGCAGCAGGGCCGTCAGGGAATCGATCTGCGCGCGCAGCCACAGGCGGATGTCGGTGGCGACCTGGTCGTTGCGCGACCGGGCCGTGTGCAGGCGCTTGCCGGCGTCGCCCACGAGCTCGGTCAGCCGGTGCTCGATGTTGAGGTGGACATCCTCGCGCTCGATCGACCAGTCGAAGCGGCCTTCCCGGATCTCGTCCGCGACCTGGGCCAGGCCGCGCTCGATCGCCTCGAGATCGGCCTTGGGAAGGATCGCGCAGCGTGAGAGCATGCGGGCGTGGGCGAGGGAGCCCTGGATGTCGAACTCGGCGAGGCGCCGGTCGAACGGGACCGAGGCGGTGTATCGCTGGGTGAGGCGGTCGACGGGCTCCGCGAATCGGCCCGACCAGGCCTTGCCCGGCGCTGGCGCGCCGTTGTTGCGGTCATCCTGTTGCATGGAGTCGGCGGCGTTGGGGAGAATGGCTGCGTGGCGAGTATAAATCAGACGGGTGCGGGCATCCGGTTGCCGAACTTCTGCAACCTCGGCGTGATGCTGCGCGTGATGGTGATCGCGAACCTCTTCGTGCTGGCCGCGGCCGTCATGCGCTCCCGGCAGGTCGCCGACCTCGGCGGGCAGTTCCTCGTGGGCGCCGCTTTCGCCGAACCCGTGCTGATCGTCTCCCTGACCCTGCTGTGCGCCGGCCGGCGGGCGCTGCACTCCCTCACCTACCCTGCGGCCATCGCCGTCGTCCTGGCCCTGGAGCTGGCGCTCGCCTGGGCGTGGGGGCTCGTCTTCGGCGAGATGTTCCCCGACCAGGCACCGGCTTCGTTCGCCCGCGCCGGATTCTTCGTGCTCTTCGTGACCGGCGTCCTCCTCGTCTACTTCGACCTGCGCGCCCGCGCCCTTTCCCCGGCGATCGCCGAGGCGAGGATCCAGGCGCTGCAGGCGCGGATCCGCCCGCACTTCCTCTTCAACAGCATCAACGCGGTCCTCTCCCTCATCCGCTCCAATCCGAAGCGGGCGGAGCGTGCGCTCGAGGATCTGGCGGACCTCTTCCGGGTGCTGATGGCCGACAACCGCGCCCTCACCCCGCTCGCCAAGGAGGTCGAGATCGCCCGCCAGTACCTCGCGATCGAGGAACTGCGCCTCGGCGGTCGGCTGCAGGTGACCTGGCGGGTGGAGGAGATGCCCGCGGACGCCCTGGTCCCCGCGCTGCTGCTGCAGCCGCTGGTGGAGAACGCCGTCTACCACGGCATCGAGCCCATCGACACGGGCGGGGAGATCTCGATCGAGGTGGGCCTCGCGAAGGGCGAGCTCCTCATCCGCCTCACCAATCCCTTCCGCGCGTCGGGCGACCGCCACGCGGGCAACCGCATGGCGCTCGCCAACATCCGCGAGCGCCTCCAGCTGCACTTCGACGTCGAGGCCGGCATGCGCTCGCGCATCTCGGGCGACACCTACGAAGTGAGCATCCGACTGCCCTACATCACGGCCCCCCGATGACGCTAGCCGACTCCCGCGTGCCCCGTGTGCTCATCGCCGACGACGAGGCGCCGGCCCGCTCCCGGCTTCGCGACCTCCTGGACGACTGCCGCGCGGACTATCCCCTCGCCGTCGTCGACGAGGCAAGGAACGGGCGCGAGGTGCTCGAGATCGTCAGCCGCGAGAAGGTCGACATCGTGCTGCTCGACATCCGCATGCCCGAGATGGACGGCATGGAGGCGGCCCGCCACCTCGCGGGGATGGAGCAGCCTCCCGGGATCATCTTCACCACCGCCTTCGATGCCTACGCGCTGAAGGCCTTCGAGGTGAACGCGCTCGACTATCTCCTGAAGCCCATCCGCGCGGAGCGGCTCCTGGCGGCGCTGCGCAAGGCGAGCGCCTCGGCGCCCAGCCGCGAGGCGCTCGCCGCCGCCGCGAACCAGCCGAGAAAGCACCTGAGCGTCCACGAGCGCGGCAAGATTCACCTCGTGGCCGTGGCCGAAGTGCTCTACCTGCGGGCCGAGTTGAAGTACGTCACCATCCGCACGGCGGCCCGCGAGTTCCTGGTCGAGGAATCCCTCACGCGGCTGGAGGAGGAGTTCGGCGAGGCGTTCCTGCGCGTGCACCGCAACTGCCTCGTCGCGCGCACGGCCATCGAGGGGTTCGAGCGCAACGCCCAGGAAAGCGAATCGGGCTGGGCCGCCGTCATCCGCGGCACGGGCGAGCGCATCAGCGTGAGCCGGCGCCAGCAGCACGTGGTGAAGGCCTTCCGGTAGGGCGCCGCGCCGGGCTACTCCCAGTACGGAGGGTCCCCGAACGCCTGCTTCAAGTGGTCGATGAAGAAGCGCACCTTCGCGGGCAGGAGGCGGCGCTCGGGAAACACCGCGTAGATGTTGTTGCCCGGCACCGCGTACTCGTCCAGGACCGTGGCGAGGCGCCCTTTCTTCACCTCCTCGCTCACTTCCCAGGCGCTGCACAACGCGAGGCCCTCGCCGGCGATGGCCCAGCGGGTGAGCACCTCGCCGTCGTTGCACTGGAGGTTTCCGTGCACCTTGAGCGTGACGGGCTTTCCGTTGTCGTGGAAGGACCAGGCGTCGACCACGCCGTCGTCGGTGCTCGTGACCAGGCAGTTGTGCCGCGCGAGATCGGCCAGGGACTGGGGCCTGCCGGCCCGCTTCAGGTAGGCGGGAGAGGCGCAGACCACCCGGTGGTTGCGGGCGAGCATCACGGCCACGAGATCCGCGCTCTTCAGGTCCGCGATCCGGATGGCCAGGTCGAAGCGCTCGTTCTTCAGGTCCACGATGCGCTCGGACAGGTGGAGCTGGACGGCGAGATTGGGGTGCAGGGAGAGGAACGCCGGCAGGTGCGGTGCGATGTGCCGGCGCCCGAAGGAGGTCGGCGCGGTGACGATCAGTCGCCCCGCGGCACTCTTCGCGCCGGCGGTGAGGGCGTCCTCGGAGGAGCGCAGCTCCTCGAGCACGCGGTGGCAGTCCTCATAGAAGGTGGCCCCCTCCGGCGTGAGCGTCACCTTGCGCGTCGATCGCTTGAAGAGCTTCACGCCGAGGCGCTCCTCGAGCTGGTCGATGCGCCGGCCGACCATCGCGGGGGTGATGCCTTCCTCGCGCGCAGCCGCCGACAGGCTGCCGCGCTGCGCGACATCCACGAATGTGGTCAACTCCTTGAACTTGTCCATGGCGACGTGAAGTATAAAACCTTTTCTTGATTTAGACGATTACCACCATTCCTGTGACGTAATAAAATAAGTGATTGTCGTCACGGGATCGTGCCAACCGGAGGGCCGGCCGCGCGACCCCACGCCCCGCGAAAGGTGAAACATGGAATCCAGGACCGCACTTCCCGCCGGCATGCAGATCACAGGCGCGCTCAGGCCCGAATACGGCCACGTGCTCACCCCTGCCGCGCTCGAGTTCGCGGCGAAGCTCGTGCGCCGGTTCGACGCGCGCCGCACCGAGCTGCTTGCCGCCCGCGCCGCCCGCCAGAAGGAATTCGACGCCGGCCGCATGCCGGACTTCCTGCCGGGCACGAAGTCGGTGCGCGAGTCGGACTGGAAGGTCGCCGACCAGCCGAAGGACATCCAGGATCGTCGCGTGGAAATCACCGGGCCGACCGACCGCAAGATGGTGATCAACGCCCTCAACTCGGGTGCGTCGACCTTCATGGCGGATTTCGAGGATGCGAACTGCCCCACGTGGGAGAACATGATCGAGGGCCAGGCGAACCTCATGGACGCCGTTCGCCGGACCATCACCTTCGAGCAGGCGGGCAAGCGCTACGAGCTAGCCGAGAGCACCGCGGTGCTCTTCCCCCGCCCGCGGGGGTGGCACCTGGACGAGAAGCACGTGACGCTCGACGGCAAGCCCGTCCCCGGGGGCATCTTCGACTTCGCGCTGTATTTCTTCCACAACGCGAAGGAGCTCCTTGCACGCGGCTCGGGGCCCTACTTCTACCTGCCGAAGCTGGAATCGCACCTCGAGGCGCGGCTGTGGAACGACATCTTCACGGTGGCGCAGAAGGAGGCTGGGGTGCCCCACGGCTCGATCAAGGCCACGGTGCTCATCGAGACGGTCGTGGCCGCCTTCGAGATGGACGAGATCCTGTGGGAGCTGCGCGATCACTCGGCGGGGCTCAACATCGGCCGCTGGGACTACATCTTCTCCTGCATCAAGAAGTTCCGCTCGCAGCCGGATTTCTGCCTCGCCGACCGTGCGCAGGTCACCATGACCGCGCCCTTCATGCGCGCCTATGCGCTGCTCCTGGTGAAGACCTGCCACCGGCGCAACGCCCCGGCCATGGGCGGCATGGCCGCGCAGATCCCCATCAAGAACGACCCGGCGGCGAACGACGCGGCCATGGAAAAGGTGCGCGTCGACAAGCTGCGCGAGGTGACCGACGGCTGCGACGGCACGTGGATCGCCCACCCCGGCCTGGTGCCGATCGCCCGCGAGGTGTTCGACAAGCACATGCCGGGGCCGAACCAGTACGGCAAGCAGCTCCCCGAGGTGCAGGTGGGCGCGAAGGACCTCCTCGACTTCAGGCCCGAGGGACCGATCACGGAAGCCGGCCTGCGCAACAACGTCCAGGTGGGCATCCAGTACATCGGCTCCTGGCTGGGCGGCAACGGCTGCGTGCCCATCTTCAACCTGATGGAGGATGCCGCCACGGCGGAGATCTCGCGCTCCCAGGTGTGGCAGTGGATCCGCTCGCCCAAGGGCGTGCTCGACGACGGCCGCAAGGTCACCCGCGCGCTCTTCCACGAGATCCTCGTCGACGAGCTGGCGAAGACGCCTGCCATCGTGGGCGAGGAGGCTTTCGCCGCCGGCAAGTACGCCGAGGGCGCGAAGCTCTTCGAGGAGATCACGGCCTCCGACGACTACGTGGAGTTCCTCACGCTGCCCGCCTACGACGCGCTGGCCTGAACGGCGCGTCGCCTCGCCCGCAAAGCCCGCCCGCAAGCGGGCTTTTCCGTTTCGCGGGAAGGAATATCCTGCAGGATCCGCGCGTACCAATGCATGGAAAGCATCGGGCGGCGGCGGCAGGATGGCGTCATCCCTCTGGGAAGGAGGCGACGATGAAACCGGGCGAAGTGACGGAGTTCTTCTTTGCGGGCGCGGGCCTGATGCCGGGACTGCTCGTTTTCCTGGGCGATCCGGGGCTTGCCGTGATCACCCTCGTGGGGCTGCTCATCGCGGCCTGCCTGGGGGCGATGGCCGATCCCGAGGCACCCTTCCGGACGATGCCCGCGCCCGAGCCGCGGGACGACGGTTCCGCCTAGTCCGGAAGGCGCCAGGCGGTCGCGCATTTCCGGCAACGCACGCGCAGCCACGGGTAGGGCAGCGCGGTTTCCTCGGGGTCGAGATACGGTCCCTGCGTGCCGCTTCCCGAGGCGAGAATATCGAAGCGCGCATACGTCCTGCAGGCCGGGCAGCTGGACCGGCTCCCGTAGGTTTCCGCCCGCTCGAGAACCGTGAGGTAGCGCCGCCAGGAGTAGGCGCACAGCAGTGCGGCCGCGAAGACGATCGCGAGCAGGGCCGTCGTCCTCCACCCGGTCTCGGCAAGGCGCACCTCTTCCAGGCAGGCCGCGATCGTGATTCCCGACAGGAAGCAGGTCGTGAGCGAAAGATGGCTGTCGATGAGCTGCCGCTCGTACCACTTGCGGAAGCCCACGAGGCGGATGCGCGCGGCGATGTCCATGCGGCGAGAATACTCGCGCCCGCCCGTTCCGGATTCAGTACCGCGCGGATCAGGAGCCCGGCTTGGCCTTCGGTCTCGCGAGGCCCGGCGGCCCGGGCCAGCCCCACGGCGTCACCCAGGCGGGGGGCTCGTCCGCCGGGCGGATTTCCCGAAGCCGTTCCCGGCGCACGCGTTCCGCGCGCTCGGCGCGCTCCTCGCGTTCCAGTCGGTCGCGTTCCCGCGCTTCCTCGACAAAACCCCGGGCGAGGCGGTTGCCGCGGCGTGCCTCGCGCTCGAGGAGGGCGCGCGCCACGGGATCGGGAAGCGCACCCCCGTGCGAAGTGTCGACCGTCCGGCGCTCGCCCGGCCCCATGCACGGCGTCTCCTGGTAGGTGATCGATCCTCCGGGGTTCACGCACTTGTGGACCTGTTGCGCGCTCGCCGTCGCGGATGCGGCGAGCAGCGTGGCCAGCAGCGCCGCGGCGGGGAGCCTCACGCCACCCCCGAGCCCGCTGCCTGCCGGTCCGCGTGGTAGCTCGAGCGCACCATCGGCCCGCAGGCGGCGTTGGCGAAGCCCATGGCGGCGGCTTGCTCCTCGAACCAGCGGAACTCGTCGGGATGGGCGAAGCGGGCGACGGGCAGGTGGCTGCGCGAAGGCTGCAGGTACTGCCCGAGGGTGAGCATGTCCACGCCGTGGGCGCGCAGGTCCGCCATCACCGCGAGGATTTCCTCGTTCGTCTCGCCCAGCCCGAGCATCAGGCCCGACTTGGTCGGCGTGCCCGGGTGCGCGGCCTTGAAGTCGCCGAGGAGCCTGAGCGAATGCGCGTAGTCCGAGCCCGGCCGGGCCTGCGCGTAGAGGCGCGGGACCGTTTCCAGGTTGTGGTTCATCACGTCGGGCGGCGCCGCGGCGAGGATCGCGAGCGCCCGGTCCAGGCGCCCGCGGAAATCCGGCGTGAGGATCTCGATTTTCGTGGCCGGGGATTGCGCGCGCACCGCGCGGATGCAGTCGACGAAATGCTGCGCCCCGCCGTCGCGCAGGTCGTCGCGGTCCACGCTCGTCACCACGACGTAGGCGAGCTTCATCGCGGCGACGGTCTCGCCCAGGTGGCGGGGCTCGTCGGCGTCGAGCGGCTGCGGTCGGCCGTGGGCCACGTCGCAGAACGGGCAGCGCCGGGTGCAGAGCTCCCCCATGATCATGAAGGTCGCGGTGCCGTGCCCGAAGCACTCGCCGATGTTGGGGCAGGAAGCCTCCTCGCAGACCGTGACGAGCTTCGCATCCCGCAGGATCTTCTTGATCTCGTGGAACCGCGCGCCGCCGCCGGCGCGCACGCGGATCCAGTCGGGCTTGCGCAGGGGCTCGGAGGCGACCACCTTGATGGGAATGCGCGCGGTCTTCTCCCCGCGCTTGGCGGCGAGCTTTGCTTCCGGGGTGCGGGTGTCGGCCATGGCGGGTTTCAGTCGGCGCAGAGCGCGGCGGAGAGGATCGGCCGCCAGCGGGATTCGACTGCGGCGATCCTATCACGCACCCCGAGGTCGGCCAGCCGCGTGGCCGCGAGCCCCGGGTAGCCGCAGGGGTTGATCCGCGCGAACGCGGCCAGGTCCGTGTCCACGTTGAGCGCGATCCCGTGGTAGCTGCAGCCGCGCGAGATGCGCAGCCCGACCGCGGCGATCTTCGCGCCGCGGACGTAGACCCCCGGCATGCCCGGCTGCCGCGTTCCTTCCACGCCGTAGCCCGCCAGGAGATCGATCACCGACTGCTCGAGCCGGTGCACCAGCGCCTTCACGCCGTAGCCGGCGCGCCGGAGGTCGAGGAGCACGTAGGCCACGAGCTGCCCCGGCCCGTGGTAGGTCACCTGGCCGCCGCGGTCGATGCGCACGACCGGGACCGAGGCGGCGTCGAGCACGTGCTCCGGGCTTGCGGCCAGCCCGAGGGTGAAGACGGGCGGATGCTCGACGAACCACAGTTCGTCCGGGGTCGAAGCGTCGCGCGACGCCGTGAAGTCGCGCATCGCGCCCCACACGGTTTCGTATCCGGCGAGTCCGAGACTGCGGATGGCGGGATTCACGGCTGCGCGCTCAGAGCACCATCATCACCATCGGGTGGCCGGAGAGGTCCTGGTACAGGGCGTCCAGCTGCTCGCGCGAGCGCGCGGTGATGGTGACGGTGAGCGAAAGGTAGTTGCCCGCCTTCGAGGGGCGCATCTCCAGCGTGGCGGGGTCGAAATCGGGCGCGTGGCGCAGCACCACCTCGAGGATGGCCTGCGCGTACCCTTCCTCGCGCCGGCCCATCACCTTGATGGGAAACGGCGTGGGGAAGGTGAGGAGGGGCTTTGCCTGCGCCCCGTCGCCCGGCATGGCCGCGACCGTTCAGGCGACGGCCGCAGGTGCTGCGGCGAGCTTCGCCTTGTAGTCCTGGAAGAGCGCGTGCATGCGGCGAAACACGGGCCCTGGCGCGCCGCCGCCCACGGGCTTGCCGTCCAGCGTCGTGACGGCGAGCACTTCCTTGGTGGAAGAGGTGAGCCAGATCTCGTCGGCGGAGCGGACCTCGGACTCCGGGATCGGGCGGACCGCGTAGCGCAGCTTGCCCTGGGCCGCGAGTTCCGCGAGCAGCTCGTAGGTGATCCCCAGCAGGATGTGGTTGTCCTGCGGCGCGGCGGCCACGGCCCCGTCCTTCACGACGAAGACATTGGAGGCCGATGCCTCGGTGAGGAAACCGTCGCGAAAGAGGATCGTCTCCGTGGCGCCGGCGTCGGCCGAGAGCTGGCGCGCGAGCACGTTGCCCAGGAGCGAGGTGGACTTGATGTGGCACTTCTCCCAGCGGAAATCCCTGGCGCTCACGCAGGCGACTCCCTTCTCCACCATCTCCGGCGAGGGGGTGGCCAGCGGGCTCGCCATCATAAACACCGTGGGGATGAGCCCCCGCGGGATCACGTGGTCGCGCTTCGGCGGCACGCCGCGCGTGACCTGGATGTACACCGACTGGTTGCCGGGGTGGTGGGAGAGCAGGCGGGCCACCTCGCCGATCCACTCGTCGACGGTATGCGGGTTGGCGAGCCCGATCTCGTCCATCGATCGCTGCAGGCGCCGGAAATGCTCCCGGGCGCGCAGGAGCGAGCCGCCGTAGGCGGGGATCACCTCGTATACGCCGTCGCCGAAGATAAAGCCGCGGTCGAGGGGCGAGATGCGGATCTGGTCCAGGGGCAGCAGCTCGCCGTTGAAGTGCGCGATCGGAGCGGTCATGGCGGTCACCGGAAGAGGAGGCGGATCGTGTCCCACCCGCGGGAAAGGAAGCCGGCCGTGGGCATGTCCTCGAGCGCCACGACGGCGAATTCCGCGACGGGGGCATTGTCGCGGACGAGCTTCATTATCCCCGCTTTCTGCCCTCGGGAGTAGGGCGCCAGGAAGGGCTGGTCGGTGCGCAACTGCGCCTTCACGCCCTGGAAGCGGTCGCGCGGGAGCGTGAGCCACACGTCGCGGTCGAAGCCCAGCCGGATCGTGGCCCCCGTGCCCTTGAAGATCTCGGGGGTGGCGACGACCTCGCCCTTGCGGTACAGGCGCTGCGTGTCGTAGGCGAGGAAGCCGAAGTTCAGGAGCTTCTGGTTCTCGGACATGCGCAGCGCGTCGGTCTGGGCGCCCATCACGACGGAGACGAGGCGGCGCTCTTCGCGCTTCGCGGAGGCGACCAGGCAGTAGCCCGCGGCCTCGGTGAACCCCGTCTTCACGCCGTCGACCGTCGGGTCGAGCCAGAGCAGGCGGTTGCGGTTGGCCTGCGTGATGCCGTTCCAGGTGAACTCTTTCTGCGAGTACAGGGCGTACTCGGCGGGGAAGTCGCGGATCAGGGCCGCGGCGAGCACCGCCATGTCGCGCGCGCTCGCGTAGTGGTTCGGCGCGGGCAGCCCCGTGGCGTTGACGAAGTTCGTGTTGCGCAGGCCCAGGCGCGCCGCCTCGCGGTTCATGCGTTGCGCGAACACCTCCTCGGTCCCGGCGACCGCCTCCGCCAGCGCGATCGTGGCGTCGTTGCCGGACTGCACGATCATGCCGCGCAGGAGGTCGCCCACGGTGACCGGCTTCTTCGGCTCGATGAACATGCGCGAGCCGCCGGTCTTCCACGCCTTCTCCGAGACCGTCGCCGCCTTTGCAGGATCGAGCCCGCCGTCGCGCATTGCCGCGAAGACGAGGTAGGCGGTCATGAGCTTGGTGAGCGAGGCGGGCTCGAAGCGGTCGTCCTCGGATTGCGCCACGAGCGCCTGCCCCGACAGGGTGTCCAGGAGGTAGTACGCCCGTGCCGCGACGGGCGGGGGCGTGAGGGACTGGGCGATGGAGGCGAGCGGAAGGCAGAGGGCGAGGAGGAGGGCAGGCAGGCGGATCATCGAGGGCGTTCTATCGGGTTGCGGGAGTGATGACGGGTGCGAAATCGAGCGTGGCGCGGATCTTGTCGGCGATGGCCTGTGCCTCCTCGCGCGTCTTGTAGGGGCCGAGGCGGACGCGGTGCAGGCTACCGGCCTGAATGACCTGGATCGGCTCGAAGAGCCAGACCAGCTCGCGGGCGACCTTGTCGCGGAAGCTCTCGGCATTGTCGACACTGGAAAACGCGCCGAGTTGCAGGTAATGGCCCGCGGACTCTGCTGCCACGAGCGGTGTCGCGACCTCGGCCGGCCGCGGCGCCGGCATTTCGACGGCTGCGGGTGCGGGCGCCGCGGCGAGCGGCGTGGTCACGGTGGCGACGGCCGGTGCTGCGGGCGCGGCGACAGGCGGCGTGGTCACGGTGGCGACGGCCGGAGCCACGGCCGGCCTCGGGGCGGAGGCGAGCTGCGTTCCCGCATCGCGCGCGAACACCCGCTCCACCTCCACGGGTCCGCTGCCCGGGCCTGCGATGCCCAGCTTCACCGCCGCGGCGTACGAGAGGTCGATCACGCGCCCTTCGTGGAAGGGGCCGCGGTCGTTCACCCGCACGACGATCGACTGGCCGGACTTGAGGCTCGTCACGCGCGCGAAGCTCGGGATCGGCAGCGTCTTGTGCGCCGCGGTCATCGCGAACATGTCGTAGACCTCTCCCGAGGCGGTCTTGCGGCCGTGGAACATGCGCCCGTACCACGAGGCGAGGCCGCGCTCCTGCATGGGGTCGTCGTTCACCACCGGCGCGTAGGAGCGCCCGAATACCGTGTAGGGGCGGTTGGCGTAGCGGTGGTAGGGCTCGTCGCGCGGCACGGCGTCGGGGATCGCGGCGATGTCCTCGGGCACCTTGTCGGGCGGCCCGTCGTCGGCATAGTAGACGAGCTTGCCCGGGGGCGCCTTGGGCGGGGCGCCGCAGGAGGCGAGCAGCGCGGCGGCGGCGAGGAAAAGGAGCGCGCGCCTCAACTCGACACCAGCTGCTTGTGGGTGGAGATCGACATGAGGATGCCGAATCCCACGAGGATCGACAGGAGCGCGGTGCCTCCGTAGCTCACCATGGGAAGCGGCACGCCCACCACCGGCAGGATCCCGCTCACCATGCCCATGTTCACGAAGGCGTAGGTGAAGAAGGTGAGCGTCACCGCGCCCGCCGTGAGGCGCGCGAAGGTGGTCGAGGCGTTCGCGGCGATCATCAGGCCGCGCGCGACGATGAGGACGTAGAGGGTGATGAGCAGGAGGTTGCCCGCGAGGCCGAACTCCTCGCCGAACACCGCGAGGATGAAGTCGGTGGAGCGCTCGGGCACGAAGTCGAGCTGCGCCTGGGTGCCGTTCAGCCACCCCTTGCCCAGCACCCCGCCGGAGCCGATCGCGATCGTGGCCTGGATGATGTGGTAGCCCGCGCCCAGCGGATCTTCCGTGGGATCGAGGAGCGTCAGCACGCGCCTGCGCTGGTAGTCGTGCAGCATGCCCCAGAGGAACGGCAGGCTCGCGAGCCCCGTCGCGAAGAGGGTCGCCAGGACCTTCCAGGAAAGCCCCGCGAGGAAGATCACGAAGAAGCCCGAGGCGAAGATGAGGAGCGCGGTGCCCAGGTCGGGCTGGCGCACCACCAGGCCCACGGGAAGGGCCAGCAGGATGGCGGCGACCGCGTAGTCGCGCAGCTTGATCGCCTCCTGGTGGCGGTGGAAGTACCAGGCGAGCACGAGCGGAACCGCGATCTTCATCGCCTCGGAGGGCTGCACGGTGGTGAAGCCGAGGTTCAGCCACCGGCGCGCGCCGTTTCGCACCTCGCCGAAGAGGGCGACGCCGATGAGCAGCACCAGGCCCGCCGAGTAGATCGGCACGGCCAGGCGCATGAGGGCCTGCGGCGGGATGTTGGCCACCACCCACAGGGCGGTGGCGGCGATCGCGATGTTGCGTCCCTGCCCGAGCACGCGGTCGAAGGAGGCGCCGCCGGAGGCCGAGTACACCACCGTGAGGCCGAGGGCCAGGGTGAGCACGAGCGAGACCATGAGCGGCCCGTCGATGCGCCGCGAGAGGAAGTCGAAGGCGCGGCTAATCACCCTCGGCCTCCGGTTCGCCCGCGGGCAGCCGGGGCGCCGTGCGCTTGCCCAGCAGGTGGAAGTCGAGCACCGCGCGCGCGATCGGCGCCGCGGTGGATCCGCCGTGGCCGCCGTTCTCGACCAGGACGGCGAGCGCGATCTTCGGGTCGTCGGCGGGTGCGTAGGCGATGAAGAGCGCGTGGTCCCGGTGGCGTTCCCGCACGCGCTTCTCGTCGTATTTCTCGCCGGACTTCATGGCCACCACCTGGGCCGTCCCGGTCTTGCCCGCGATCAGGTAGGGCGCGCCCTGCGCGGCGCGCGTGGCGGTGCCGCCGGGCCGCGTCACGTCGATCATCGCCGCTTTCACCAGCTCGAGGTGCTCGGGCTTCACGGCGACGGCCTCGCCTTGCGCGACGGGGATCTCGCGCACCTCCTGCGTCCGCGCGTCCTGCACGGCCCGCACCAGCCGCGGGCGGACCGAGGTGCCGCCGTTGGCAAGCGTCGCCACGGAGGCGGCGAGCTGCAGCGGCGTGGCGAGCCAGTAGCCCTGCCCGATGCCCACGCTGATGGTGTCGCCCGCGTACCAGCGCTGCTTGAAGCGCTGCCACTTCCAGTCCGTCGAGGGCTGCAGCCCGGCAAGCTCCCCGTCGATGTCCACGCCGGTGCGCGAGCCGAAGCCGAACTGCGTCATGAAGCGGTGGATAGCGTCCACGCCCAGGTCGTTGGCGAGCCCGTAGTAGTAGGTGTCGCACGAGACCACGATGGACTTGTGCAGGTTCACCGTTCCGTGGCCGCCGGGCTTCCAGTCGCGGAACGGGCGCGAGACGCCGGGAAGCATCCAGTGCCCCGGGTCGAAGATGGTCTGCTCGGGCGTGCGCTTTCCGGTGGCGAGGGCGGCCAGCGCGAGGAAAGGCTTGATGGTGGAGCCCGGCGGGTACTGGCCGCGCAGCGCCCGGTTGTTGAGCGGCTTGTCGAGGGAGCTGTTGAGCGCGTCCCAGTTGGCGGGGTCGATGCCGTCGACGAAGAGGTTCGGGTCGAAGCCCGGCTTCGAGACGAGCGCCAGCACGTCGCCCGTCTTCGGGTCGAGGGCCACGAGTGCGCCGCGGTACTCCTGGAACGCCTCTTCGGCTGCGCGCTGCAGCTTGATGTCCAGCGTGACCATGAGGTTGTTGCCCGACTGCGGCTCGGCGCGCGACAGCGCCCGGATCGCGCGGCCGCCGGCGTCGATCTCGACCCGCTCGCTGCCCGTGGTGCCGTGCAGCTCCTTCTCGTAGGCCCCCTCGATGCCGAGCTTGCCGATGTGGTTGGTGCCCTTGTAGTTGGTCGTCGCGCCCTGCTCCTCGATCCGCCCGACGTCGGCCTCGTTGATGCGGCCGATGTAGCCCACGGCGTGGGAGGCGATGTCGCCGTGGGGATAGGAGCGGAAGAGCCGCGCCTTGATCTCGAAACCGGGGAAGCGGTAGCGGTTCACCGCGAACTTCGCCACTTCCTCCTCGGTCAGGCGCGTGCGGATCGGCAGGCTCTCGAAATTCTTGCTCTCCTCCTGCAGGCGCTTGAAGCGCCGGCGGTCCCGCGGGGCCACCTCGATCACCTTCGACAGCTCCTCGATGGCGCGCTCGACGTTCTCCACCTTGCTCGGGGTTATTTCCAGCGTGTAGGCGGAGTAGTTCGCGGCGAGCACCTCGCCGTTGCGGTCGAGGATGAGCCCGCGGTTGGGCACCACCGGCACCACCGAGATGCGGTTCGCCTCCGCGAGCGTGTGGAAGTGCTCGCTCTGGATCACCTGCAGCCAGACGAAGCGCACGACGAGCACGCCCAGCGCGGCGAGCGCGAGGAGCCCGGCGACCATCAGGCGCTGGCGGAAGACGTTGAGTTCCGCCCGCTGGTCCCGGAGCGTGAGGCCGACGCTCACGCCGCGCGCTCCCGCCGCATGCGCCGCAGGGCCGGCAGGTGGAGGATCCAGGTGAGCGGCCCCCAGGCGATGGCGGCGAGCACCGGCGAGACCGCCGCGGCAAGGCCCGGAAGCGATGCGCCGAGCACGAGGTTCAGCAGCACCACCACGATCGACGCACCGACAAGCAGGCCCAGGACGTGCAGGGACTGCTCCAGGATCGGGAACGCGAGCACCCGCACGCGCAGCACCTGCGCGCCGTAGGTGGCGATCACGTACGCGAGCGCGTGCTGGCCGAGGAGCATGGAGTCGCCCACGTCCATCGCGAGCCCGAGGGCGAAGGCGAGGCCCTGCCCGATGGAGTTGGGCTGGTGGATGGCCCAGAAGACGATGACCACCAGCACGAGGTCCGGCCGCGCGAGCAGCGCCCACCCGGACCAGGGCAGCGAGTTGAAGAGGTAGGCGGCCACGAACGAGGCGAAGATGAGCCCCGGCCCGGCCGGAATGCGCATCACGTCGCGTGCGACGGGGGTGAGGTCGGCCGGTCTCATGGCTGGCGCCGCCCCTTCCCGGGCGGACGTTCCTTTACGGGTCGTCTCTCGTCGGCCTGCGTCGGCGGGGGCGGGCTGGCGGGGCGCGTGGCCGTGAGGATGCGCACGAAGCGGTGGTTGTCCACGCCGGCCGCGGGCTTCGCGGTGATCTTGGCGAAGACGTAGGCCGCGTTCTTCTCCACTGCCGTCACGCGTGCGACCACGAGCCCGGCGGGGTAGGTGCCGTCGATGCCCGAAGTCACGAAGAGATCGCCGTTCTGGATGTCCGCCGAGACCGGCATGAAGGGCACGTCGATGGAGCCGTCCTTGCCGGATCCCACGGCGATCGCGCGCAAGCCGTTGCGCGTGAGCATCACCGGCACCGACTGGTCCTTTTCCGTAAGGAGCGTCGCCTCGCTCGTGAAGGTGCCCACCGCGGTAACCTGCCCGACCACGCCCGCGTCGTCGATGACCGGCATGCCCGACTTGATGCCCTGGGTGAGCCCCTTGTCGAGGACGAGCTTGCGCACGAAGGGGTTGCGCCCGTGGGAGAGGATCTCCGCGAGCAGGCCGTCCGCGGCGAAGCGGCTCCGCGCGGGCGTCATGGCGAGGAAGTGGTCCTGCTCGGCCTGCAGCAGCTTCGATTGCTGCGCCGCGGCCGCGAACTCGAGGAGCTTCGCCTTCAGCTCCTCGTTCTCGCGCAGCAGCCGGTCCTGGGAGGAAAAGTACTCTCCCACGCGCGCGAGAGCGGTGGCCGGAGCGCCGGCGAGCTGCTGGACGGGGTGGACGAGGACGGAGAGCGACAGCCGCACCGCCTCCAGGGCGCCGAAGCGATGGTCGGCGATCATCGTCGCGATCGCGAGCAGCGCGAAGAACGTGAGGCGCGCGAGCGGGCTGGGCCCGCGGTGGAAGAACGGAGGCGGCTCGCGGTGCACGCGATCGCTTCGGCGTCAGTCGTTCGTGAACACCGTTCCGAGCTTGTCCATCTCCTCGAGCGCGCGGCCGGAGCCGCGGACCACGCAGGTGAGCGGGTCGTCGGCGACGATCACCGGCAGGCCCGTTTCCTCCATGAGCAGGCGGTCGAGCTCGCGCAGGAGCGCGCCGCCGCCGGTGAGCACCATGCCCTTCTCGGCGATGTCCGCGCCGAGTTCGGGCGGGGTCTGCTCGAGGGCGCTCTTCACGGCGGAGACGATGGAATTGAGCGGATCGGTGAGCGCTTCGAGGATCTCGTTCGACGAAATCGTGAACGAGCTCGGGATGCCTTCGGCGAGGTTGCGGCCCTTGACTTCCATCTCGCGCACTTCCGAGCCCGGGAAGGCGGAGCCGATGGTCTTCTTGATGTTCTCCGCCGTCGATTCCCCGATGAGCATGCCGTAGTTGCGGCGGATGTAGTTGATGATGGCCTCGTCGAACTTGTCGCCGCCGACGCGCACGGAATTCGAGTAGACGATCCCGCCGAGCGAGATCACGCCCACCTCCGTGGTGCCGCCGCCGACATCGACCACCATCGAGCCCGTGGCCTCCGCGATGGGGAGGTCGGCGCCGATGGCCGCCGCCATGGGTTCCTCGATGAGGAACACCTGGCTCGCGCCCGCGCCGATGGCGCTCTCGCGAATCGCGCGTCGCTCGACCTGGGTGGAGCCGTAGGGCACGCAGATCACGATGCGCGGGCTCGGCCGGAACCACTGGTTGTCGTGGATCTTCTTGATGAAGTACTTGAGCATCTGCTCCGTGATCGTGAAGTCCGCGATCACGCCGTCCTTCATCGGGCGGATGGCCGTGATGTTGCCCGGCGTGCGCCCGAGCATCTGCTTGGCGCCCAGGCCCACCGCCTGGATGGTCTTCTTGCCGCTGGGCCCGCCTTCCTGGCGGATGGCGACGACGGAGGGCTCGTCCAGGACGACGCCCTTGCCGCGAACGTAGATCAGCGTGTTGGCGGTGCCGAGGTCGATCGCGAGATCGGTGGAAAAGTACTTGGAAACGAATGAGAACATCTTGATCCGTAAAGGAATTCGGGCTGCCGACTATCCCCGGGCTGCGGGGGTCGCCTATAATAGCCCAAAATCACGATGAATTAAGGCCTTAGAGCGCATTTCGCATGCTGTCCCACGATGAAGTCCGCCGCATCGCCGACCTGGCCCGGATCGAGATCCCGGACGCGGGCCTTGCTGCGGTGCAACATCAACTCAACGCCATCTTCGAACTGATCGAGCGGATGCGCGCCATCGACACCACCGGCATCGAGCCCATGGCGCACGCGATCGACGTGACCCAGCGCCTGCGGGAGGATCGCGTCACCGAGTCCGACCAGCACGGCGCATTCCAGTTCACCGCGCCGCAGGTCGAGGACGGGCTCTACCTCGTGCCGAAGGTTTTCGAGTAGTCCTGCCGGCGGCCGCGGCCGGTCGCCGCGCCCCGACACCGCGCATGTTCGATCTCCCGCTCTCCGCCCTCGCTGCCCGGCTTCGCGACCGCAAGGTCTCGAGCGAGGAACTCACGCGGCTCTTCCTCGGGCGCATCGCGAGGCTGGACCCGGGCTTGAACGCCTTCATCACCGTCGACGAGGACAAGGCGCTCGCCTCGGCGCGCGCGGCCGACGCCCGGCTGGCCGCGGGGAAAGCGGAGGCCCTGACCGGCATCCCGATCGCGCACAAGGATCTTTTCTGCGCGAAGGGGTGGAAGACCACCTGCGGCTCGCGCATGCTCGCCGACTTCGTCTCGCCCTACGATGCCCACGTGGTCGAGCAGTTCGACCGTGCCGGCGCCGTGCTGGTGGGCAAGACCAACATGGACGAGTTCGCCATGGGCTCGTCCAACGAGAACTCGTTCTTCGGCCCGGCGCGGAACCCCTGGGACACCACGCGGGTGC
>CXWK01008376.1_pt1 | contig 21291 bp, 21 predicted proteins | sample 590851 | NCBI WGS metagenome assembly CXWK01 (sample SAMEA3498364, study PRJEB10139) | wastewater metagenome | biome: wastewater treatment plant; material: activated sludge | place: Denmark | collected 2014-08-01 | reverse complement strand
ACAAGTTGGAATTCTTGCTGCTGCAGGTTTGTATGCGCTTCAAAATAATATTGAAAGATTAAAAGATGATCACGATAAAGCTAAATTTCTTGCTGAAAGAATTAATGCAAATCCAAATCTTGAAATTGATATGAAAGCAGTTCAAACTAATATTTTGTTATTCCATCCTAAAAATATTTCTGTTGAAGAAGGATTGAAACGATGCAAAGAAAAAGGTCTGCTTGTTTCTGTGGGGAAGGTAGATTTGATTCGTGCAATTACTCATTTAGACGTTTTGTCTGAAGATGTTGAAAAAGCTGCTAATATAATTGATGAGGTATTTGTTTAATGGATATCAAAGATTTCACTCATAAGATTATAACCAAAGTAAGATTTCACGAAGTTGATATGCTCGGTGTTTGTAATAATGCAGTTTACATTAATTTCTTTGAGCATGCCCGCTTAGAATATGTTAAAGAAGCTGGATTAGTTCCCGAAGGTGGAATATTTTCTGATGGTAGATTGTTCTTTATGGTAAGAAATGAAATTAATTATCGCGGCCATTCATTTTATGATGATGAACTCGATGTGTATTCAAGAGTATCTTACATAAAAAATTCTTCTTTTGGTTATGACCATTTAATTGTAAGAAAAAAAACTGGTGAAGTAATTGTTGATGGAAAAGGTGTTGTAGTTTTCGTTGATCCAAAGACGAGAAAATCGACTCCACTCACTGAAGATTTTATTGAGAAGATAAAAATGTTTGAACCTGGTGTGCAGATTCTTACATAATCATTGTGATGTCATGCTGAGTTTATTTCAGCATCTTTAATAATTATTATTTAGATTCCGAATTATATTCGGAGTGACTTTTAGAAGTTTAGTTTATTGATCGAATGAATCTTATAAAATAGGAGGTAGTTTATGAGAAAACTGATCTTTGATATCGAAACTTGTTCATATCCTTTTGAATCTTTGTCTGAAACTCAGCGAGAATACTTGTTAAAGTACGCCGAAAAAGAATCTGATCCCACCAAAAAAGAAGCAATGAAAGACGAAGCAATTCGTTACACATCACTTTATCCATACACAGCCAAATGTATCGCAATTGGAATGTATGATGTTGAAAAACAAAAATCATACGTTTACTACGAATCAGATAAACCAGAAGAATGGAATTCTGAAAACACAAATGTGTTTTACAAAGGATTGCCAGAAAAAGAAATGCTGGAGTCTTTCTGGCGTATAGCACAATATGCTGATCAGTTAATAACATTTAACGGAAGAAATTTTGATGTTCCTTTTTTGATGATGCGTTCTGCAATGCTAAAAGTTAAACCATCAAAAAATTTAATGGGCTATCGTTACGGTGATATACATATCGATCTGCTTGAACAATTTACTTTTTACAGCACCACAAGAAAATTTAATTTGGATTTTTACTGCCACGCATTTGGAATTGAATCACCCAAATCAAAAGATATTTCCGGAATGGAAGTAAAAACTCTTTATGAAGCAGGAAGAATAAAAGATATTGCTGTTTATTGTTCTAAGGATATTTATGCAACATATCAGTTGTTTAAAATTTGGGAAGAATATTTAAAATGAAAATGATTTACTATCATCTGTACAAAGGGATATCTAAAATTGATATGGATAAATTTTCTGAATGGAAAGCATTATTTGTTTTATCAACATTATTAATGTTCAATTTTATAACAATACTTAATTTATTTTCAGCTCTCTTTCAAGTAGCAATTTTTGATATAATTACTTCAAATAAAATATATTTATTTTTTTTTTACCTAATGGTGTTAGGAGTTTTATATTTTAGTTATGGGAAAATGAATGGACTAAAGGATGTTCTCAATCAATATGCTTCCAATCAAAAGTTTAATACATTTTGTGCAAGAGGAGTCACAATTCTTTATGTAATTTTATCCTTTGTATTAGTGTTTTATTCAATAAAATTTTAAAGATCTTAAAATATCTTTATAGTAAAATTATTTCGATACTAGTGCTAATATCTAATTATAAAGTATCAATAATTTCCCAGAACTTTTATCCCACTTTCCCTTATATTTCCTTATAAAATTTTCAAACTATTTTAAATCCAATTGGAAGATTGATGAAAGAACCTGAAGTAACTTTTGAGCTTGCACAAGAACACGGAATAATTAAAGAAGAATGGGAAAAGATTTTAAATATTCTTGGTCGCATACCAACTTTTACTGAGCTTGGTGTTTTTTCTGTAATGTGGAGCGAACATTGCAGTTATAAAAATTCCATTGCTCAATTAAAAACTTTACCTCGCAGCGGCGGAAGATTATTGGTTGCGGCAGGAGAAGAAAATGCCGGACTTATAGACATTGGCGATGATTTAGCTGTAGCTTTTAAAATTGAAAGTCACAATCACCCTTCCGCAGTTGAACCTTACCAGGGTGCTGCAACTGGTGTTGGCGGAATTATGCGGGATATTTTTACAATGGGTGCTCGTCCAATAGCTTCATTAAACTCCCTTCGCTTTGGATCATTAAAAGATGCCCGCACAAGATTTTTATTCGATGGAGTTGTTCGCGGTATTGGTGATTATGGAAACAGCTTCGGAGTTCCAACAGTTGCGGGAGAAGTTTACTTTGATGAATCATATCAGGGTAATCCGCTTGTAAATGCAATGGCTGTTGGAATTGTAAACAAAAAACATTTTGCATCTGCGACCTCAAAAGGTGTTGGAAATCCGATTATGATTGTTGGCTCATCTACAGGAAGAGACGGAATTCACGGCGCTACTTTTGCTTCTGAAGAGATTTCAGAAAAGTCTGAAGCAAAACGTCCATCAGTTCAGGTTGGTGATCCGTTTACAGAAAAACTTTTACTTGAAGCAACTTTAGAAATTATTAAGAATGATTGGCTAATCGGAATTCAGGATATGGGTGCGGCAGGAATTTCCTGTTCAACAAGTGAGATGAGTGCAAAAGGTGAATCTGGCATGAAGATCAATCTTGATAAAGTTCCTTTGCGCGAAAAGGGGATGACAGCCTATGAAATTATGCTGAGTGAAAGTCAGGAGCGAATGTTATGCTGCGTTAAGAAAGGATATGAAGATCGCGTAAAGTCCGTATTTGAAAAATGGGATTTGCATTGTGAAATTATTGGCGAAGTTACCGGTGATGGAATGCTTCAAATTGATTATCAAGGAGCACGTAAAGCAACAATGCCACCGTTTGATCTTGTACTTGGGGGCGGTGCACCTGTTTATATACGTCAACAGAAAGAACCTGAATATTTAAAAGAGACAAGAAAATTTGATTCAAAAACTTTGCCTGAACCAAAAGATTTTAAAGAAACATTTCTAAAAGTATTTTCATCACCAAATATTGTTTCAAAGCAATGGGTTTATCATCAGTATGATTCGATGGTAAGAACAAACACAGTTGTTGGTCCCGGCTGCGATGCTGCGGTAATTTTGGTTAAAGGAACCAACAAAGCATTAGCAATGAAAACAGATTGCAACTCGCGTTATGTTTATCTTAATCCAAAAGAAGGAACTAAGATTGCGGTCGCAGAATCTGCAAGAAATATTGTTTGTTCAGGCGGCGTTCCGCTTGGAGTTACAAATTGTTTGAACTTTGGTAATCCGTATAAACCAGAAGTTTACTGGCAGTTTGCACAAGCAATAGCCGGAATGGGAGAAGCATGCAGACATTTTGATACTCCTGTTACAGGCGGCAATGTAAGTTTTTATAACGAATCTCCTGACACTGCAGTTTATCCAACACCAACTATTGGAATGGTTGGATTGGTTGAAGATTTAAAACACATTACAACATCGTACTTTAAAGATGAAGGCGATGTAATTTATTTATTAGGTAAAGACAAAGAAGAACTTGGCGGAAGTGAATACGCAAAAGTTATCCATAACAAAGTTGCAGGTGAATCCCCAACAATAAATCTTGATGAAGAAAAGAATTTACAGGATGCTTTATTAAATCTTATAAGAAAAGGATTAATTAAGTCTGCTCACGATATTTCTGAAGGTGGAATTGTTTCTGCACTTGCTGAATGTTGTATCATCAACCAGGAAAAACAAATTGGATGCGAAGTTGAAATCCCAATTAATTCCAGAAAAGATTTTTCTTTATTCTCAGAATCTCAATCAAGAATAATTATTTCTATTTCAAATGATAATATCGCTAAACTTGAACCTGAACTTAAACTCTCAGGTGTTAAGATTACAAAACTTGGTGTTGTTACCGGATCATCAATGAAATTAAAAAATCTATTTGATGTTAGCGTGGATGAACTTTCTGATATTTATTACAATACTATTCCAGGAATAATGTCTGGTGAAGAATAAAATTAAAGAGATTTACAAAAAGTCCTCTTTCTTTAAATACTTTAGGCAATTAAGATATTTATATCACCTTCGCCCACATTGGCAAAAAACTGGTGCATTTCTAAAACATTATTTTGGCGGATTGTATGATCGAATTGATAGACACAATGTTTTTCTTCTTTCAGGCGGATTAGCTTTTTCACTTTTCACATGTATCATTCCATTAATCTTAATTATGTTTTGGATACTTGGTAATTTTCTAAGTTCAGAAGAAATGGAACTACAAATCATTACATTAATAAATACTCTTATTCCTTACAGTGATTATGCAGATTTTGTTAAAGAAATTATTTTTAATCGAGTTGAAGAAGTAATTGAATTAAAAAATGTTGCAGGTATTGTAGGTTTTGCCGGTTTGTTTTTTGCTGCAAGCGGATTTTTTAGCAGTATGCGAACTGTGCTTAATAAGATATTCGGAACCGACATCGATATTAATTTTTTTCTTGGTAAGCTAAGAGATTTTTTGGTAATACTTGTTGCGATTTTATTATTCTTTGCATCAATTTTAGCTTTACCATTGCTTGAGCTATTTAAATCAATTTCGGAATCAACACCGTATCTTCAGTTTTTTAATCATCCAATTTTTCAACAACTGTTTACAATTTTGGTTTCACTGATAATAATGCTTTCACTTATGTATTTATTTTATAGTTTTATTCCAACAACAAAAATTAAACACCGATCTGCTTTTGTTGGAGCATTATGGTCATCCAGTTTGTGGGTAGGAATGAAAATTTTATTTGGATATTATCTTGCAAATTTCCAAACGTGGGGTAAGATTTATGGAGCTTATGCGTTGTTAATTGTTATAGCTTTTTGGATATACTACACCGCCGCAGTTTTTATTATCGGGGCAGAAATTGGAAAACTTTTTGATGAAAGATTAAAAGAAAGAATTGCTGCAAAACATCCGCAACCTGAAAGCCTTCCTTCGATAAAATAATTAATTTAAAAACCTGTTGACATTCCAAGAACTTCTTAATATCTTTAATCAGACAAAATAATCTGATTTAAATAATGACAGTATTTTTTTCAAAAAAGTGCGAATATGGTTTACAAGCAGTTCTTTTTATGGCTGCCAGAGACGAACAGTGGGTTTGCCCATCTGAAGAAATATCTAAGAAATTAAATATCCCCAAGGAATTCATATCGAAAATTCTCCAGAGCCTAACAGAAAGCGGGATAATAGAATCCAAAAAAGGAAAGTCTGGTGGTTTTAAACTTGCAAAGCATCCATCAAAAATAAAACTTATCGATATTGTTGAGGCTATTGATGGGCTTGAAAGTTTTAATACTTGCGTACTGGGTTTTCCGAAATGTTCACCGGATAAACCATGTCCTGTTCATAATCAGTGGGGCGAACTTAGGGTTAAAGCGTATGAAATGTTAAGTTCTGAAACAATAGATAAGTTCAAAGAAAAAACGTTAAATAAAATTAATATTTAAAAATTTTTAATATATAATCAGACTTTATAATCCGATAAATTATTATGGAAAAGAAGAAGATAATTCGCAATGATGAAAAGGGGATACAGAAAACAAGATTTATAGTTCAATCAATATTTGCTGCGCTTTGTATTTGGATTGGAATAGAGTTTTATCTCTTCAATCAGTTTTTAGAAACAAACGGTGCAACTGCATTTTACTCACGCCCGCCGGGAGTTGATGGCTTTCTTCCCATTAGTTCATTAATGAGTTTTTATTTATTTCTTAAAACCGGAATAATTCATCAAGCTCATCCGGCAGGATTTTTTATTTTCTTTTCAATCGTTCTAATGTCACTAGTTTTTGGAAAATCATTTTGCAGTTGGTTTTGCCCGATTGGATTTATTTCAGAATTAGTTGGAGATTTTGGTGAAAAGATTTTTAAACGAAGATTAAAACTTCCAAAGTGGCTGGATTATCCATTAAGAAGTTTAAAGTATTTGTTACTTGGATTTTTAGTTTACTCTGTTATATTTCTGATGAGCGAATTAGCTTTGCAGGCGTTTCTAGATAGTCCTTATAATATTGTTTCTGATGTAAAGATGTATTACTTCTTTGCAAACATTTCTCAAACTGCTTTAATTGTAATTGCAGTTCTTTTTGTTCTTTCAATTGTAATCAGAAATTTCTGGTGCCGATTTCTTTGTCCATATGGAGCTTTTTTGGGAATATTTTCATTACTAAGTCCTGCAAAGATTCAGAGAAACACAACGAGTTGTATCGATTGCGGACTTTGTAATAAAGCTTGTCCATCATTTATTAAAGTTGACAAGGTAAAAACAGTTATTTCTGATGAATGCTCTACTTGTTTAAGCTGTGTTGATGCTTGTCCTGTTAAAGATACTTTAGATTTAAATTTACTTTTACCGAAGAAGAAAAAGATCAACAAAAAATTAGTTGCAATTGGTGTTGTTTCAATTTTTATGATTGTAACAGGATTTGCGATATTAACGGGTAACTGGCAAAACAAAGTTTCTAAAGAAGAATACTTAATGCACTACAAATTAATGAACAGCTATGGTCATCCAACAGGAACAAAAGAGTTTAAAAAACTTAATGAAGAAGTTGAGATGAAAAACAAAAAAAATAATAGTGAATAATCCCATTTGTCATCCTGAGCGAAGACGAAGGATGACTTTTAATAAATAATTATAGAGAATCATACTTCGATGGCAATGCCCCTCAGTGTGAAAATTAGTTACTGAAATATTAAGATATATGAAAAGACACCCAGCACTAATTCCGCTTTCTCAAGATCATCATCACGGATTACTTCTTGCACAATTGCTTAAACGAAATTCTCCTGAATACCATGGTTTGCCAAAAGACTTACTCGGCAAAATGAATTTTGCAATGGATATGTATCACAAAGAATTGGAGCATCATTTTAAAGATGAAGAAGAATTTGTATTTCCATATTTAAAAGGAAAAGATGTTGAACTTGATAAACTTATTTCCGAAATTCTTGATGAGCATATCATTCTTAAAGAAAAAATTCTATCATTAGTTGATAATCCAGATTTAGCTGATCAACTTGATGAAATTGGAAGAATTCTTGATGAACACATAAGGAAAGAAGAAAGAATTTTATTTGAAAAAGCACAGCAAATCTTAAAGGATGAAGAATTGAGTCTGATTGAAAATAAGTTTGATGAAAGCAGACCACAAAATAAATCTTGTATAATTAAATCTAACAAAAAACAATTATAGCTTGCCTATGAAAGATATCATCAACGCAATCAAACCACCGCCGCAATGGCGATTTGGCGTACTATTTAGTCTTGGTGTTTTAGTTGGACTTGTATTTTTAGTTCTTCATTTGGGGAAAGCAACTTCTTATTTATCAGACAAACCCGAAACTTGTGTTAATTGCCACGTTATGGCTCCGCAATATGCAACCTGGCAAAACAGCAGCCACGGAAGAGTAACAGTTTGTAATGATTGTCACGTTCCTCAGGATAACATTGTAAGCAAATATTTTTTCAAAGCATCAGATGGATTACGACATTCATTTATGTTTACATTTCGTTTAGAACCTCAGGTAATTCAAATAAAGCAAGCCGGTAAAAATGCAGTGCAGGAAAATTGTATTCGCTGCCATTCAAATGTTATTCATCCTATTTCTGTAAGAGCAATTGGCAACCAAAAAATACAGGAAGAAGGTGATGGTTATTGTTGGGATTGTCATCGTGAAGTACCTCATGGAAGAGTTAATAGTCTTTCATCAACTCCTTATGCAAGAGTTCCGGTTTTATCCAATCCAGTACCGGAATGGTTGGAAAAAAGTTTAGAAACAAAAAATAATTAATAAATAAATTCAGGATTATCTTATATGAAACCAATAAGTGAAATAACTAAAAACAAACCATGGTTAGGTTGGGTGCTATTCTTTGCAACTGCTGTTATTGTTTTTTTAGTAGGATTGTTTGCTTCATCAATTATAGAGCGCAGAGGTGAAACTGCCACACTACAAATGGTAAAATCAATCAATGACTGGGAACCACGAAATGAGGTTTGGGGAGAAAATTATCCTCGTGAATTTGAATCATACCTAAAAACTTTGTATACAGATTATGCAAGTAAACACGGCGGATCAAAAATGATTGATTACCTTGAAAAATATCCTGAACTTGTTGTGATGTGGGCAGGTTATGCTTTTTCGAAAGATTACAACCAGGGCAGAGGTCACGGTTATGCAATCAAGGACATAAGAAATACGTTAAGAACCGGTGATAATGAAAACAGTCCGATGCCTGCAACTTGCTGGACTTGTAAAAGTACAGACGTGCCTAGAGTTATGAATGAAATTGGTGCCTCAAATTTTTATAAGAAAAAATGGAATGATTTAGGTTCCGAAATTGTAAATCCTATTGGCTGCCAGGATTGCCATGATCCCAAAACTTTGAATTTAAGAATCACCAGACCCGCATTGATTGAGGCCATGCAAAGACAGGGAAAAGATATGAGTGAGTTTTCAAGACAGGAAATGCGTTCACTTGTTTGTGCACAATGCCACGTTGAATATTACTTCAAAGGTAAAGAAGAAAGATATTTAACTTTTCCATGGGATAAAGGTTTTAGTGCCGATGATATGGAAGCATATTTTGATGAGATTGAATTTTCCGATTGGACACACGCTCTTAGCAGGGCACCAATGTTAAAAGCTCAACATCCTGATTTTGAATTATTTATGACCGGAATTCATGCAGTTCGTGGAGTCTCTTGTTCAGATTGCCATATGCCTTACAAATCTGAAGGCGGAATTAAGTTTACTGATCATCACATTCAATCTCCTTTAAATAATGTTGCAAACACATGCCAGGTTTGCCATCGTGAAGAAACAGATAGATTAATGCAGGATGTTTATGATAGACAGGATAAAATTGAAGAGCTAAGAAGAATGGCAGAAAAATCATTGGCTGCAGTTCATATCGAAGCAAAGACTGCCTGGGATAACGGTGCAACTGAAGAACAGATGAAACCAATTTTAAAACTTATTCGCCACGCTCAATGGAGATGGGATTGGGTTGCCGCAGCAAATGCACTTGGATTCCATGCACCGGTTGAAGCGTTAAGAGTTCTTGGTACTTCAATACAAAGGGTTGAACAGGCAAGAAGAGAAATTGCAATTTTATTCTCTAAGCAAGGCTGGAAGTATCCTGTTGATATGCCGGATATTTCAACAAAAGAAAAAGCTCAATTATTTATCGGGCTTAAAATGGATAAGTTAAATGCAGGTAAAGAAGAGTTTCTTAAAACCACCACTGTTAAATGGGATGAAGAAGCGACTAAACGACAAGGATTTTTATACGATTATAAGCTTAGGAATTAAATCCTTAATAGTTATAAATAACAATTTTTAGAAGGAAGAGCATGAAAAAAGTTTATTTAATAATCGCAGTGTTTGCTTTTTTAGGATCCGCTTTTGCACAGGAACTTGAAGGCTGGAAATTAAATGGGCAAGTACAATTACGATCAGAAGTTGATGGAAGAGATTTTTCAAATGAAACTCATCCATTAACATTTGCAAGTTTAAGAACTCGCTTAGGTGTAGAAAAAATCTTTGATAAAAAACTCCAGTTCTTTGTACAGTTTCAAGACTCAAGAGTTTTTGGTGAAGAAGGAAATCCAAATACAGATTTAACTAATGTTGATATGCACCAGGGTTTTGTAAAGCTTATGAAACCATTTGATTGGGATATCAATGTTCAAGCGGGAAGATTTGAAGTTGTTTATGGAACAGAAAGATTTTTTGGTGCTTCAAATTGGGGTTACACAGGAAGATCATATGATGGTGTAAGATTTTCAGTATTGCCGGAGTGCTGGGATCTTGATGTTTTTACTTTAACGCTTAATGAAGAAGTTGGTTACATAGGTGGGCCATCATCAACAATGTATCCTTTCCCGCAAGAAGAAACTCCATCACACAGTATATATGGATTCTACAAAAAAAATAAATTGAGTGATGCAAGCAAGTTTGATATAGAAGGATACTATGAAATCAATCGTGAAGATGTTGGGCTTGATACAAACCGATTGAATGTTTTCACTTTTGGCGGAACTTATTGGGGAAACTATGGAGATTTTTCAACTACATTCGAAGCAGCCTATCAACTTGGCGGAAGATCTGGTGTTGATGTAGGAGCTTATCTTCTATCATTACAAGGTGCATATAAAGTAAATATTTTTTCTTTTGGTTTAGGTGCGGATCTTCTTTCTGGTAATGATCCTGAAACTACAGATAAACACGAAGGTTATTTAGCAACTTACGGAACCGGGCATAAATATTTTGGTTTTATGGATTACTTCCCATCAAATGCTGCCGGCCTAGGAACAAATGATTTTTACTTTAAGTTTTCTGCAAATCCAAAAGAATCTGATTTTAGTTTTGCATTAGATTTTCATCAGTTTATGACTAATCAACCAGTAATTATAACATCGGTTTCTGATCCTGTTGGAACTGAAGAAAATATGCTTGGTCAGGAACTTGATCTAACAGTTAAATATAATTTTGTAAAAAATACTTCAGTAAGCTGGGGAGGAAGTTTGTTCTTTCCTGGTGAGTTGATGAAAATATTTTATGCTCCAAGAGAAGACGCTGCGTTCTGGACTTACCTGATGATAACCGCTAACTTATAAAAATTACGAGGTGCAGAAATGCACCTCTTTTTTTTCTTCTCACCTTTCCATTAAAACTTTATATTATCTCTATGGATATAATAATTATTTCATTAACAGCGCTTCTAACATCACTAATGACTTTTTTTACGGGATTTGGATTAGGAACAATTCTAACTCCCGTGTTTGCAATATTTTTTCCGATTGATATTGCAATCGCACTAACGGGAATTGTTCATTTATTAAATAATATTTTCAAGTTAGGGCTTGTTGGCAAAGAAGTAAATATAAAAGTCGCAATAAAATTTGGTGTGCCGGCAATTTTATTTGCATTTGTTGGTGCAGAGTTGATGATAAGACTATCTGATCTTCAACCGCTGTTCTCTTATTATCTTTTTAACACTCAGCTTTTTATTTACCCGATAAAGATTATTGTTGCAATTCTTATGATAGTTTTTGCAATGATGGAAATTATTCCTGCATTAAAAAATATTCAGTTTGATGCAAACAAACTTTATATCGGCGGTGCGTTAAGCGGCTTCTTCGGCGGACTATCCGGGCACCAGGGAGCTTTTAGAAGTGCGTTTTTAATTCGTGCCGGTTTATCTAAAGAAGCATTTATTGCAACGGGAGTTACAATTGCCTGCCTTATCGATTTTACAAGACTTTCAGTTTACTTTTCAAAATTTCTTTCCGCAGATATTTCTGATAATATCAACTACATTATTGCCGCTGCGCTTTCTGCATTTGTTGGAGCTTACTTTGGCAAAAAACTATTGAAGAAAATAACTTTAAATTCTTTACAGATTATGGTCAGTGGGTTAATAATTGTTTTAGCTCTTTTACTTGGAATTGGAATTATTTAACCAAACAAAGTGATATTTTAATAAAAAGCACAATTGTTCACTTTTGAGTATAATAAATCACTTGTATTTGTTCTTAATCGGGTTATTTTAGTAAGCAAATAAATCAATTTTTTACAATTAACAATTGAAAAACTTAACCAAAAATATTCTAACAGCAATACTTGCCATCACTCTGCTAATCGGAACAACCGGTTTACAGGTTTACAAGCATATTTGCCTATCGCATAACTTTGCAGGAGTATCACTGCTCGAAACTCCGCAATGCGAAAAGAACCACTCCGCTGTTACCGAAACAGATGATTGCTGCAAGATTGAAGAAGTGATTGAGTACAGTTGCTGCGAAACCGAAAGCACTGAAGAAGCTTACCCGGTTAGTTATACTTCTGAAGATACCGATTGCTGCAGTTCAGTTGTGGACAGCAAAAAAATTGATGAAAACATTTATCCTCCGATCGATAATAAAGTGATCTCGCTTGATCTATCAAGTGTAACTTCTATTGATACGGAAGAAACAACTAATCAAACTACAAAACTTACAAGCTCAATTGGTAATGATCTGCCGCCGCCAATGTTTGGCAGGGAATTACTTCAAACAATTCATCAACTCAAATTAGATACACCAGTCTGTTGATCTAACAAAACCTTTAAAGGATTTATTAACAACTCAGTTTGTCATCCTCGTATAAACGGGGATCAATAGAGTATTCAGCAGATTCCCACTTTTGTGAGAATGACAAAAATAGATTTTTAACAAACAGGTGTACAAATGAAATTTTTTATTTATTCTCTTTTAGCAATTTTCTTAAGTACTAATGCTTACTCCCAGAGCTTAAAGGGAAATGTTTACGAACTTGACGATAAGGGTGAAAAAATTCCGCTTATCGGAACAAATGTTTTTTGGGAAGGAACCCAGGTTGGAACTACTACCGATGAAAATGGATTTTTTGAATTAAAGAAAATTGATTCAGATCAGCTTCATCTTGTTGTAAGTTATATTGGATATGAACCCGTTGATATGGAAATTCCCACAGACCTTGATACAATTGAAATTACTCTATCAGTCAATCGTGAATTGAAGGAAGTTATTGTAACAGGTACTTCGCTTTCTAAATTCATTGATGAATTTGATGCTAAGCAGACGGAAGTAATTACATCCAAAGAATTATTAAAAGCCGCTTGCTGTAATCTTTCCGAAAGCTTTACAACAAACGCTTCTGTTGATGTTCAGTTTCAGGATGCTGTAACGGGTGCGAAACAAATCCAGTTGCTTGGTCTATCAGGATTATATACTCAGACATTGTTTGAAAATATTCCAACTCTAAAAGGATTAGGCAGTACTTTCGGTTTAGGTTATGTCCCCGGACCATGGATGACATCAATAAGTATTTCAAAAGGCGCTGCTTCAGTTGTAAATGGATATGAATCTGTAACGGGGCAGATAAATTTTGAATACAAAAAACCGGACGATCTGGAGAGATATTACTTTAATGCATTTCAAAGTTCGCATTTAAAAACTGATTTGAATGCAAATGTAGCCACCCATTTAAACGAAAATCTTAGTACAATGATTCTGGCTCATGCTGATTTCAATCAGAAAGCTATGGATGATAATCACGATTCGTTCAGAGATCAACCAAATGTAAAGCAGTTTAATTTTATAAACAGGTGGAAGTATCAATCATTTACAGGATTTGAATCTCAGTTTGGTGTGCAAGTTCTAAATGAAGAACGAAGAGGCGGACAAACAACAGAATCACATTCAAATACAGGTATTCATTTAGATCATCCATACGAAATAAATGTTGATACAAAGCGTTACGAGGTGTTTGCAAAAAATGGTTATGTGTTTGATGATGAAGCTTACACTAGTGTTGGATTGATTTTGAATGCACAATGGCATAATCAAAAATCAATGATTGGATTAAGACAATATAATGGAGATCAGAAAACATTTTATGCTAATCTGCTGTTTCAAACAAAGACTGAAGATGATATTCACTCGGTAACTGTTGGAGGAAGTTTTGCATTAGATAAATATGAAGAATCGTTTGATGGAATAAATTTTAGTAGAAATGAATCACGTCCCGGATTATTTGCAGAGTACACTTATTCACCAACGAATGTATTAACAATTGTTCCTGGAGCGAGAGTAGATTTTCATAACCTGTATGGAACATTCTTTACTCCAAGATTACACATAAAGTACAACATTGATGAGAACACAACTATCCGAACTTCAGCAGGTAAAGGATACCGATCTGTAAATCTGTTTGCAGAAAATCTTAATTATCTGGCAAGCTCAAGATACTTTGTAGTAATAGATAATCCTTCTTATGAAGAAGCATGGAATTACGGATTGAATCTTACAAGATATATCCCTATTAATGATCGTGAATTGCGGGTAACTGCCGAGTATTATCGAACCGATTTTCTAAAACAAACAGTTGTAGATATTGATGCTGCTGTTAGAGAAGTTAGATTTTATGATTTGATTGGAAAATCATTTTCGAATAATTATCAGCTAGAGATGGCATATCAATTTATTGATAGACTTGATGTATCGGCTGCAGTACGATTTACAGATGTTAGAGCAAATTATGGTGATGAACTTTTAATCAAACCATTAGCGAGTAAGTATAAAGGATTATTAACCTTGTCTTACGCCACAGAAGAAAGCGGCTGGTTATTCGATTCATCATTCTTGTTAAATGGCGATGGAAGAATTCCTAGCACAAGTGAAAATCCGGTTGAGTATCAAAGAGAAGAAAGTTTTCCTGCGTACTTAACTGTTAATGCGCAGATAACAAAAAAGATTGACATGCTTGATATCTATCTTGGTGTTGAGAATCTTACAAACTACAAACAGGATAATCCGATAATTGCATCAGATGATCCGTTTGGTGAAAACTTTGATGCTTCTATGATTTGGGGACCAATTGATGGAACTAAATTTTATTTAGGTGTTAGATTGAGTGTACTTTAATCAGAAGAAAACCGTTAAAACGGTTTCGTTTTATTTAATATAACACTAACCCCTGACTTAAGTCAAGGGTTAATACAGAGTTTTAAATGTATTAACCGTTTCAACGGTTTAAATAAAGTTTATTATTTAATTAATAAAAGGAGCAAAAAATGTTAAAACAATTTATGTTCATTATTGTGGTTTTATTTTGTGTAAGCGTGATAAATTACGCCCAGGATAAAACAGGTAGTGGATTAAAAGATCCGCATCATTCTGTTGAAACAGTAAAAGATAGTATGAAAACTTTATCAAAAGAACCATGGAATAAAGTTTGTCCGGTTAAGGGAAATGCGATAGAAGAAGATTCCCCGACAGTTGAGTATAATGGAAAAGTTTATGCTTTCTGTTGTCCAGGTTGTGATACTAAGTTTGCAAAGAATCCAGAAAAGTATTCAAAGAATTTAAGTGAAGATGGAAAGAAGTTTATAGGTAAAAAGTAAATTAAATTTAAGATGACATTTTTTAATAAGATGTCATCTTTTGTAATAAAAATTCGATTAAAATATTTTCAATTTATTTCGATAGTAAGAGTAAATACAATTTGATATTAATCACGAATTGATATAAAAAATTGAATATTTACAGTGAATTGTTTATTTATCGACTGGCTTAAACACAATAATGATTTAGAAGATGATCGACAAAGAAAAAATAGATTTAGCATCAGAATATTTTCATAAGGCATATCAGCTGCATATGAGTGGTAATATTAGAGAAGCAATTGATGCTTATAAAAAATCAATTAGCTTTTATCCTACGCCAAAAGCACATACTTTTTTAGGCTGGGCATTTAGTCTAAATGGTAAATTTGAAGAGGCTATTGAAGAATGTAAAGTAGCTATTGACCTGGATCCTAACTACGGCAATCCATATAACGATATTGGATCCTATCTTATAAACCTAGAAAACTATGATGAAGCAGTTTATTGGCTTGAAAAAGCAATTGATGCACCTGATTACGAACCAAGACATTTTCCCTATTACAATCTTGGCAGAATATATGAGAAAAAGGGTTCCTGGTATTCCGCATTAAAAAGTTATGCAGACGCGTTAAAATATAATCCCGATTATGAACTTGCAAGAAATGCTTTTGTTAGATTAACTGCAATGATGAATTAAGTTTTATATAATATAACTGATATTCTAATTGTAAAACTATCCTGCGATTGTTAAATTGCCTTTCAGATAAATATTTTTTTAATAATCTGATTAATCCAATCCGAGAATAAATGAAAGTTAGCGAACTATTAAAACCAGAATTTGTAATCCCTGAACTAAAAGGGGAAACCAAAGAAGCAATAATTAATGAACTTATTGATTTATTTAAAAGTGATTCACGCGTAGATGATATTGAAAAAGTACGAAGTTCAGTTCTTGACAGAGAAAAAGTTATGTCAACAGGAGTCGGAAAAGGATTTGCAATTCCTCACGGCAAAACAAATGCAGTAAAAGAAATTGTTGGTGCATTTGGTAAAATAAAAGATGGAATTAATTACGATGCATTAGATGGTAATCCGGTTAACTTAGTCTTTTTACTTGTTGGTAAAGACAACCTGATAAGTACACACATAAAACTGTTAAGCAGAATATCCAGGTTAATGAACAAAGATGATTTTAGACATCGTCTTACTGAAGCTAGCACTGCTGATGAAATTGTTAAACTTTTTAGCGAAGAAGAAGAACATTTTTTAGAACTTTAGTACTCATCGTCATCCTGAGCGAAGTCGAAGGATGACCTGACCATTTAATTATTACAAAATCACACTTCGACTTCGCTCAGTGTGACAATCATATCAAATATTTCTAATGATCAAAGCAATAACCGGAACAAAAGATATACTGCCAGTTGATATTTCGAAGTGGCATTACTTAGAAAAACTACTTAGGGAAACTTTCCAGCTATTTAACTATAAAGAAATTCGCACTCCAATTTTTGAAGAGACTGCATTGTTTGCCCGCGGTATTGGTGAGGAAACAGATATCGTTAGCAAAGAGATGTACACTTTTAAAGATAGAAGCGAAACAAGTATAACATTACGTCCTGAAAATACTGCAGGTGTCGTCCGATCATTTATTGAACAATCACTTGGTGCACAGCAATCTTTAAATAAGCTGTATTATATCGGCCCGATGTTCAGGCAGGAAAGACCGCAAGCCGGCAGACTTAGACAGTTTCATCAGTTTGGCGCTGAGGCTTTAGGAAGCACTTCTCCATTACTTGATGCTGAGATGGTTCAAATCGCTTTACATATCTTAAAAAATCTTGGATTAAAAAATTTAGTTGTAAAAATAAATTCACTTGGAATTCCTGAAGTAAGAGAAAATTATAAAAATGTTCTTCGTGATTTTCTAAAGGATAAAAAAGATAATCTATCCGAAGAAAGTAGAAAACGATTTGAAACAAACATCTTAAGAATTTTTGACAGCAAAATTGAAGTTGATCAGCAGATTATGAAAGATGCACCTTTGCTTATTGATTATCTTGATGAACAAAGTAAAAATGATTTTGATGTTGTGAAAAATTATTTAACAAAAGTTGGAATTCCGTTTGAGGTTGATCCAGCACTTGTGCGCGGATTGGATTATTATACAAAGACAACTTTTGAAATTGTAAGTGGAAGTGTTGGTTCGCAAAGTGCCTTATGCGGCGGCGGCAGGTATGATTTGTTAGTTGAAGAACTTGGTGGAAAAGCTACTCCCGGTGTTGGCTTTGCTGCAGGAATGGAAAGAATTTTACTCGCTTGTGAAAATGAAAAATCATTAAGTCTGCCCGCAGATTCAATCGTTGTTTATTTAATTAGAGTTGATTCTAAATCGGAACAAAATCCTGAACTTGATCCTAAACTTGAACTCGAACTAATTAATCTATCATCAAAACTGAGACAGGAAAATATTTCTTGTGACTATGATTATCTAAGCAGAAGCATTAAAGCTCAAATGCGTGAGGCAAATAAATTTAATGCAAAGTATGTTGTGTTTGTTGGCGGTGACGAATTTATTCGTGGCGAACTTAATGTTAAAAATCTTTCTAACGGTGAACAGCAATTAATTAAGATTGAAGATTTTGAAAAACTAAAATCAATAGTTAAAAGTTAATGGCATTAAAGAAACCAAAGGATGTTCCGGAAATTCCAAAGTCACGGGAAAAGAATATAGATAAACTAAAAAATTCCACACCTGCTAAAAAGAAAACCGAAATTGAGTTTAACTGTAAAATCCATTTTCATAAAGATGGAACAAACGGAAAACAGAAATACAGATTTGAAGTTGAAACATTAAAAATATTTTCTTTCCTCAATTATAAGATTACTGCACAAGCACGCAAAGAGAAAAAAACAATTGATATTAGTTTGCTCGGTTTAACAGCTTTGAATGATTATATGGCAAAAGTGCAACCAGCAAATGTTGAAATTGATTTTGAGGATTTATTCGGTGAGTTCACGGTGAATATACTTAAACAGGATGGAAGCATTAACAGTGCGATCATAAACTTTAACATATTCAAAAAAGAAATTGAAATAGTAAATGAATTTTTACCTGAGAAAAAGAACAACAGCAAATTCTGCACTTTTGAAATAGATAAAGAAAAATTCACATACTCAAAGGAGTACAGCAAGTGAGCCTGATCATTGGAAGGAAACCGGTTTTAGAAGCATTAAATTCTGATGAGGAAGTTTCACAGGTTTTTATTTTATTTGGTCAGGAAGGCGGAATTATTGAAGCAATTCGTGTTGCTGCAAAGAAAAAAGGAGTAAAAGTAAACCAGGTTCCATTTGAAAAATTCAGACAGATAACACAAAGTAAAATTGCTCAGGGTGTTGCTGCTTCAAAATCCGAACAGAAGTATTATGATTTCTATGAGATTATTAGCGAATCAAAAAAATCTCAATATCCTCTTCTATTAATTTTAGATTCAATACAGGATACACACAACGTTGGTGCAATTTTACGCAGTGCTGATTGCAGTGGAGTTGATGGAATAGTAATCACAAAACATAACTCAGCTCCAATAAATGAAACTGTTGTTAAAACATCTGCCGGTGCAAGTGAACATGTTAAAATTGCGATGATAAATAATCTTGCTCAAACAATTGATGAACTAAAACAAAAAGGTTTCTGGATTGTTGGTTCATACTTAGAAGGTGCAAAAAATTACACAAAAGTTGATTACAAAATTCCGATTGCTGTAATAGTTGGCAATGAGGAAAAGGGAATAAGAAAACTTACCGCCGATAAATGCGATCATCTTGTGCGCATTCCGATGAAAGGTAAAATCCAATCACTAAACGTTTCTGTTGCAACAGGCGTCCTTCTCTTTGAAATACTAAGACAAAGAAGTTTATAATTTAAATTGCCTTTATAACTTATTTTATTTACGTTTGAATAGATTTTCGGGAGGATATATGAAAAATCTATTGTTAGTTATTTTGGTTGTTAGCTCTCTCATTTCAATTTATCCACAACAATTTCATTCATTAGATGGGATTGAGGATACGCAAGGAAATACATTCCTTCTTTATCGATACGGACAGGATTATTTTCCTTTTAATCCAATCTTTAAATTAAATACCTCATTGCTTGATGAAGTCCAGATTATGCAAGCTTTCTACTTTAATTATCCTGGAAGTGCACAAGCTAAAGCAGTAAATGATTTTGAATTTTTTCCCAACGATGTAGATAATTTTATGAATGTTGGTTTTGAAATAAACCCGGATAATCATAGCTACATTGCAAGAAATGATTCAATAGTTTTTGGTGGAATAAATGGATTTACATCTGTTGATATTTCGAACCAGGATCCGCAAAAGATTTTTGTTTTTGGTGATGCCGATTTAATGGTTAGCACTGATGGAGGGTTTAATTTTAATGAAGATACAATTATTACAAATAGTGATTTTAAACTTATTTCTGTTGCTGATTTTAATGATCAGGTTTTCTTTGGTACAGATTTCTGGGGAAACGTTTTAAAATCTGAAAATAGCGGAAGTACTGTTACGATTGTTGATACTTCAAAGGTATTTGCAGATGAATATTTTAAAATGTTATACGATTACAACCAGTTTTACATTTACAGATTGAACAAATCATATAATAAATACACGCTAAATTTATCCAACAATAAAGGTAACGCGTTTACGTGGTCCAAGATTTATGAAAGTGATCATCCATTTTATATCACAATTGATTCAACACAATCCGGGGTGATTTATCTCGCTGATAGCAGACAGATTTACAAATCTACAAATGCAGGTTATGATTTCTATCCTTACAAAACTTTACCAAACAAACTTATCGGCATCTACAAAAAACCAAATTCAGATATTATTTATGCTGCTTCAAAGACTATAATTTTTAAGGTTACACCCGATTCAACAACAATCATAAAAGCGCTTCCAGTTCCTGAAGAAGAATTTGCATGGTTTCCACTAGCTATTGGAAATATTTGGGTCTATAACCAATACTGGTATGAAGATTGGGGAGGAGGTCCACCAATCATAACTTTTGAAGGTACAAGGAATATGGAAGTAACAAAAGATACGTTGATAGAAAATAAAAAGTATTTTGTTGTTGAGAATGAGGACATATCATTTATGGTATTTCCACCAAAAATGTTTTTACGTGTGGATTCTTTAACGGGATTTATTTATCGCTACTGGGAAGAATTAAATGGTGAATATATCTTTCATAATTTGAATGCTGAAGTTGGTGACACAATATTTAATCCTGATTTACCTGGAAGCCCATTTTACATTTTAATGAACGAGCAACCAATCAACTATTTGAGTACCAATACTTACGAAAGAGTTTATTGGGAATATCTGCCTTGCAGTTGTTCTCATGTGTTGGTAAAAGGATTTGGTTTAGCACGAACCTATTTTAATGAATTTGGAGGAAGTGAAAGTATCCTAAAGGGTTGTGTAATAAATGGAGTTTTATACGGAGATACAACGTTTGTTGTTGATGTTGAAGAAAAACAAAATCCAATTCCAACAGACTACAAACTAGAACAAAACTACCCAAACCCGTTTAATCCAACTACAATTATTAGTTACCAATTACCAAAAGCTGGCAATGTAACATTAAAAGTTTATGATGTTTTAGGAAGAGAAGTTGCAACACTTGTAAATGAAGAAAAATCCGCAGGAATTTATAAGATTAAATTCAATCCAGTATCTAGCTTCAGGAATCCAGCATCTGGAGTCTATTTCTATCAGCTTAAAGCTGGTGAGTTTGTTGAAACTAAAAAAATGCTGTTAATAAAGTAAATTTTATAAGGAACTATATAAATGAAAAATTTCTTTTTCTTACTATTTCTTTTATCAATTAGTTTTGAATCTATAGCTCAATGGGTGCCACAAAATAGCGGTTATCCTAATCAACCTTTTTTTGACTGTTATTTTTTAGATGCTCAGAATGGTTGGGTT
>CXWK01000392.1_pt2 | contig 21297 bp, 18 predicted proteins | sample 590851 | NCBI WGS metagenome assembly CXWK01 (sample SAMEA3498364, study PRJEB10139) | wastewater metagenome | biome: wastewater treatment plant; material: activated sludge | place: Denmark | collected 2014-08-01 | reverse complement strand
CCAGAGGGGACCACCTTGATCCGTTATGAGGTTGCAGACCACATCGCCGAGGTCATCGTCGACAATCCACCGGTCAACGCGCTGCCAGTCGCTGGCTGGTTCGACCTAACCGAGAAAGTGGTCGCAGCGGGTCGGGACCAAGACGTCCACGTGGTGGTACTGCGCGCCGAGGGGCGTGGTTTCAATGCTGGTGTCGATATCAAAGAAATGCAGCGGACCGACGGCTTTGACGCACTGATCGGTGCCAACCGAGGGTGTTACGCGGCGTTTGCCGCTGTGTACGAATGCGAAGTGCCGGTCATCGCTGCTGTCAACGGTTTCTGTCTCGGGGGTGGGATCGGCTTGGTTGGCAACGCCGACATCATCATCGCCGCTGACGACGCGACCTTCGGTCTGCCCGAGGTGGACCGCGGGGCGCTGGGCGCTGCGACGCATCTGGCCCGCATGGTTCCCCAGCACAAAATGCGAGAAATGGTCTATACCGCTGAGTCCATCACCGCGCAGGAGATGGAGCGGTATGGGTCGATCCATCAGGTCGTGCCCGCTGCTGAGCTCCGCCAAGCGGCGTTAGCTCTGGCCGCCAAAATCGCAGGGAAGCCGCCGACAGTTATTCGCGCTGCGAAGGCATCGCTCAACGGAATCGACCCGGTCGATGTGAAGCGCTCGTACCGCTACGAGCAGGGGTTTACCTTCGAATTGAACCTGAGCGGGGTCAGCGACGAGGCGCGTGACGCATTCGTAGAAAAGCGGGATTGATTTTCGCGGCCTACACTGGGTTAATTCCCCCGCGCCGTGTCGACTGTCAGAGTGATGTTTGGGCTGGCAGCTGCGCGAACTAGGGGATGCGTGAGGCATTCAACAACCCGTCTCATGGTGCCCAACAATTAACAACTGCCGACGCTTTTGCGAACATTGTTCGCGACAACTTTTCTCGCTGGGCAGTCCACTGGGCGACACACCGACCAGCGGGATGAGTGGCGTTGGCAAGCAACGGTTACGCGAATTCAGGGGGGAATGCAGGGCGCCGAGTCCTGGGTCTTGACGTCGCCCGTGGAGTCGCGGTAGTTGGCATGGTCATGGTGCACATGGTCGAACCAGTGCACCCCGTAGCCAATGAGCCATGGATGCTGACGGCGGTGTTGGCGTCCCCTCACGGGCGGGCGCTCATGCTGTTTTTGGCCGTGTCGGGGGCGACGGTCGCGATAACAGCACGGTGGTCGACTAAGCCGGTGTGCGAGCAGCGCAGCTGGCTGGTGTCCCGTGGGGCAGTGCTGTTCGTGATTGGCGCTGCACTGCGGCCCTTGTTCGAGAGCGAGGTGCTGACCGCCTACTTGGGGTACATGTTGCTCGCGGCCTTGCTGGTGACGTTGTCGCAGCGCGGCCTCTTCGCTGTCGGAGTCGTTCTGGTCATCGTCGGGCCGAGCACGGTGTGGTTGGCCGAGACGATCTGGCCGATCATGCGGTCACCGGAGTTTGCGGGTCACTCGGTCCTCACCTGGCAATGGCTGACCGACACGTTGGTCTTCGGCCCGTATGCATTGGTTCGCGGCGCGGGTGTCTTCGTCCTCGGAATGGCGATTGGCAAGGGGGGACTGAAGCGGGGTCCCCAACTCGGGCGCATCTTCGCCGCCGCCTTGATCGTCGCGGCCGTCACGTTGGTGGGTCAGGAACTGCTCGAATCTCGACCTTATGACGGGGTCGATATCCGCCGTTCGTTGGTCGAGGCGGAGGCCCGGCCGGCCCCCGATCATGTCGTCATTGAAACGGTCCGCCCGACAGCGCAACTTTCGGTGGCGGGTCACAGCGGGACGATTGCATCGATCATTTTTGGTTCTGCGATTGCGGTATCGATTCTTTCTGCAACGTTGCTGCTCAGCCAACGTTTTCCGAAGCTGGTTCGCTGGGTACAGCCCTTGGGGCGGGTCGGCCTGAGTGTCTATGTCGCGCTGGCGCTGTGGGTGGGGTTGGCGCCTCGCGAGTGGCGGGCGATGCCAACCGTGGGTGCTATTGAGATCATCCTCTTCGTGGCGGTGGCGACCCTCGCTTCGACTCTGTGGCTGCGCCGGTGGTCAAACGGCCCGCTCGAAGCGCTCACCAACGCCGCTTCTGGCAGGTCGTCTCCGGTCCTTGCTCGCGTGATCTGTTCTCACTGTGCGCAACGGGACCATGCTGCTGAGGCGTCCGAACTGGCTCGCAGCGGTCGAGCGGCCCGCACGGCGGTCGCCGGCGAAAATTAGAACGTGTACTAATTTTGGGGGAGACTTCGACAGCGGTGGCGGTGCCGAAGCTCGAGAGCCTTTCCTGCAGCACCTGTCAGGGGGCGCGTTCATCCGGTGACTACCAGGGAGACGCGTCGTTCGGCTGACTTGAGCGCACCGCTTTCTTGCACAGCGACCGCCGGCGCGTAAAGCACGGCACGAGAGGGGAAGCAGTCTTGATCGACAAGCGCGTCACCGAAGGCGAGATCATCGGCGAACTTCGCGACGGCATGGTCATCGGCATCGGTGGTTGGGGTTCCCGACGCAAACCAATGTCTCTGGTCAGAGCCATCGCTCGGTCCTCGTTGAAGGACCTGACCATCGTTTCTTATGGCGGCCCCGACGTCGGCGTGTTGTGCGCAGCGGGGAAGGTGCGCAAGGTGATCAGCGGGTTTGTCTCGCTCGATTCGATCCCGCTCGAACCCTTCTACCGGCAGGCCCGCCAGAACGGCACCATCGAAGCCGCAGAATGGGACGAAGGAATGCTGCTGCTCGGCCTCCAAGCGGCGGGCTGGCGGGTTCCTTTCCTGCCGACCCGTGCAGGGCTCGGATCGGACATCCCCAGGCTGATGCCCGACCTCAAGACGGTCGTTTCGCCCTACGAGGACGGCGAAACGCTGCTAGCAGTTCCCGCGCTCAACCTCGATGTCGCGCTGATCCACATGAACCGAGCAGATCAGGGGGGTAACGGGCAGTACTTAGGCCCCGATCCGTACTTCGATGACCTGTTCGCTATGGCCGCCAAGAAGTGCTTCATGACCTGTGAACGACTCGTTCCGACCACCGAACTGACGGAAACGGCCCGGCCCGAGACCATCGTGATCAATCGCCTCATGACGACGGGTGTGCTCGAAGTCCCACGCGGGGCACATTTCACGACCTGTACCCCCGATTACGAACGAGACGAGGCGTTCCAAAAGGCCTACAACGCGGCGGCACGATCCGAAGAGGCTTGGCTCGCGTTCAAAGAGAGGTTCGTCGACGCCCCAACCCAAGACGACTATTTACAAGCGGTCGACGAGCTGGCCGCAGGCGGACCAGCAGGTCCCACCGGCGCTAGCGGTGCGGCACAAGGAGAGGCCAAGTGAGCGCTTCACGAGCAGACGTCTGCGTAACGGCATGTGCCGACGCCTTTGCCGAAGACGGCGAGATCCTGGTCAACCCCATCGGCAACGTTCCGACCATCGGGGGGCGGCTCGCCAAGGCGACCTCGGTTCCGGCCGCCGTGCTGACCGACGGAGAAGCCATGTTCGTCGACGGCATTCATCCTGTGGGCTCGCCGATCGGTCATGAGTTCATCGAGGCGTGGAACCCGTACCGCCGGATGTTTCACATGCTCTGGTCGGGTAAGCGGCACGTGATGATGGGCGCAACCCAAGTCGATCAGATGGGTAACCAAAACATTGCCTGCATCGGGGAGTGGGAGCGTCCACGCGCCCAACTTCTGGGTTTCCGGGGTGCTCCGGGCAACACGATCAACCACCGCACCTCGTACTGGGTGCCTAACCACAACGACAAGGTGTTTGTGTCAGCCGTCTCGGTGGTGACAGGAATTGGTTATGACCGGGCGTCCAAACTGGGCGACGGTGGCCGCTTCCACGACATTCACCGGGTGGTGTCCAACCTGTGTGTCTGCGATTTTGAAACGTCGGATCGACGCATGCGGCTTCGCTCGGTACATCCCGGCGTCACCGTAGATGAGGTGCTGGAGAACACCGGCTTTGAGCTGGTCGTCGAGGGTGACGTGCCAACGACGCGCCAGCCGACGGCCGACGAGCTGGACTGGATTGCCCGGATCGACCCGTTGGGCCTGCGGACGGCTGAGGTGCCGGGATGACCGTTCCATCTGCGCTGCAGACGCGGTTTTGCAATCTGGTCGGCGTCCAGTATCCGATCGTCCAGACGGGGATGGGATGGGTGTCCGGTGCGGCGCTGACCACGGCGACGGCACAGGCCGGTGGGCTCGGCATTTTGGCGTCGGCGACGATGACCTTGCCCGAACTGCGAACGGCGATCGCGGCGGTTCAGGCCAAGACGGACCGCCCCTTTGGCGTCAATCTGCGTACCGACTCGCCCGACATCGACGATCGGGTGGCGCTGTTGATCTCCTCGGGGGTCAAGGTTGCGAGCTTCGCCCAGGCTCCGGGCAAGCAGATCATCGCCAAACTCAAGGACGCGGGCGTTGTCACGATGCCGACGATCGGCGCTCGACGGCATGCCGAGAAGGTCGCCGAATGGGGAGTCGACGCGGTCATCGCTCAAGGCCAAGAAGGTGGCGGACATACCGGTGCCGTGCCGACATCGCTGTTGATCCCGCAGTGCGTCGACGCCGTTGACATCCCGGTCATCGCCGCTGGGGGGTTCTTTGACGGACGTGGTTTGGTAGCCGCCTTGGCCTGGGGCGCGGCGGGTATTGCGATGGGCACCCGTTTCTTACTGACCTCAGATTCGGAGGTCCCCGACGAGATCAAGGCCCGGTACCTCCGGGCGTCGGTGACCGACACGGTCGTCACCAAGGCCATCGACGGGTATCCACAGCGGGTGATCCGCACCGAGATGGTCGATGGTTTGGAATCGTCGACACCGCTGACCCGGTTCCCGAAAGCGGCGATGAATGCGTTTCGCTTCAGCCGTCTCACCGGGACCAGCAAACGTGACCTGCTGCGCGAAGGCCTGGCCATGCGTTCAAATCAAGGGCTGACCTGGTCGCAGTTGGCGATGGCTGCAAACGCACCGATGCTCACCCGAGCGTCGATGGTCGAAGGGCGGATCGATGTTGGGATCCTTCCCACCGGCCAGGGAGTTGGAGTGATCGACACCCTGCCGAGCGCGCAAGATGTGGTGAGTTCGATCGTGACCCAGGCTGCTGAGGTGTTAGCCAGGTTGGGCGTTCCAACCGCGTGACCTGGGCCAGCTGATCCGCCGACCTTGACACTGCCCCGGCCGCGCGTGCCGGAGCGATTGGAGATCTGAGGTATGGACCTCACCTTCACCGAAGCCGAACAGAGCTTTCGAGACGAGTGCCGCTCGTGGCTCGAAGCAAACATTCCAGAACATCCGTTGCCGTCGGGGGACACGTCTGAGGGGTTCGCCGCGCACGTCGAATGGGAGCGGAAGCTTTTCGACGCCCGGTGGGCGGTGGTCTCGTGGCCGAAGCAGTACGGCGGACGCGAGGCGTCGCTTGTCCAGTGGCTGATCTTCGAAGAGGAGTACTACCGGGCAAGCGCGCCGCAGCGCGTGACCCAGAACGGCATCTTCTTGTTGGCGCCGACGCTGTTCGAATACGGCACCGACGAACAGAAGGACCGGATTCTTCCGGCGATGGCTTCGGCCGAAACCACGTGGGCGCAGGCGTGGTCCGAACCGAACTCGGGCTCGGACCTGGCGTCGCTGACGTCGCGGGCGACACGGACCGACGGAGGATGGTTACTGAACGGTCAAAAGACGTGGTGCACGCGCGGCGCCTTCTGCGACTTCGGCTTCGGGCTGTTTCGGAGCGACCCCGACGCGCAGCGGCACCGCGGGCTGACCTACTTCATGTTTGACCTGAGGGCCGAGGGAGTCGATGTTCGTCCCGTCAAGCGACTCGATGGCGACGACGGTTTCGCCGAGGTGTTCCTCGAAGACGCGTTCGTCCCCGACAACATGGTGATTGGCGCTGTCAACGACGGCTGGCGGGTCGCGATGGCGACCGCGTCTTCAGAGCGCGGCTTGACCTTGCGCAGCCCCGGGCGTTTCGTGGCGACTACCGATCGGCTCGTCGCTCTGGCCCAACGTCGGGTCGCTCTCACGGCGGGTTCCGCCGCGTCGGGTTCTGCAGTGTCGGGTTCCGCCGCGTCGGGTTCCGAGGTCGGAGTGCCGGGGACGTCAGGGCCCGTTGCTGACGGTCTGATCGACGATGTGGTCAAAGCCTGGGTCGATGCGCGGGCGTACCGCTGGTACACCTACGGCACGGTTGCGCGGATGGGCCGTGGCGAAAACATGGGTTCCGAGGCCAGCCTGAACAAGATCTTCTGGTCCGAACTCGACATCCGCGCACACGAAACCGCGTTAGCCCTGCTCGGCCCGGACGCGGAGTTGACCGAGGATCCAGCGATCCTGGACGCGGATGACTGGATGAAGGGCTACCAGTTTTCGCTGGCCGGACCCATTTATGCAGGTACTAACGAGATTCAGCGCAACGTGGTCGCCGAACGAGTTCTCGGCCTTCCAAGGGGTTAACGATGGACGCATCCTTTACTGAAGATCAGCAACTGTTCGCCCAGACCGTCGCTCAGGTCCTTGCTGACCGCTGCCCTCCCGAAGCGGTCCGAGCAGCTTGGTCTGACCAGGCCGGCCCGCAATCACCGGCGTGGAGCGCGCTGGTTGAGATGGGCCTGACGTCCCTCATCGTTCCCGAAGCCCACGAGGGATATGGGCTGGGCATGGTCGACCTGGTTTCGTGCCTTCTCGAGGCAGGTCGGGCCTGTCTGCCTGATCAGTTGACTCAGCAGGCAACCTTTGCAGCGCCGCTCTTGGCCGCGGTCGTCGATGACCCGTCGGCAGACCCCGCGGTCCAGGATCTGCTGGGCCAGGTGCTCGCAGGTGCGACGCTTGGCGTCGTTTGGTCTGGAGGGCCAGGAGCGAGTTCGCTCGTCGCCGGTTGCCGATCACACGCGGGCTACTTGGCGATGGAAGCAAACACGTTGGTCTACGTTTCTGCCGCTGACGCTCAACTCGCCGATCGGCGTTCTGTCGATGCCAGTCGCCAGCTTGCCCATGTCGCGTGGGCCCCTTCGTCGCAGGTCCGACTCGCCTCTGGACCCGACGTCCGCGCTGCGTGGGAGCTAGCCGGAGAGCGCGCCATGGTCGGAACAGCTGCGGAATGTTGCGGACTGGCGCGAGCGCTGATCGACATTACGGTCGCCTACGTGTTGGATCGTCACCAGTTCGGGGTGGCGATCGGCTCATTCCAGGCGGTCAAACACCAACTCGCCGACGCTCTGATGAAGGTCACTTTTGCCGAGCCGTTAGTCGCTCGCGCTGCGTGGTCGTTGGACACCGACGACCCAGACCGCATCGTCGATGTGTCCGCCGCTAAATCTGCGGCTGCCGACGCTGCGGACGTTGCATCGCGAGTCGCGCTCCAACTGCATGGGGCGATTGGCTACACGTTCGAATATGACCTGCAGCTTTGGATGAAGCGGGTCTACGCATTGCGCGAGCAGTGGGGATCAGCCGGCGAGCACCGCAACCGTATCGCGTTAAAACTCGGGCTCCGCTCGAGCTAACCACGAGCTGTTGCCACGCTACGCACTCAAGTGATCGGGTAGCGTGGCTTGGCCGGTGCCCCCGGAATTTCAGTGTCAAGGTTTCAAAGGAACACGCGCATGCTGCGTCACTCCCTGGCTGTAGCTCTGTTGGCGATCGTGCCTGCGACCGCTTGTAGCAGCGGAGGGAGCGACGAGCCAGACGAAACCACCACGACCCAACCCGCGGTCACGACGACGGTTTTTCCTTCGTCGATCGACGTTGAAGCCCAGTTCAAAGAGGCAATCCTCTCAACCGACGACGCAATCCCTCAGGAGTCGGTCGACTGCATGTGGGACTCGATGGTCGACGACCTGGGCGAGGACGAGCTCGAACGGATCATCGCTCGCGGCGATACAGCGAAGATGAATCCGGCGATGGACGCCGCTGTACGCGACTGCATCGACACGACCGACGCGGAGTAATCGGGGCCGCCCGGCCGACAGTTAGCCGCCACACGCTCGATAAATGGAGCGTTGTCGACTTGACCGAACGCAGATATTTCCTCAAGGCCCCGCCGGGGCCTGCCGATGCTTGGACGAACCCATCGGGTAGTCACCCGAGCATCCCAGGAGAGCAACATGCGTTCCCATTCAGTTCGCCGCTTTGAGAGACGGCACGTCATCGCAGCGATTGCTGCCCTATGTCTGATGTTCCTACCCGTGTTCGCCGGCGCGCAATCAGCGGAGAGCTCCAGCTCGACGAGCTCTTCCAGCTCAAGTTCGTCGTCGTCGTCTTCTTCGTCGTCCTCCTCGTCGAGCTCCAGCTCGAGTTCGTCGTCTTCTTCGTCGTCGTCGAGTTCAAGCTCGTCTTCCTCGTCGTCGTCCTCTTCGTCGTCGTCGTCCACTTCGTCGACGGCTCCAGGCGGGTCGACCACCACCAAGGCTGGCGGAACCTCGACGACCTCGGCAGGCGGTTCGACGACCTCCTCGACCAGCGGTCAAACGAGCACGACCAAGGCAAACACCAGCACCACCAAGGCCGGCGGAACCTCGTCATCGACGAAGGCCGCAACCAGCTCGAGCTCTCAGAACTCGGTCGCTGGTCAGACGACCGCAAAGAACGGCACCGTCGCCCAAGGCACCACAGGTGCAGCGACCGGCGGACTCGCCAACACCGGTAGCGACTCCAACTTCAACCTTGCCGGTGCTGCGTTGCTGTTCATTCTCGGTGGACTGGCCCTGGTTGCCTACGTCCAGGTGGCTCGCCGTCAAGAGGGCTGACGCCCAACACGTTCGTTCATCTGGCGTTCCGTTGGGGACGGGGTGGACACGCCAGAAATCACGTTCTGAAGTGAGAGGCGACGGGTAACTCCGTCGCCTCTCAGCGCGCCCGTGCATCGCCAGCGCCACAAGGTCAGAGGATCCCCCCAGGGGCTCCGCGTGTGGTGGGTACGCCTGACTGGTACCTTGGCCGCCCCTGACGGCCCGCGTCGCTGAACGGTGAGAATGAACGAGAAAACCGAGGACGACAGCACCCGCGGCGACGAACACGAGAGTGCTGGCGCGTCTTGGACCCCACTTGTCGCGATTGCCCTCATCGGGCTGGCCGGCCTGCTCCTCGAAGTGGGTTACACCCGGGTCGTGTCCTTCAAGCTTTGGTACTACTACACCTACCTGGTCATCGGCCTTGCGATGCTCGGGCTGGGTTCGGGTGGGGTCGCCCTGGCGCTTTCTGGCCGCCTTGCCTCGCGTCGCCCGCTTGCCAATGTCCGCTCCGCGATGGTCTTCGCGGCATTGAGCGCGGTGATCGGCTTCTTGGTGATCTCATGGCTGCCGATCAATACCGTCGCCATCTGGGAATACGGGACCGGCGCTTCGCTACGTGCGCTCGGGGCCCTCCTCGCCATCTGTCTGCTGGTCTACGCCCCGTTCCTGGGCGTCGGCATCGCTGTCGCGAGCTTGATCTCGAGCGGTGGCAGTCGGATCTCTCGGCTGTATTTCGCCGACCTGGTCGGCGCAGGGGTCGGATGCGTGCTCGCGGTCCCAGCCATCTGGTTTCTCGGCGCTCCGCGGGCGGTCATCGGCGCTGCCGCCGTTTTCGCGCTCGTGGCGGTCATGCTCGCATGGTCGCCGCAGAGCAAGGTAGTGGCCGTGACCGGTCGATCCGCGCAGCGGCGCTCGGCGACTCAAAAACATTGGCGCATCGCGTCGGGGGCGATCGCAGCGGTTCTCGTGGGACTCGTCGTCGCGGCGCCGCTGCTTCCCGACGTCATTCCAGAGAAGTCCAAGACACCGAAGTGGGGAGATACCGCGAGTAGCGGCTGGGGGCCGGTCTTTCGAGTCGACGTCGTTCCGGTGAGTCGAGATGACGCGATCGTCATGCACGACGGAACCTTCGGCTCTGGCCTGCACCGCTTTGATGGAGATGTCCAAACGCTCGGTCGGTACGACACCGATCCAAGGCGCTGGGCGTTCGACGTGCTTGAGAACGACTCACCCGAAGTGCTGATCGTCGGTTCGGCCGGGGGAAACGAGATCCTCGCGTCCCTTCATTTCGGCGCCGAGACCATCCAAGGTGTCGAACTGAATCCGGTCACCGTCGGCCTACTTCGCGGCGACTGGGCCGACTTCACCGGGCACCTCCTCGACCGGCCAGAGGTCGACGTCGACATCGGCGACGGCCGGTCCTATATCGCTCGAACCGACCGAACCTTTGACCTGATCTGGTATGTCGCCCCCGACTCATATGCCGCGACCAATGCCGCCTCCTCGGGAGCGTTTGTGTTGTCGGAGAGCTACCTCTACACCGTCGAGATGATCGAAGAGGCACTTGCACGGCTCAAACCTGGCGGTGTCATCGTCGCCCAGTTCGGCGAAGTCGACATCGAAACCAAGCCCAACCGGACGGCCCGTTACGTGGCAACGACCGTCGAGGCGCTTCGACGACAAAACGTCGCCGACCCAGCCCAACACATCATGGTGGCCACTACCGGAGCTGACTTCGGTTCGCTGTCGACGATCATCGTGAGCCGCGACCCCCTCACGGCGCCTGCGGAGAATCGAATGACGTCGTCGGTGCGCCAGGTGCCCCACTCGGCAGTCCGCTACATGCCAAACGTCGAACCTGCCCGCCCGGTCCAGGGTTCGCCTGCGTCGGCTTCCCAAGCTGCGACGATCATTGCCGACCTTGCCCGTTCCGAGGACCGTGCCCAAACCGACCAGATCCTGGCGACCTACCCCTACGACGTTGGGGCCATCACTGACGACGCCCCATTCTTTTGGCACTTCCGAAGTTTCCCCGACGTATTTGGCGACTTCGGCACGGCGGTCAAAACGATCGACCCCGAAGATTCGATCGGCGAGCGCGTCCTGATCCTGCTCGCGATGATCACCTTTGTCTTGGCGGCGGCTGCACTGTTACTTCCATTCGCGTCGGTCCGTTCGACCTGGAGAGCACTACCCGGCAAAGCCTGGAGTGGGCTCTACTTCGCCTCACTCGGTCTGGCGTTCATGCTGTTTGAAGTATCGATGATTCAGCGGTTGGTGCTGTTCTTGGGATATCCGTCGTTCTCGCTCACCGTGACGCTGGCATCGTTGCTCGTCTTTGCGGGGCTGGGGTCGCTGTGGAGTGGCCGTTTGGATCGCCGGTTTGGAGCCCGACGTCCGGTGCTGGTCCTGTTCGTGTTCTTGGCGTTGGTCGTCATCTGGGCCGTCTACGCGCTGTTCTTGGACGCGATCTTTGACGCGTTGTTGGACAGCGGGGTCTTGGTGCGGATCGTCGTTGCTTTTGCTCTGCTCGCACCCCTCGGGCTCTGCCTTGGGATGTTCATGCCCCTTGGCCTGGCCGAGGTCAACCGACTGAGTTCGCCAACCGACGGCCCTCCCGAGGACAGTTCAGGTCTTGCCAAGACCTATACGGCGTGGGCTTGGGCGGTGAACGGGTTTTCGTCGGTGGTTGGCAGCGTCGGAACCACCATGCTGGCCATGACGTTTGGCTTTTCGACCGTCCAAGTGATGGCGCTTGCGACTTACGGCCTCGCCGCCCTCGCGTTCTGGCGGTTGGCGATGAAAGTCCGGACCGTCGCGTGAGTCGGCGCCGGGTCGACCCGATTCGGTCGGACCCCGGGCGGCGCTACCATGACCGCATGGCTACAAGCGCCTACCGCACCCTCCTCGGCCGCCGGCCAAGTCAGCTCAGACGGCGCCGACCGGTCGGCCAGGTGTCGAGCATCGCCGCTATGTCTCAGCCATGAACGACCCGCTCAAGCTCCTGCCGCCGAACGATCGCAGGCGACTGCGGATCGCAATCATCGGGTCAGGTTTCGGCGGGCTTGGGATGGCCCTCCAGCTTCAAGACGCGGGGTTCACCAACTTCACGATTTTCGAGAAGGCCGACGAGGTTGGGGGAGTGTGGCGGGAGAACACCTATCCCGGGGCGGCCTGTGATGTGCCGTCTCAGTTGTACTCGTTCTCCTTTTGGCCCAACCCAAACTGGACGCGGTCCTACAGTCCCCAACACGAGATCCTCGACTACCTCAAGATGTGCGCACAGCAAGGGGGGCTCCTCGACCGGGTCCGGTTCAACGCCGAGGTCACTCATCTGACGTATTCAGATGAGCATCGGAACTGGACCTTGACGCTCGCCTCCGGCGAAAGCGATGTCTTCGACGTAGTCATTCCCGCCCTCGGTCAACTTCATCATCCGCTGGTGCCGGCGCTTCCAGGCCGAAGCCAGTTCGGGGGTCCCGCGTTCCATTCGGCTCGCTGGGATCACTCGATCGATTGGTCAGAAAAGCGAGTGGCCGTCCTCGGAACCGGTGCCAGCGCCATCCAGTTCGTGCCGTGGCTGGTGGATCGAGCGGCCCATGTCACCGTGTTTCAGCGCAACGCTCCGTGGATCATCCGCAAGATCGATCGAGAAATCGGCCCGCGGGAGCGATCGTGGTACGGCCGCTTTCCGTTCCTGCAGCGATCACAACGCAACTTCACGTTTTGGCTGCTCGACACCGTCATGTTCTCTCACGGAGGCAGCCAGTGGCGGCAGCAGATGATCGCCCGTATGGCGCGGAAGAACCTCGAAACGGACGTCCGCGATCCCGCCCTGCGTGCCATGCTGACCCCGACCGAACCAATTGGTTGCAAACGAATTCTGTTCTCGAGTGAGTGGTATCCAGCGATGACGCGTCCCAACGTGACGCTTATCCCACAAGGTGTTGACTCGATCGACGCTACGGGCGTGGTTGCAGGCGGTCGTCACGTCGACGCCGATGTGATCGTGTACGGCACCGGGTTTCGGACCACCGATTTCATGATGCCCATGACGGTGACCGGAGCGGACGGGATCGACCTTCAAGAACAGTGGAAGGGCGGCCCCGAAGCCTTCCTCGGCGTGACCATCCCCAACATGCCAAACATGTTCTTGCTGTACGGGCCCAACACGAACCTGGGGCACAACTCGATCATCGCCATGCTCGAAGCCCAGTTCGGCTACGTGATTCAGGCTCTGGAAACGCTGAACAGGCTCGAAAACGGGGTCATTGCCGTCCGTCCCGAAGTCAGCGCCGCGTACAACGCCGAGCTCCAAAGTGAGCTTGCGGGAACGGTGTGGGCGGCAGGATGCGACAGTTGGTACACCAACGAAGCCGGTCGCAACACCAACAATTGGTCGGATCGGGTCAAGCGGTACCAGCGGCTTCTCTCCAGGTGGAACGTCGCCGACTACGACCTCTTCGGCCTTCGTTCCAGCTGACCGATCGGACCGTCTTACCGGCCCGATCACCTTGTCATGAGCGGGTTTCGCGTTGTTCAGTCTGCGATGGGTAGCGTGCTGATCTGCTGGGGAGCAGTTTCTGTCGGTCGCGACGTTGACGCCAAACGAGGAGAATCGCGGTGCTAGCACCCTTTTACGAAGACACCCATGAGATGTTTCGGGAAACCGTGGCCGGCTTTCTCGACCGCGAAGTGGTCCCCAATGACGAAAAGTGGGAGCGGGACGGGATCGTCGACCGCGATATGTACCGGAAGGCAGCGCAGGCCGGGCTGCTCGGTATGGCAATCCCCGAGGAGTACGGCGGCGGGGGCGTCGAGGACTTCCGCTACAACGCGATCATCAACGAAGAGGCCACCAAGCGGGGCCTTGCCGGTTCGACCATGGGCATCGGTCTGCACAACGACATCTGCACGCCCTATTTCCTCAAGGAAACGAACGACGAACAGAAGCAGCGCTGGCTGCCCGGTATCGCCGATGGAAGCTTGCTAACAGCGGTTGCCATGACCGAACCTGGGACTGGATCTGACCTTGCGTCGATCCGCACCACGGCGGTCCGCGACGGCGACCACTATGTGATCAACGGTTCCAAGACGTTCATTTCGAGCGGCATCCTCTGCGACCTGGTCATCGTCGCGGCCAAGACCAACCCCGAAGAGCGTCACCGCGGCATGTCGCTGATCGTTGTCGAGGCCGATACGCCGGGTTTCGAGCGCGGCCGCAACCTTGACAAGATCGGGTTGCACGCCCAAGACACCGCTGAACTGTTCTTCACCGATATGCGCGTTCCCGCCGCGAACCTGCTCGGCGACGAGGGGATGGGCTTTTTTCAGCTCATGAGCAAGCTGCCCCAAGAGCGCCTCGGTATTTCGGTCGGCGCCGTCTTTGGTGCCGAGCAGGTCTTTCAGTGGACCCTTGACTACGTCAAGGAACGCACCGCGTTCGGTCGCCCGATCGGAACCTTCCAGTACAGCCGTTTCGTCTTGGCGGAATGCCGGACCGAAATCGACATGGCCCGCGCGTACGTCGAGCGTCAGATCCTTCAACTCAACGACGGAACGCTCAGCGCTGAAGACGCGGCTAAGTCCAAGTGGTGGTGCAGCGAAATGCAGCTGCGAGTCACTACCCGCTGCCTACAACTGTTCGGCGGCTACGGATACATGGAGGAGTACCCGATCGCTCGGGCGTTCCGTGACAGCCGCATCCAGACCATCTACGGCGGTACGACCGAGATCATGAAAGAGATCATCGGTCGCTCCCTCGGCATCTGATACGACTACCTGATGCTTCCGAGGATTCCCCGCCGGTCGTGCCAGTCCCTACGGCTAGGTGCGGCAGTTCTGTTCACCGTCGCTCTGTTCGGTGTCGTCGCCTGCTCTGGTGACGACACCGCCTCAGAAGAGTCGGGAACCATTACCCGGTACAACGTCGATCCCAAGCTGGCACCTATTGCCCTGGCAGCGGCGCCTGACGGTTCGGTGTGGTTCGTTGAAGACCCTGGTGCCTCCATCGCCCACCTTCAGATCGACGGCGCCATTAGTCGAACCGAATTGGGGGACGTCGCCGGCGGTGTCGGGGCGATCGCCCCGTCCGATGATGGAGTCTGGTTTACCGAAACCGAAGGCAACGATGTCGGCCATATCGATGCCGACGGGACACTCACGACCGTGTCCGACCTGGGAATTGGCGGCCCTGTCAGCAGGATCACCGCCAGCGGTGACGCCGTGCTGGTCGCCTCCGATGTGGTGGGCACTGTCGCCGTCATCAAGGGCGACGAAGTAGCAACCGTGACACTCGATGAGCCAAATGCCGGTGTCCAGTCGGTCGCTTCTGGGCCCGACGGTTCGTTCTGGCTCTATCAGACGGGAACGTCTGCCATCTTGTCCATTAGCGACGACGGTACGACACGGTCCTATGCGCTACCGAACGCTGACAGTGAACCCGTCGTGATGGCCTCTGACGATAACGGCGAGTTGTGGTTCACCCAGTCCGCGCCCGATCAACTGGGGCATTTGGACCGGGCGGGGACCATCACCGAGGTCGATTTTCCCGATGCGGATCGACACCCGGTGCTGATCGCAGGAGGGTCATCAGGGCTCTGGTATACCGAACCTGATGAGACCCGCGTCGGCAGGGTCACCATCGATGGCGACATCACCGAGTACGACGTTCCGAGCGCAGAACAAACCCCGGTGCTCATCGCGGCAGGTGATGAGGGGGCACTCTGGTACGCGGAGTCCGACGGCGCTCACGTGAGCCGGATCGCTCCGTAATCACCGGAGTAGAAGAGCTACTTCAGCACCCTCATACGGAAGCTTCGAATACCGATCGCCGTGGTCAGAATCGTAAATGCGATCAGAAACGCGTAGATGACGACCAGCGGCATGTGATCCACGTCGGTGACCGCTGCCCGGAAACCCTCCGACAAATACACCAGAGGGTTGACCAGCACCGCGATCTGCAGCCATTTGATGGCAGACAGCGACTGCCACGAATAGTAGGTGCAGCCCAAGAACGTCAGTGGCACGACGATCACCCCGAAAAGCATGGGCACGTTACGAGGCTCAAAGATGGTGCCGAACGTCAGCCCAAGCGCCGATGCACTGATACAGGCCAGCGGAACCATCGTTAGGAGAACCGGCCACTTGATCACGAGGTGGACGGGCGTCGCCGGCACGATGGTCGCGATCGGAAAAACGAGCAGCGCGGCCAACAGACATTGCAGAGAGCCTGAGATGATCTTTTCGATGGCGACAACGTCGATGCGGAGCGGGGCGAGGACTCGGTCTTCGATCTCTCTGGTGATGGCAAAGTCTTGGACCAGCGGTAATGCGGTCGACTGGATGCCTTGAAACATGATGGTGGTGGCCAGGACGCCCGCCACCAAGATGGTCGAAAACAGGCCTTCGGTATCGCTGGCGCCGCCGATGCCTTGCCCGATCTTCGGGAACACGTAGGTAAAGACGAACACCAAGAGCAGCGGTTGGAGCAGCGTGCGCGGAATGAACTCGCCGAGGTTCTTGCGCACGACCAACATGTCGCGTGCCAGCAGCGCTCCGACGACCCGAGTGGTGTTCGGCCCTTTCGTGGGCGTGCCCGCCGATCCGCTCGACGAGTCCGCCGATGATCGCGGCGCAGCCGCATGGGCCTTGGAGCCGGCGGGGTCAGAACTCGCTGATACGCGGCCTTTTGGGCCGCTCGGCAGATGACTGCTCATTCGCGGAGTTCCTTCCCCGTCAGGCTGATAAACACCGTTTCAAGCGTGGGCTCGCTAATCGAATAGTCGGTCACGGTCGTACCTACGGTTTCGGCCACCCCCAAAAGTTGGGCCAAGACTCCGGTCCCCGTCTTGAGCGACATCCGGACTCGCGTGTCGCTCTCGACCGTCGCGTCCAACACGATGTTGAGGTCTCGCTGCGCCGCGGCGGCGAACTCGCCTGCGTTACCGGCCACGCTGACAACGGCGAAACGTGCTGCCCCGAGCGACGCCTTCAGCGCATCGGGACTGTCCAAAGCAATGATGCGGCCCTGATCGATGATGGCTACCCGGTCGCAGAGGTCTTCCGCCTCTTCCATGTAATGGGTGGTCAGCACAACCGTCTGACCTGCATGATGTAGTTCCTGGATGATTTCCCACAGCGCAATCCGGCTCTGAGGATCAAGGCCGGCCGTCGGTTCATCCAAAAACAGCACCGAAGGGCGGTGCATGATCGCCCGTGCCGCCATTAGCCGCTGCGCCATGCCTCCCGACAACGCCGCCACCTGGGCGCCGGAGCGTTCTTCAAGTCGGAACTGTTCGAGGAGTCGTTCGGCTTCTGAGCGTGCGGCCTTCTTTGCCATGCCGAAGTAGCGGCCGTGAAAGACGAGGTTTTCGAGCACGGTGAGCGAACGGTCGAGCGTGTTGGTCTGGGGAACGACCCCCAGATGAGCCTTGGCCGCTGCGGGTTCGGCGGCGACGTCGACACCCTCGATAAATGCGCTCCCACCCGTCGGCGTCACCATCGAGGTGAGCATGCCAACCGTGGTGGACTTACCGGCGCCGTTCGGTCCGAGCAGGCCGAAAAATTCGCCCCTGCCGATACGGAGGTTGATACCGCGTACTGCGTCAACTCCGCTCGGGAAGCGTTTGGCCAGGTTGCGCGCTTCGACCACCGTGTCAGCATCGTTCGGCACGACAAAACAGCCGGTGGGTTCGGTCGCGGCTTGGTCCATCATCTGAGCGAGTGTACTCAGCGCGCCGCGTACCGACGCTTGTATGAACGTTCCGTGACGTTGCCACGATCTGGGATGTTTTAGGGAAGGTCGAACGCCGCCGATTACCTTGTCGCAACGGTCATGCGGCCGAGTGCCACAAAGGCCTGAGCGATCAGGGGATGCCACACCGATGTCGAACGAACTCGCCGATCTGATCTCGGGATACGCGTCCCACAAGAACGTGGTATGGAACGGCGTTCCAACCCACGAGCCTTTCGCAGCGGTATTGACCTGCTCTGACGCCCGTGTGACTCCGTCGCTCGTATTCGGGAGGGAACAAGGCGACCTCTTCGTCGTTCGCAATGCAGGTAATTCGGCCACCGCCGCGGCACTTGCAAGCCTCGACTTCGCAGCGGAAGCCTTGGGGGTGCCGGTGGTGTTGGTCATGGGCCACACCGCATGCGGTGCTGTCGAAGGCGCCCTCGATCCTGAATCGCCCCCATATTTGGACCCGATCTTGGACCCGCTTCGGGCGACGATGGCGGTAACCGGCGCCAAGGCTCCCGAAGACTTGTCGTTTGCTCACGCCCGCCGAACGGCCGGTCTGCTGCGGACTCACCCGGGACCGGTCGGACAGCGGATCCGGGAAGGCGTCGTGCAACTTGTCCCGATGGTCTTCGACTTAAAGAGCGGCATCGTCAGAGACGCGGCCTCCGATGCTCGCCCTGAAATCTCTGTCTGACCGAAGTTCTGGAGTTCCCGACGGCCTGGCTGTGGCCCGGCGCAAGCCCAACCTTGCACGTGCCGCCTGGGCCTGGGCGCCGTCGCGGCCAGGCATCCTGACGGAACTGCCGCCCATTGGTGACACCGAAAACCACCGGTCAGGGTCAGGTCCGCATGCGGGCCGCGCTATCGTCGCACCGAAATGAGACCAAATGTCGTCCTCCCGCAGACCTGCCGGGTGGACGTACGGCAGGTGAAAATGTCGTGGGGTCTCTCACAGCCGTGCGGCGTTACGTGCGCCGTGTTTTGAGAGGTGCAGCGCGTGAGCCGTGCAACCAAGATCGTCGTTGTCGTTGTCGTACTTGGGCTGTTGGCCTTTGCCGGCTGGTACTTCCTGGTTCGGGATGATGCGCCGTCTGCTGTCTCGCTTGAAGATGCCGTATCGGAGGTGGACGGGTCGGGGGATGCCAGCGCGAGCGCGTCGGGCACCGATGACGCGAGTGCAACCGAGACCGAGACGGGCGCTACCAGCGTTTCGACGACGGCGGATTCCGCTTCGGCATCAGAAGGTTTGGATGGAACGTGGACGGTCGACACCGAGACGGGGGACTTCGACTACGAGTCCGCAACCGGCTCCTTCGTCGGTTTTAGAGTCGATGAAGAACTCTCGAGTATCGGGTCAACCACCGCGGTCGGGCGGACCGGCGAGATCGAGGGTTCGCTGACCGTCGATGGCGATTCCGTGACGCAGGTCGAGATGGAGGCCAACATGGCGTCGATCGAGACCAACGAATCGCGGCGTGACGATAAGGCGCGTCAAGCGCTGAAAACCGACCAGTACCCGACAGCGACGTTCACCCTGACAGACCCGATTACCCTGCCCGATGGGGCCGCCGCAGGTGACCAGGTCGCAGTCGAGGGCACGGGTGATTTGACCGTTGCTGGCGTAACCAAGCCGGTGACGCTCGAAATCGAAGCGCAGCTGGTGGATAACACCATGGTCATCGTGGCCACCACCGACGTAAAACTGAGTGACTTCGACGTCGAAGCTCCGTCGGCGCCGATCGTGCTGTCGGTTTCAGACGAGGCGACCATCGAGCTGAAGCTCTTGATGGTCAAGGGCTGAGCCGTTAGTGGATGACCACCACCGGACGGGTCGTTTCCTGAGGTAGGCGCAGCGCTGTCGACCCTAAAAGCGTCTGCCGAACAACCGACATGCTGCGAGCTCCAAGGGCGATCAGGTCTGCACCGACATCTTCGGCGGTGTCCGCAATCGCGTCCACCGGACGCCCTTCGGTGATGATCGTCCGATACGTAGTGCCGCGTTCGCGTAACGGCGCAGTCCACTCGCCTTCGAGTCGCTGTTGAGCTGCGTCGTAGAGCGAGGCGAGGTCGACCGGGCCGTCGCCATTGCCCATCGACATCAGCGGCTCAAAGACGTGCAGGGCGACGAGCGTGCCGTCGAGTTGCGCGGCTAGATCGTTGGCCCACTCCAGGGCACGGCTTGCAGGCGGGGAACCGTCCACCGCGACCAGAATCGTGTTCACCGCCATGTCGTGCTCCTCTGTGGGTGTCTGTGCGTGTTGGTCTGTGCGTGTCGGTCAGTGCTTGTTGGACGCCGAGCTTGAACCGTCCGTCGATTCGGGCTCTTGACCGGCCGAAGCCCGCAGCGAGAGCCAGACGGTGATGCCGAGCACGACAACGATCACAGCCAACGAAATCGGCGTTGGGATGTGGTACCAGTTCGAGATCAGCATCTTGACCCCGACGTAAAACAGGATCACCCCAAGGCCGACATTCAGGTAGATCAAGCGATCTTTAGCCCCTGCCAACAAGAAGTACAGGGCCCGCAACCCCAAGATCGCCATTGCATTCGACGAAAACACCACGAACTGGTCTCGGCTGATGGCCAGAATTGCTGGAACGGAGTCGACAGCGAAGACGACGTCGGTGGCTTCGATCAAGATCAGGACGACGAACAGCGGCGTCGCGAGACGGCGCCCGTCGATCCGGGTGAACAACCTCTGCCCGTCGTAATGCGAGCTAACGGGGACAAAACGCCGAACTATTCGAAGCACCGGGTTCTGGTCGGGATGGATCTCTTCGTCGCTGTGGCGCGCCACACGGATGGCCGTGATGATCAAAAGCGCACCAAAGACGTACAGCAGCCAGTCGAAGGCATCGAGCAGGGCGACTCCGGCGAAGATGAAGATCGCCCGCAGCACCAGGGCGCCGAAGACTCCCCAGAACAGCACCCGGTGCTGATACTTGTTGGGCACGTTGAAGTACCCAAAGATCACCGCCCAGACAAAGACGTTGTCGACGGACAGGGATTTTTCGATCGCATAACCCGTGATGTACTGCGTTGCGGCATCTGAGCCGATGAGGGCCCAGACCACGCCGGTAAACCCGATCCCGATCGCGATCCAGATCGCCGACGAAATGCCGGCTTCTCGGATGGAAATGTCGTGGGCGTCGCGGTGCAGGACAAGCAGGTCAACGAGCAGGAGGACTGCAACAAAGACCAGGAACCCGATCCATATCGCTCCGGAAACGTGAAAAGAATGGAGCGACGAGTCGGCTTCCGCGGCAGCAAGCATTGACAACATGGGCGACATTATGACCGCAAAGCCTTCCGTAGTTGGGTCCGGGCGGAGCGGTTGGGGTCTTAGGTTGCAATCCCGGCCCAAATGGGGAGCGTGAGCAGAGATGCCACCAAACCGAGCCCGACCATATCTGTCGCGAGTCGTTCGTCTAATCCCGCCCCCGCCGCGACGATGGACGCCGTCACCATCGACGGCATGGCAGATTCGAGTTGAGTCGTCTCCCACACGGGCCCTGAGCCGTTCAAGAGAGCGCGAACTGCGAAGACCGCTGCAGGCGCGGCCACCAGGCGTAACAGCAGTCCAATGGCCAGCCGCTCGTTGAGGTCTTTGGGTTTGGGCACGACGAGCCTGAGGCCGATCGCAAGCATCACGAGCGGTGTCAACATGGATCCGAGACGTCCGATTGCTTCGTCTAACGAATCGGGAAGTCCCGTCTGGCGAACGATGATCGCTGCGACGAGCGCTACGAACGCCGGAAACGTGACCACCTTTTTGATGATCGACGCAACATCTGCTTT
>CXWK01005613.1_pt2 | contig 21317 bp, 20 predicted proteins | sample 590851 | NCBI WGS metagenome assembly CXWK01 (sample SAMEA3498364, study PRJEB10139) | wastewater metagenome | biome: wastewater treatment plant; material: activated sludge | place: Denmark | collected 2014-08-01 | reverse complement strand
CTGGCCGGCTACTACGCCCGCGTGGCCGAGACGATGCTGCCCCACGTCCAGGGGCGGCCGATCAGTATGCAGCGCTTCCCCAACGGCGTGGACAAGCCCGGCTTCTACGCCAAGCAAGCGCCCGACTACTTCCCGGAGTGGATCGAGCGAGTGACTATCGCCGTGTTGGAGAGCGGCGAGAAGCAGCCGCAGGTCGTCATCAACGACGCGGCCACACTGGTCTATCTGGTCGACCAGGCCAGCATCACCCCCCACACCTGGCTCAGCCGCGCCAACGCCCTGAACCATCCCGACAAGCTCATCTTCGACCTTGACCCGCCCCAGTCGTTCGAGACGGCCCGCGCCGCCGCCCGCCAACTGCGCGCCCTGCTCGATGAGTTGGAGCTGCCGGCCTACCTGATGACCACCGGCTCACGCGGCCTGCACGTCGGCGTGCCGCTCGATGGGCGCAGTGACTTCGACATCGTGCGCGACTTCGCCCGCGACCTGGCCGGCGCGCTGGTCGCCCGTCACCCGGATGAACTGACGACCGAGACGCGCAAGGCCCAACGCCACGGCCGCCTCTTCCTCGACTACCTGCGCAACGCCTACGCCCAGACCGCCGTACCGCCCTATGCCGTGCGCGCCCGCCCCGGCGCGCCCGTGGCCACGCCCCTCACCTGGGACGAGTTGGACGACCCCGACCTCGATTCGCGCCGCTATCACGCCGGCAACGTGCTGGAGCGCATCGCTCAGCGCGGCGACCCGTGGGCCAACTTTTATAGCCGTGGCGTCTCACTCAAAGCGGCACGCCGGCGGCTGGACAAACTGCAACAATAACATGAGTCAGCCGCTACATCCGCTGGCCCACACGCTGGACTTGACCGGCCCGGAGACCATTCGCGAGGCCGAGAGCGAGTGCCTCATGGTCTGCGCGCTGCGTTTTGATGGCTATGGCTACATCGACGCCACCGGCTACGATCTGTGGCCCGACCAGAACGTCGCCATTGAAGAAGGCCGGCTGCCGGAGCGTCCAGAGGAGCGCATGGCGCAGTTCTTCGCCCTCCAGCGCGCCCTGGGCAAGTTCGGTTTGGAGCGCGCTACCCCGTGGAGCAAGTACTATCGAGCCTACCGTCAGCTATTCCTGAGCACGTATAGCCTGGATATACCGGATCCATATCACGAGCGCGGGTACTATGCACGATGGGCTACACGCTTTGCACCGCAGCGTGAGGCCTATGCCGACCTGATTCGCCGCATTGACGCGGCCACGGAATACAGCCCGCTGGAGGGCTTCGACTTCGAGGAGTGGCGGCCGAGCCGCGATGCCTACGAGACGGTCTGGCGCGCGCTGGCCCCAGGCTAACCCGCAACCCCACTACAGCCCTTTTCAGGAGAGTTATGAGCCAAAGACCACCCAACACCGCCATTGCCGACCTACTCGAACGCATCGGGCAATTGCTGGAGACGAAGGAAACGAATCCTTATCGCGTGCGCGCCTACTTCAGCGCCGCCGCGACTGTGCGCGGCACAGACAAGCGGGTGGCCGGACTGGCCGGCGACCGCGAAGCGCTGATGCGCCTGCCGGGCATTGGCGAGAGCCTGGCCGGGTTGATCGCCGAGTACGTCGAGACCGGCCAGAGCGCCCTCTTGCGCGAACTGGAGAGCGAGACCAGGCCGGGCAGCATCTTCGACACCATCCCCGGCGTGGGCGAAACGCTCGGCCGCCGCATTGCCGAGACGCTCGACATTCGCACGTTGGCAGAGCTAGAGCAAGCGGCCCATGATGGCCGGCTGGACAAGGTCGAGGGCTTCGGCGAAGAGCGCGTGCGCGCTGTGCAAACGGCGCTGGCGGGTATGTTGAGCAATACCGCCCAGCGCCGCGCCCGGCAGCGCCTGGCCGAAGAAGAAAGTTCGACGGATGGGACTACAGAGGGCGATGCGGCCGAGCCGCCGGTTGCTGTGCTGCTCGACGTGGACGCCGAGTACCGCCGCCAGGCCGCCGCCGGCGACCTGGACACCATCGCCCCCAAACGCTTCAACCCTGAAGGCAAGGCGTGGCTGCCGGTTCTGCACACCCGCCGCGGCGCGTGGTCGTTTACCGCCCTCTTCTCCAACACCGCCCGCGCCCATGAGGCGGGCAAGACCAACGATTGGGTCGTGCTTTACTTCGAGCGCCAGGGGCAAGGCGAGGAGCAGCGCACCGTGGTGACGCAGACGCAGGGGGCACTGGCCGGGCGGCGCGTCGTCCGCGGCCGCGAGGCGGACACGCGCCGCCACTACGCCGACGGACCAGCCGGCTGACGGTTGGCCAGCAGTTCGGCCAGCAGACGGAAGTCGGTCGCCATCGCCTCTTTCAAGTCTTCGCGATAGAACAAGACTGCCGGGTGATAGAGGGGCATAATGAACACCCGGCCGTAGGACGCTTCGGCCGGGTAGGCCGTGCCGTGGAGGGTCGAGACCGACCCCTCGGCCGGGAAGCCGGTGAAGTGTTTGCGCACGAACTCCAGCGCGTGGCGACCCAGAGGCACGATCACCCGCGGCTGGATGATCGCCAGTTGCCGCCACAGAAAGGGGGCGTAGAGGCGAACTTCCTTCACGCGCGGGTCGCGGTTGTCCGGCGGGCGATCCTTGACGACGTTGGTGATGTAGATGTCGTCGCGGGTCAGCCCGGCGTCGGCCAACAGCCCATCGAGCACGCGGCCGGCCGGGCCGACGAACGGCCGCCCCGTCTTGGCCTCCACTTCGCCCGGCGCTTCGCCGATGAAGACGATCTCGGCCATGGGGCTGCCCTCGCCGATGACCGGGTTATAGTGGTTGAGGGTACGATAGTCGTAGAGTGGCGATTCGGTCAGCCCGCGAATCTCTTCCAGGATTGCCGCCAGTTGGGCGGCGCGTTCTTCTTCATTCATGGGAGTAACTCCAAAGTTGGGTTGCCCCCACCATACCACGCCCCGCGCCCGGCCGGATGTACCCGGATATAGCGACCGGATACAATTGCAGGTGGAAAAGAGTGGGACACAGAGTTACACAGAGAAAGAGATTCTTTCTCTGTGTAACTCTGTGCTCCTCCGTGTAACTCTGTGTCCCTCTCCTAGCGCAAGACCGTCTCCGTCCAGGCCTGAATCCACGCCTCGCGGTTGGCGGCGATGCGCTCCGGGGCCATCTGGACGGGCGCGGCCGGGGTGCGGCTGTGCTGGACGAACACGTCCGGCAGTGCGGCCGTTTCGTTGGCCGGATAGACGAACATCTTGAGCGGGATGTCCTCCTGCAAGGGCACGCTTAACATAAAGTCAACAAGCTGCTGCGCGCCGCTCTCGACCGCCGTGCCACTCAGGATGCCAACAAACTCGACCTGCCGGAAGCACGTCCCATCGGCCACGACGGCCGCCGTCGGCGCGGCGTCCGGCGGCGTCTCGGCGAAGTAGACCTCGGCCACCGGACTGCTGGCGTAGCTGACGACGATCGGCCGGTCGCCCTCGGAGGCGGCGGTGAAGTGGGTGTAGTACGCCTCCTCCCAGCCGTTGGCCACCAACACGTCGTTAGCCACCAGCCGCTGCCAGTAGTCGAGGTAGCCCTCTTCGCCATAGCTCTCGATGGTCGCCAGCAGGAAGGCCAGCCCCGGCGTCGAGGTGGCCGGGTTCTGCGCCACGGTCAGGCCGGCGTAGGCCGGGTCGGCCAGCGCTTCCAGGCTATCCGGCGGCGGCAGACCGCGCTCGGCGAACCAGGCCACGTCGTAATTGAGGCAGACGTCGCCGTAGTTGACCGGCAGGGCGCGGTGCTGCGGGTCCAGCTCCAGCGCGTCGGGCACGTCGGCCAGGGCCGGCGACCCGTAGGGCAGGAAGATGTCGTTATCGAGCGCCCGCTGCAGGAAGGTGTTGTCCACGCCATAGAACACGTCGGCCAGCGGCGCGTCTTTGGACAGAATGGCCTTGTTGAGCGCCTCGCCGCCGTCGCCGGCCTTGAACACCTCCACCGTCAGCCCCGTCTCGGCCTCGAACGCGGCCAGCACCTCGGCGCTGATGTCGAAGCTGTCGTGGGTCATCAGGCGAACGGTCGTGCCCTCGGCCGCTTCGCCCGCCCCGCCGCAGGCCGCCAGCAGCCCGACCGCCAACAACGCCAATAGAAGCCACATGGTTTTGAATTTCATCATTCACTCTCTCGCATTGTGCTCAACCCGCAAACAAAAGCGCGCCCCTGATAACAGGGGCGCGCGAAACGATTGAACGTCATTTCCCTACGCCAGCATTATCTGGATCAGGTTAGGCGGTTCGCCGCTAACGGCATCTCAGCCCGGTCGCCCGGGCACCCGCAAGACTACGATTCAGTTGTGGCGGCCGCCTGAACGACCGCAAGAGGATTATAGGACGGGATGAGGGACATGTCAACGCGCCTGCCGGCGACGTCCTTCCGTAAGAGAATCGTTTGATCGCCCCCGCGCCGCCAGATTGCCGTTGACAAAGACGTCCAACACGCTATAATCCATTCTTGTTGTTGCGGGGTAGAGCAGAGGCAGCTCGTCGGGCTCATAACCCGGAGGTCGCGCGTTCGAATCGCGCCCCCGCTACCTGGAAGGCCATAGTTTTCGGACTATGGCCTTTTTGTTTCCCCCGCGCCGCAATCCAGCCAATCATGCAGTGAGTGTCGTCTATCACCCAGGGTGTCAGTTACAATACAGTGTCCTCCTGCTGACTCATGTATATTGACAGTCTCTCTGAGAAAGGTGAAGAATGACCAATACACTAAACCCCCAACGGTGGAGCCTGGCCGACCTGCTGCCGGAACCCATAGAACAGTCAATCGCTACGGCTCTAGCCGACCTTGACACGGCCGTAAGTGAGTTCGAGGCGCAACGCGAACGCCTGACCGACGCGCTGGAGCCAGGCGAGTTCCTGGCCATCCTGCGCCAGTATGAGGCCATTGACCACCGCGCGGAACGGTTGGGCGCCTATGCCTACCTGCGCTTCTCCGAAGACACGCAGAACCAGACCTCACTCAGCATCCGCGACCGGATCGACCAGGCGCTAACCGCCATCGAGAATCGTACCCTCTTCTTCAGCCTGTGGCTGAGAGCTTTGCCCGACGAGACGGCCGCCCGTCTGATGCCATCTGACAGCGACCTGGCCTACTTCATCGCCAACGCCCGCAAGTTCCAGCCCTACACTCTCAGCGAAGCCGAAGAGCGGGTCATCAACCTGAAGGACACCAACGGCATCGACGCCATCGCCAATCTCTATGATATGATCGTCAGCGCCTTCACCTTCCGGTTGGAAGTGGACGGCGAGACGAAGCAACTGACCCGCGACCAGTTGAGCACCTACTACCGCCACCCCTCGCCCGACCTGCGCGCCGCCGCCTATCAGGAACATTATCGCGTCTATGCCGACCACAGCCCCGTGCTGGCCCAGATCTACAACCACGTCGTCCGCGACTGGCACGAGGAAGGGCAGACGCTGCGCGGCTACCCCTCGCCCATCTCCTCGCGCAACCTGGACAACGACATCCCCGACGCCGTGGTCGAGGTGCTGCTCGACGTTTGCCGCCGGAACAACAGCCTCTTCCAGCGCTACTTCCGCCTGAAGGCCGGTTGGCTGGGCCTGGACAAGCTGCGCCGCTACGACATCTACGCCCCCTTGGCCCCCGCCGACCGCAACTACCCCTACGCCGACGGCATCGGCCTCATCCTGGACAGCCTCAACGCCTTTACCCCCCGGACGGCCGAACTCGTCCAGCGCGTCATCGACGCCGATCACGTCGACGCCGAGTCGCGGCCGGGCAAGCGGGGCGGCGCGTTCTGCGCTTCGGTAGCCCCTGAACTAACGCCGTGGGTGCTGATGAGCTACGACGGCAAGGCGCGTGACCTGGCCACGCTGGCCCACGAGTTCGGCCACGCCATTCACGGCCAGTTGGCCGCCGGCCGCTCGCCGCTGACTTACTATCCCTCGCTGCCGCTGGCCGAGACGGCCTCCACCTTCAGCGAGATGCTGCTGACCGACCGCCTGCTGCGCGACGAGCGCGACCCGGCCGTGCGCCGCGATATGCTGGCCTACGCCCTCGATGACGCCTACGTCACCGTGCAGCGCCAGGCTAACTTCACCCTGTTCGAGCGCGAGGCCCACCGGCTCATCCAGGCCGGAGCCACCGCCGATGAGGTCTGCGCCGCCTACCTCGACAACTTGCGCCACCAGTTTGGCGACGCCGTCGAGATAGCCGATGAGTTCCGCTGGGAGTGGATCAGCATCCCCCACTTCTACGCCACGCCCTTCTACACCTACGCCTACAGCTTCGGCCAACTGCTCGTGCTGGCGCTTTATGAGCAGTATAAGCAGGAGGGCCAGGCGTTCGTGCCGCGCTACATGAAGCTCCTGTCCTACGGTGGGTCGGTCGAGCCATACCGCGCCCTTCAGGAAGCCGGCTTCGACGTGGCCACGCCGGCCTTCTGGCAACTGGCCTACGACGCTCTGGCCCGCAGGCTGGACGAACTGGAAAGCTTGTAACCATAGTAATGGGGGGCCACCAGGAGGGGCCAACTCATGACAACCGCACCGACCGACCTGTTCGCCAAACCGCCGTCGCCCTACAGCGTCTTCCGCCACCGCGACTTCCGGCTGATGTGGACCGGCCAGTTCGTCTCCACGGCCGGCACGGCGCTGACCTCGCTGGCGGCGTCGATCCTCATCTANNAGTTTGCTGGTCGGCCTCTTCGCCGGGGTCATCGTCGACCGCTACGACCGCAAGCGGATCATGATCATCACCGAACTGCTGCGGGCGGTGCTCATCGCCCTCATTCCCTTCCTGGTGGCGCAGCACATCGCCTGGCTCTACGTCATCGTCGCCCTGACCAGCGCCATCGCCCAGTTCTATGACCCGGCCCACGAGAGCGTCCTGCCCGAAGTGGCCCCGGAAAAGGAGCTGGCCGCGGCCAACTCGCTGATGTCGATCAGTTCCTTCGGCTCCACGGCCATCGGCTTCGCCGCGTCGGGCCTCATCGCCTCGGCGGCCAATATCGACTGGGCCTTCTACATCGACGCCATCAGCTTCCTGGTCTCGGCCCTGTGCATCGCCCTCATCACCGTCAAGCCACTGGACGTGGAAGAAGACGACGCCAGCGCGGCCATGGTCGTGCGCAATCTGCGCGTCGGCCTGCGTTTCCTGTTCGAGACGCCCGTCTTGCGCTCGCTCTTCATCGTTTTGATTCCTGTCCTCATCTCTTATGGCCTGTCTAACTCGCTCCTCTTGCCCTTCTCCGACCGGGCACTGGGCGCGACCGAGTTTGAATATGGCATTCAAGAGGCGCTGACGTCAGTGGCCTTTGTCATCTGTAGCCTGATCATGGCCGGCATCTTCGACCGGATGCGCGAGGGGCAGTGGATCTCGCTGAGCTGGATCGGCATGGGCATCCTGACTATGATCTATGCCATGCTGACGTCCATCCCGCTGGCCATGGTCGTCATTGCCATGTCCGGCTTCGCCAACGCGCCCTCGGCCATCGGCGGCCGTCTCATCTTGCAACGTAACACCCCCCGCGAGATGCGCGGCCGGGTCAACAGCGCCTACTTCGTGGCCCGCGACGTCGTCTTTCTGGCCGGCATGGGCCTGGCCGGTCTGGCTGACTTTATCGACGTGCGGGTGATGTTCCTGATCAGCGGCATCATTCTGTTGGTCGGCGGCCTGCTGGTGCTGGTGCTGCCCGGGCTGCGCGACGATGCCGCCGCCTGGAAGCGCTCGCTGGCCCTGCTGCGCGGCGCGCCGGCCGCGCCACGGCTCGGCCCCGGTCGCGCCGCCCTGGCCGCCGACGCCAACACCCTGGTCGACCTGATCCCAACCCTGTGCAACCTGGCCCCACGCGAGCGCGACGTGCTGGCCGCGCACGCGGTCGTCATCCCCGTGCCCGGCGGCACAGCTATCGTCCTCCGCGGCGAGAAGAGCGACAAGGCTTACTTTGTGCTGGCCGGGCGGGCTGTGGCCGGCTTTGAGGACAGTGACGGCAGCTTCCGCGTGCTGAACCCGCTGCTGGCCGGCGACTTCTTTGGCGAAATCGCCGCCCTGACCGGCTCGGCGCGCACGGCCGACGTTGTGGCCGACGAGAATATGCAACTCATGCAGGTTCCCGCGGCCACGCTGCGCGAGATGATGAGCAACCCCCAATTCAGTTCGCTGGTGCTGGAAACCATGACCTCGCGCCTGAGCGTCGTCAGCAGCACCGTCTTGCCGCGCTTTGCCGCGCTCGACCAGAGCGACCTGCGCGACCTGCGCACCAACGCGCCGGAGGCGTAAGCGATGACCGCCACACTCGACCACGGCCAGGAATTGACCCATCTCCACTATCTGTCGTGTGTGCCCTTGCTCCAGGAAGTGAGCCAACCAGGTTTGCTGACCCTGGCCCGCGCCGGCCGCTGGCGAGAGTTCAGGCGCGGCGACTTCCTGTTCCTACAGGGCGACCCGGCTCAATCGGCCTTTGTCGTCTGCACCGGCTGGATCGACATCGTTCTCAACAGCGCCGACGGCCGCGAACTGACCATCACCCAGATGCGCGACGGCGACCTGTTCGGGGAGAACGCGCTTATCAACCATCTCCCTCGCTCCACCAGCGCTGTGGCCCGCGCTCCTAGCGCCATGCTGGAAATCCCGCGCCCGGCTTTCATGGCTCTCCTCGATGAAGAGCCGCGGCTGGTGCGCCGGATGCTGGGGATCGCTGTGGCCCGGCTGGCCGCCTCCAACAATCGCGAGAGCGCGCTGGCCTTCCTAAACGCGCCGGCCCGCGTGGCCCGCATCCTGCGCGAGATGGATGAGGTCGACCGGCAGACGGCCGACAGGGGGTACGTCACCCTCTCGCAGGAAGAGTTGGCCCAGCGCACCGGCCTGACGCGCCAGACGGTGGCCCGCTTCCTGGGCGACTGGCGGCGCGCCGGCTGGCTGCTGACCGGCCGGGGCCGGATTATGCTCCTCAAGCGGGCCGAATTGTTGCACATTGAAGAACAAAGCATTCTCTAGCCCCGATTTGGGTACAGCCAATTTCCTCCGTTTTCTCTCTGTGTCGCCATTGTGACAGATGGGGTAGGGCCACACCTGCTATAGTCCACTCAGTGTTGAGAAACGAATCCATGAGAGAGCAGACCAGTCGAGACAGGAGATAGTGAGATGGACGAGAAAGTGGTAGCGAAGGGATTGTTCAAGAAGCTGTCGGCCCTGCGGGCCACGCTGAGCGATGAGGAGCAGGCGCTGTTGGACCGGATGGTCGAGGGTGAGTACGAGGTCGAGGCCCACCGCCGCATCCAGCCCGTCGCCGACGACCGCCGGCCCATCCCGGACGCTGATGAGCGTCGCCCCATCCCGGTTGCCGACGAGGCCGCCGCCCACCGCCGCATCCAGCCCGCCGCCGACGACCGCCGGCCTCTCCCGAATGCTGATGAGCGCCGCCCCATCCCGGTTGCCGATGAGCTCCGGCCCCTGCCGGTTGCCGACGAGGCTGCCGCCCACCTCCGCATCCAGCCCGCCGCCGACGACCGCCGGCCCATCCCGGACGCTGATGAGCGCCGCCCCATCCCGGTTGCTGATGAGCGCCGGCCCCTGCCGGAAGCCGACGAGGCCGCCGCCCACCGCCGCATCCAGCCCGGCGCCGACGACCGCCGGCCCATCCCGGATGCTGATGAGCGTCGCCCTATCCCGGTTGCTGATGAGCGCCGGCCCCTGCCGGAAGCCGACGAGGCCGCCGCCCACCTCCGCATCCAGCCCGCCGCCGACGAGCGCCGGCCCATCCCGGATGCTGATGAGCGCCGCCCCATCCCGGACGCCGATGAGCGCCGGCCTCTCCCGGCCGCCGATGAGGCCGTGGCCCACCTCCGCATCCAGCCCGTTGCCGACGACCGCCGTCCCAATCCGGGCGCTGATGAGGCCGTGGCCCACCGCCGCATCCAGCCGGCCGCCGACGACCGCCGGCCCGTCCCGGGCACCGATGAGGCCGTGGCCCACCGCAAGGCCCCGCCGGCTCCCAGCGCCAAAGTCGCCTACCGCGTGGTCTACAACCTCGAGGACGAGACTTACCAGGTCGAGTAGCCCACCTACTCGGTCAATCGAAATGGCCCACGGGCCGCCCGCCAACGAAGGCGAGCGGCCCGTGGGCCGTTTTGCTTTCGTTGTACAGTATCGTTCCTTGCGCTAACATCCTAAGCATTGTGCCCTGTACACTCAGAGAGGAGAGCCTATGGAGCCGAAAGACGAAGCCGTGATGCCGCCGGAGGAACCGCTGGCCGAACAACTCCAGAAGCTATTGCGGGCCATCGAACTGGGCGGCCGGGCTGTCCTGCCCAGCACCAACAAGGAGCTGCTGCAATCGATTGTCAACGCCGCGGCGCGCATCTTCGGCGCGGCGGCGGCGGCCATTCTGCTGGTGGACGAGGTCGAGCAGATGCTCGTCTTTCACGTCGAGTTCGGCAACAAGCAGCCGGGCCTGATCGGCCGCCGCATCCCTCTCAACAAAGGCATCGCCGGCTACGTGGCCATGACCGGCCAGGCCATCGCCGTCTCCAACGTCCAGCAGGACACCCGCTTCAACGCCGACTTCGCCAAAAGCACCGGCTACGTGCCCGACTCCATCCTGGCCGCGCCGCTGCTGCTGGGCGAACAGGTGATCGGCGTGCTGGAGGTGCTGGACAAGATCGAGGCCGCCTCGTTCGGCATGCACGATATGGAACTGATGGGCCTCTTCGCCCAACAGGCGGCGCTGGCCATCTGCGAGTCGCAACAATTAGAGCGAATAGACAACGCACTAAGACAAGGCCTGCGGCGTCTGGCGTCGGATGAGGGTCTGCCCGATTCCTCGGCCCTGATCGCCGCGCTGGAGGACAGCGGGCGCGATGGGCCGGACAGGGACGAGCTGCTGCTGATCGCCGGGGCGTTCAACGACATCAGCCGCCTCGGCCCGGTCGAGCGCCGCGCCGCGCTGAAAATCCTGGCCGCGCTGGCCGAAGTCGGCCGGGCGCGCACCAAACCCCGTTCGCGCTTCGCCTAAGGCGGCAACCATGAGCGAAGAAGAGTTGCCGCCGGCCTGGTCGGAGCACTTCCTGCCCAACGTCATCCGCCGCCTGCACCCCAGCGCGCCGCTGGCCCACATCACACCCGACATCGCCTGGGGCGGCAGCACCGGCCGCGGCGTGCGCGTGGCCGTGGTCGATACCGGCATCGAGGCCGATCACCCCGTCTTCTCCGGCAATGTCAGCAGTGGGGTCATCATCGAACTGGACGAAGAGGCTGAAGACGGCTACGTGGCCATCCCCGACAACCCGCCGCGCGACGTGGCCGGCCACGGCACCGCCTGCGCCGGCATCATCCACCGCATCGCCCCCGAAGCAGAGTTGTTCAGCGTTCGCGTGCTGGGTGACAACATGCGCGGCCGGGCCGTGACCTTTGCCGCCGGCCTCGATTGGGCCATCAACAACGGCTTTCAGGTCATCAACATGAGCCTGAGCACGTCGAGCGAGAACTACCAGAAGTTATTTTACGAACTGGCCGACGACGCCTACTTCAAGAACGTCGTCCTCGTCGCGGCGGTCAACAACATCCCCGCGCCCAGCTACCCATCGACGTTCTCGGCCGTCGTCTCCGTGGCCGCCCACCACGAGCGCGACCCGTGGACCTACTACTACAACCCCACCCCGCCCGTCGAGTTCGGCGCGGCGGGCATCGACATCGAAGTGGCCTGGATCAACAAGCAATACGCCGTCAACACCGGCAACAGCTTCGCCGCGCCCCACATCACCGGCCTCGTGGCCCTCATCCTGAGCAAACACCCCGGCCTGACGCCGTTCCAGGTCAAGACGATGCTCATGGCCGGTGCCAGGAACCTGCGAAAAGAAGAATAAGAAACCACAGATTTCGCAGATTACACAGATTTCAGAAACGCTTTCTGAAATCTGTGTAATCTGCGAAATCTGTGGTTTCTTCCCTTAGCTTCCCAGTGTCGCCACCATCACCGCCTTGATGGTGTGCATCCGGTTCTCGGCCTGGTCGAAGACGATGGACGCCGGCGACTCGAACACGTCCTCGGTTACTTCCAGCCCGTCCAGCCCGAACTTCTGGTACACCCCTTCGCCGACCTTCGTCTCGCGGTTGTGGAAGGCGGGCAGGCAGTGCATGAACTTCACCGCCGGGTTGCCGCTGCGCTGCATGGCCGCGCCGTTGACCTGGTAGGGCTTCAGCAGGTCGATGCGCTCTTGCCAGACGGAATCCCCCTCGCCCATCGACACCCACACGTCAGTGTGGAGGTAGTCCACGCCGCGCACGCCCTCGTCCACGTCCTCGGTCAGCGTCAGCCGCGCGCCCGTCTCCTCGGCCACGGCGCGGGCGGCGGCGATCAGCTCGTCGTTGGGCCACAGGCCGCGCGGGGCGCAGATACGCACGTCCATGCCCAGCTTGCAGCCGCCGACCAGCAGCGAGTTGCCCATATTGAAGCGCGCGTCGCCCATGTAGCAGTAAGCGATGTCGCGGGCCGGCTTCGTCGCGCGCTCGATCATCGTCAGCATGTCGGCCAGGATTTGCGTCGGGTGGAACTCGTTGGTCAGCCCGTTCCAGACGGGCACACCGGCATACCGGGCCAGCGTCTCCACTGTCTCCTGGGCGAAGCCGCGGTACTCGATGCCGTCGTACATCCGCCCCAGCACCCGCGCCGTGTCCTTCATCGACTCCTTGTGGCCGATCTGTGACCCCTCCGGGCCGAGGTAGGTCACGTGCGCCCCCTGGTCATAGGCCGCCACCTCGAAGGCGCAGCGCGTGCGCGTGGACGCCTTCTCGAAGATGAGGGCGATGTTCTTGCCCACCAGGCGAGGCCGTTCAGTGCCGCTATATTTGGCCGCCTTCAGGTCGGCCGAGAGCTTCAACAGAAAGCGAAGCTCGTCGGGTGTGAAGTCGAGTTCCTTCAAAAAGCTGCGATTGCGTAGATTAACTGCCATGATCTCCCTTGCCTATTGACTCCCGGCCAGCTTCTCCATGTGCCGGGCCAAATCGATGTCGCGACCGCTGATCGCCGCCAGGTCGTGCGTCCACAGGTCAACCCACACCCGGCTGTAGACGTTGCGCCACTCCGGGTGGTGGTCGATCTTGTCGGCGTAGACGGCCACACTGACCATCCAGCCGATGGCCGCGGCGAATGAGTCAAACTTGAACGCCTTGTGCAGCTTGCCGTCCTGCACTGCCCAACCGGGCAGCTCGGCCAGCGCCGCCTGAATCTCCGCCTCGCTCAGTTTCGTTCGCGCCATATCGCTCCTTGCTCACCCCGGCAGGGGGTAATAAGACCAGACCGGATATTTGTTGCCCGTCGGCGCGAAGCCGAAGCGGGTGTAGAGACGTTGCGAAGCCAGGTTGTCGGCCTGGGTGTTCAGTGTCACGCCGCGCAGCTTGCGCCGCCGATACCCCTCCAGCGCCCGCGCCAGCAGCGCCGCGCCGATACCCTGCCCCTGTCGCTCCGGCCGCACCGTCATCCGCGCAAGGTGCGCCCCGCCCCCGCCGCCGGTGCTGAACTGGAAGCCGACCGGCTGCCCGTCGAGCAAAGCCACGTCGAAGCTGAGCGACTGCCGCCAGGCCAGATAGAGGCTCTGGGCGCTGTGACGCCAGCGCGGCTCGAACGCGTCTTCTTCAATCTCGGCCAGCAGCGGCAACTCCTCGACCAGCGCCGGGCGGATGTCCAACCCCGGCGGCGGCGTGTAGGGGGCCACGGTCAAGTCGGTCTTGCGAAAGCCCAGCACGGTGCTGACCGGCTCCAGCCCCAGGCGGTCGAGCCAGTGGAGCGGCCAGTTGTCAGTGACGAACCAGGCCACCTCTTCGATGTCCGGGTCCAGATCGGCGACGATGGCCGCCCACATCGCCTCGCACTGGGCGAAGGCCGCGGCCGACTCCACAGCAGCCACGCGCACCCAAGCCGTCGGCAGCGGGTCCGCGCCGATGCCCAGACAGGCGACGACCTGCTCATCGCTCGCGTCGCCGCGTGTGTAGACGACGAAGCCCGGCGTGCCCAGCCAGTCGCCGGGCAGATGCCAATCGACGTGGACGTGGATGTAGACGCCCATCCGCAGCAGGCGCTGCATCGCGCCCGCGTCGGCGCGCGTCGCCCGCCGCACGTGCCGGCTCAGCGTGGGGTCGCCGGCGGGTCTGTTTGCCATTTGCATGGGGCTATTGTACACTACATAAGTATCTTAAGTGATCGTGCACAGTGTACATTCCGGCCCACGTGCTGGGTGGCAGTGTGGCCGATCCGGGCAAGTATGGCAATCGATCAGGCAAAAGAGCGGGCGCTGGAGAATACGGTGGCGACGCTGACCAAACGGTTTGGCGACGGCGTCATCATGCGGCTGGGTCAGGCGACGCACATGCGCGTCGAGACCATTCCCACCGGCTCCATCTCGCTCGACATCGCCCTGGGCGTCGGCGGTGTGCCCCGCGGCCGTATCGTCGAAATCTACGGCCCCGAATCCTCCGGCAAGACCACCCTCTGCCAGCACATCGTCGCCGAAGCTCAGAAGCTCGGCGGCATCTGCGCCTACATCGACATGGAGCACGCCCTCGACCCCTCCTACGCCGCCAAGTGCGGCGTCAACATCGACCAGCTCTACGTCTCCCAGCCCGACACCGGTGAGCAAGCCCTGGAGATCGCCGACGCCCTCATCCGCTCTGGCACCATGGACATCGTCGTCATCGACTCCGTCGCCGCCCTCGTCCCCCGCGCCGAGATCGAAGGCGAGATGGGCGACAGCCACGTCGGCCTGCAAGCCCGCCTCATGAGCCAGGCCTTGCGCAAGCTGTCCGGGGCCATCAAGCAGACCAACACCGTCGTCATCTTCACCAACCAGTTGCGCGAGAAGATCGGCGTCATGTTCGGCAACCCGGAGACGACCACCGGCGGCAACGCCCTCAAGTTCTACGCCTCCGTCCGCCTCGACATCCGCCGCATCCAGGCCATCAAGGCCGGCAACGACGTCGTCGGCAACCGCACCCGCGTCAAGGTCAAGAAGAACAAGGTCGCCCCGCCCTTCACCGAGTGCGAGTTCGACATCATGTACAACGAGGGCATCTCGCGTAGTGGCGACGTGCTCGACCTGGCCACGACCTACAACATCGTCGACAAGCGCGGGGCCTACTTCCGCTACAACGACGCCCTCCTCGGCCAGGGGCGCGAGAACGCCAAGGTCTATCTAGCCGAGAATCCGGCCGTACTGAGCGAACTGGAAGGCCGGATTCGCGCCGCCGTCGGCCTCCCCGGCGGACAATAGGAACAACTGCTGCGCGTGACCTTGTTCGGCGCGCGCTTAAAACGATTGACAGACGATTGCATAAAGACGGCTTACTGCCACTGCTGACAACCGGCGCTGTCGCCCGCGATAGCGCCCAGGGCACTAGTCGATAAGGAACAACCGGCTTAGCTGGTGCGTCAGGACACAATTGCGAACGGGATACCCGCTGATTGGAATCGCGAGCGCCGGGCAAGCGGACGGCCGACCAAGCTCCGCCGCTGGCGATGAAAAGTACAGGAACTTGATGATGCAGCACACAGGCTCGCCGCCGGGGCGCGCACGATCAAGGGCAATACTGCTGGCCAACTGCCAGGGGATCTTTCTCCGCATGACCTCATAACGCCTGCTTTGCGGGTTGCCTGCCGCTGAGCGGCGGGGCTTTATTGACAACAGATCGCAAGACCTGGAACAGCCTGATCGTTAGCCGTGGCGTCTATAGCCACGGCTTTTTGTTTTAGATATGAGCACGATAACCGCCCTGACGACGCAGGTGAAGAACGCCGACCGCGTAAGCGTGTTTCTGGACGGCGAGTTCGTCTGCGGGCTGGCGCTGGAAGTAGCCGTCGGGCTGCGGGTGGGGCAGACAATCACGCCCGCCGAGCTGGCCGCGCTGGAGCGCCGCGAAGAGATTCATCGTGCCCGCGAGCGGGCGATTGCCCTGCTGGCCCGACGGCCGCGCAGCGCCAACGAGATCACCCGCCAACTGCGTCGCCATCAGCATGACGACGAGGTGATTCAACAAGTTCTTGAAAATCTGACCGCCGCCGGTCTGATCGACGACAACGCCTTCGCCGCCTTCTGGGTCGAACAACGAGACACGTTCCGCCCGCGCAGCCGTCTGGCGCTGCGCCAGGAACTGAGCCAGAAGGGGCTGGAGCGCGAGGTCGTGTCGGAGGCGCTCGAGGGCCTCGACGAGATCGAAGCCGCGCGGCGCGTGGCCCGCAAGCAAGCCGGACGTTGGCGCGAACTGCCCGAAGCGGAGTGGCGCGCCAAGCTGACCCGCTATCTACTGCGTCATGGCTACCCCTATGACGTCGTCAACGAGGTCGTCAGCGAAACGTGGCTTGCCCTGAAACCTGACGACGAAAGCTAGAGGAGACATTATTATGGAACTATGGATAGGCCTCATCATCGGCCTCCTGGTGGGCGCGATAGTCGCGGCGCTCATCATGCGGTCGATCATGCAGCCCAAAGTCGATGCCGTGGTGGCCGCGACCGAAGCCGAGTTGGCCGAGAAGCGCACCGCCACCGAACGCGAAGTCGAAACCATCCTGCGCACCTCGCGCGAGGAGGCCCAGGAGATTCGCACCGAGGCCGAGAAGGCCATCGAGCGGCGCTACCAGGACCTGGCTCGGGCCGAGGAGCGCGTTGACCGGCGCAGCGCCAACCAGGACAGCCAGGCCAGCAAGCTGGAACTGCGCGAACAGGTGCTGAACAAGCGCCAGAGCAAGCTCGACAAGCGCCAGAACGAACTGGCCGATCTGGAGACGATTCACCGCCAGAAGCTGGAAGAGATCGCCGCCATGACCACCGACGAGGCGCGCGCCGTGCTGCTACAACAGGTGGAGCGCGAGGCGCAGCAGGACATGGCCCGCGCCATGCGCGAGATCGACGCCCGGGCCAAGGAGACGGCCGAAGTGCAGGCCCGCCGCATCATCGCCCTGGCCATCCAACGGCTGGCCAGCGACCAGGTGGCGGAGATGGTCGTCTCGACCGTGCCGCTGCCCAGCGACGAGATGAAGGGGCGCATCATCGGCCGCAACGGCCGCAACATCCGCGCCTTCGAGCAGGCCGCGGGCGTAGACATCATCGTGGACGACACGCCCGAAGCCGTCACCGTGTCCAGCTTCGACCCGGTGCGGCGCGAAGTGGCCCGGCGGGCGCTGGCCAAGCTCATCGTGGACGGCCGTATCCACCCGGCGCGCATCGAGAAGCTCATCAGCGACGCTACCGAGGAAGTGCAGCGCGACATCAAGGAGGCCGGCGAACACGCCGCCTACGAGGCCAACGTCCACGGCCTGCACCCGGAAATTCTGAAGACGCTCGGCCGGCTGAAGTACCGCACCTCCTACGGCCAGAACCAACTCAACCACGCCGTGGAGGCGTCCCACATCGCCGCCATGCTGGCCGCCGAACTGGGGGCCAACATCGAGACGGCCAAGATGGGCGCGCTGCTCCACGACCTGGGCAAGGCCATGGATCACGATCAGGAAGGCACCCACGCCCAGATCGGCGCCGACTTCGCCAAGCGCTTCAAGATCCCGGCGGTGGTCGTCAACGCTATCGCGTCCCACCACCACGAGGTGGAGCAGGAGACGCTCGAGGCGATCATCGTTGAGGCGGCCGACGCCATCTCCGGCGCCCGCCCCGGCGCGCGGCGCGAGAACCTGGAGAACTACATCAAGCGCGTGCGCACGCTGGAGGAGATCGCTACCTCCTTCCCCGGTGTGGAGAGCGCCTACGCCCTGCAGGCCGGGCGCGAGATTCGTATCCTGGTCAAGCCCAATCAGATCGACGACCTGGCCGCCGTGCGGCTGTCCAAGGAGATCTCCAAGAACATCGAGGACAGTATGCAGTACCCCGGCCAGATTCAGGTGACAGTCATCCGCGAGACGCGGGCCGTGGGCTTCGCCAAATAAGAAGCAAAGAAACCACAGATTTCGCAGATTGAAGAGGAATCATCCGCAGATTGGGCAGATTGGGCAGATTTTCAGAAGCAGAGAATTCTTCTTTCTGAAATCTGCCCAATCTGCCCAATCTGCGGATAGCTATTCCGAATCTGTGAAATCTGCGTAATCTGCGGTTTCTTTTCTGAGGGCTATGACGATCAACACAGTCGCCGTCATCGGTTCAGGCACAATGGGGCGCGGCATCGCTCAGGCAGCGGCGCTGGCCGGACATGGAGTGCTGCTCTACGACCTGACTGACGAGATCGTGCACAAGGGCCTGCGCACCATCCGCCACAGCATCGAGGAAGGCATCCGGCGGGGCAAGACGACGGCCGGCGACGCGGCGCAGGCCATCGCGGCGCTGTCACCCACGACCGACCTGGCCGAAGCCGCCCGCGCCGACCTGGTCATCGAGGCCGTGCCCGAAGAGCTGGAGTTGAAGCGCAAGGTGTTCGGCCGCCTCGACGCCGCCGCCCCGCCCCACACCATCCTGGCCAGCAACACCAGCAGCCTCAGCATCAGCGCCATCGCCGGGGCCACCCATCACCCCACCCGCGTCGTCGGCCTGCACTTCTTCAACCCGGCCCACCTGATGCCGCTGGTGGAGATCATCCGCGGCGACCAGACGAGCGACGAGACGGTGGCCGCCGGCCGCGCCTTCGTCGCGGGTCTGGGCAAGACGCCGGTGCTGTGCGCCGACTCGCCGGGGTTCATCGTCAACCGCGTCGCCCGGCCGTTCTATGGCGAGGCGTTCCGGCTGTTGGGCGAGCAGGCGGCCGACCACGAGACGATTGACCGGCTGATGCGCTCCCTGGGCTTCCGCATGGGGCCGTTCGAGTTGCTCGACCTGATCGGGCTGGACGTAAATCTGGCCGTCACCCAGTCGGTCTACGACGCCTACTTCCAGGACCCCCGCTACCGGCCGCACCCCATCCAGCAGCGCATGGTGGCCTCCGGCCGCCTGGGCCGCAAGAGCGGGCGGGGGTTCTACGAGTACGAGTAGGGTGCATCCCACTTTCTTGAGTGGGTTGCACCTTCTTTACTTGCGCTGATCGCCTCCCCTGAAGAAAGTGCGACGCACCGGGGCGAGTAGGGTGCATCCCACTTTCTTGAGTGGGTTGCACCTTCTTTACTTGCGCTGATCGCCTCCCCTGAAGAAAGTGCGACGCACCGGGGCGAGTAGGGTGCATCCCACTTTCTTGAGTGGGTTGCACCTTCTTTACTTGCGCTGATCGCCTCCCCTGAAGAAAGTGCGACGCACTTCAGAAAGTGCGACGCACCGGGGAATGCTGCTATAATCACGCCTTCTATGGAGCAAACACCCCGCCAGGGCAGTTGGCAAATCTGGCTCGGAATGTTGGTAGGCGTGGCCTGTCTGGCGGCCGTGTTCATCTTCTTCGCTGAGCCGGGCGAGATCATCGAGAGCCTGCGCCACGTTCACCTGGGCTTCCTGTTGCTGGGCGCGCTGGGCGTCGTCCTGTTTCTGGCCGTGCGCGCCGTCCGCTGGCGCTTCATGCTCGGCAACGCCCCGCCCTACGCCCCCGTCTTCCACGTCCAGAACATCGGCTACATGCTGACCCAACTGCTGCCGCTGCGCCTGGGCGACGTGGCCCGCGCCGTGCTCATCGGCAACGTCCCGCCGGTGACCATCGCTCAGGGCGTCTCGACTATGGTCGTCGAGCGCCTGCTGGACATGGTGCTCATCGTCGCCCTGCTGCCCTTCACGCTGTCGGGCATCCCGTCGCTGCCCGACTGGATGCGCTCCTTCGCCCTCGTCTCCGGCTTCGCCGCCATCGGCGGCATTCTGGTGCTCATCGTCGCCGCCAACCAGCGCCAGCGGGCCACGCGCTTGGCCGATTGGGCGCTGCGGCGCTTCCTGCCCTTCCTGAACCAGGCCACTTGGGTCAAGCGCGTCGATGATCTGCTGCTGGGCCTGAAGAGCCTGACCAGCCTGCGCGACGGCGCGGTGCTGATCGCCCTGAGCATCTTGACCTGGCTGCCGGTGCTGGCCGCCTACTACTTCACCATGCGCGCCGTCGGCCTGTCGCCCACCTGGGCCGCGACCGGCTTCGTCATGTGCGCCGCGGCCTTCAGCGTCGCCGTGCCCTCTACCCCCGGCCAGGCCGGCCCCTACCACGTCGCCGTTACCGCCGCGCTGCAACTGGCCGGCCAGCCGGCGGCCGATGCGGCCGCCTTCGCCTTCCTCTACCACGCCATGAATATCGTCGTCATGGTGCTGCTGGGGCTGGTGGGCATTGCCGCCACGGGCGTCACCTTTCGCAACGTCCTCAACTCGGCCCAATCCTTCGCCTCGCGCCGTGAGGCGTCCCACTGACGAGGGTGTATAACAATGTAGTCCCTTTTAACGCAAAGGCGCAAAGACGCTAAGACGCAAAGGGAAGACTGCATTAGTTTCTTGGCGTCCTTGCGTCTTTGCGCCTTTGCGTTGAATTCTTAACTTATGAAGATACTCGAAGTACTTACCTACTACCGCCCCTGGGTCAGCGGCCTGACCATCTACGTCGAGCGCCTCAGCCGGGCGCTGGCCAGGCAAGGGCACGACGTGACCGTGCTCACGTCGCAGTACGACCCGGCCTTGCCACGCTACGACGTGATGGACGGCGTCAAAGTCGTGCGCATCCCCGTCGCCCTGCGCGTCAGCAAGGGCGTGCTGATGCCCGACTTCGGGCCAATGGCCTGGCGGCTGTCGCGCAACACCGACGTGCTGCATTTGCACCTGCCGCAGTTCGACGCGCCGGGGCTGGCCCTGCGCGGCCGCCTGCTGGGCAAGCCGGTCGTGCTGACCTACCACTGCGACCTGCAACTGCCCGACGGGACGTTCAACCGCGCCGTGGATCGCGTCGTGCGCCTGCAAAACGACGCCGCCGGGCGGCTGGCCGACGCCGTCGTCACCTACACCCGCGACTACGGCACCAACTCCCCCTACCTGTCGCAGTATCTCGACCGCAAGCTGGTCATCATCCCGCCGCCCATTACCCTCGACGAGGCCGGCGACGCCGTCGTGCGCGCCTTTGCCGAGAAGCATGGGCTGGGCCAGCGGCCGATCATCGGCATCTCCGCCCGGCTGGCGGCCGAGAAGGGGGTGGAGGTNNCTGCTCAACGCCCTGCCGCGCGTCCTGGAGGCGTTCCCCGACGCCCTGGTGCTCCATGCCGGGCCATACCAAGGGATCATCGGCGAGGAGGCCTACGCCGCGCGGCTGGCCCCGCTGTTCGAGAAGTACGCCGCCCACTATCGTCTGCTGGGCACGCTGGGCGGCGCGGAGCTGACCGCCTTCTATCGCAACCTCGACGTGCTGTGCATTTGCAGCCTCAATAGCACAGAGAGCTTTGGCCTGGTACAGATCGAGGCCATGCGCAACGGCGTGCC
>CXWK01021015.1_pt1 | contig 21358 bp, 28 predicted proteins | sample 590851 | NCBI WGS metagenome assembly CXWK01 (sample SAMEA3498364, study PRJEB10139) | wastewater metagenome | biome: wastewater treatment plant; material: activated sludge | place: Denmark | collected 2014-08-01 | reverse complement strand
AGGCCCGAAACGATTAGCTACATGCAAAAGCATGGTTTTCCGAAGATGACAGCCGCAGTCAAGGGGGCTAAGTCGCTGGAAGAAGGCGTTGAGTTCCTGCGCAGCTTTGAAATCATCGTACATCCACGCTGCACACACACGATAGATGAATTGACGATGTACAGCTACAAGACCGATCCACTGACCGGCTTAGTTGTCCCAATTCTGGAAGACAAAAACAACCACGTTATCGACTCTCTTCGCTATGCCTGCGAAGGGGCGAGACGAACGCTCAGAGGTAAAGAATGGAACAAGCCCTTGAAGGTTCAGAACCGGTACATCGTGTGAAGGCGAAGCCAGGCCCAAAGCCAAAGATGGTTGCACTGCCGGTAGTCGAATGCAGCGGGAAGACTGACGCTCAGAACTATGCCATGCGCGTATGGGGCGGCCAATCCGTTGACGTTCCTCGCGCTGAACGCATTGAACGCTGCATGAACGCATTGCGCAGCCAAAACCTACCAACTGACGGAATCGTTTTCCCCACATGAAACTGACTAACGAGGAATTGCTATCAATCATCGAAGCGCACCGGGCTGATAGCTTGGGCGTGGAAGACGGAGAATTGAGCAATGAGCGTGCGGTTGCGCTTGATCGTTACCACGGGCGTCCGTATGGCAACGAGATGGAAGGCCGCAGCGCTATCGTTTCCAAGGACTTGAGCGAAGCTGTTGATTGGGTGATGCCAGCCATCATGCGCATCTTCACCCAATCGGGTGTTGTTGCTGAGTTTGGGCCAGTATCGCAAGAAGACGAGGCGCAGGCAGAGATTGAGACAGATTACGTCAACCAGGTCATCATGAAGGATAACGATGGCTGGATTGCGTTGCATGATGCGGTGAAAGACACGCTGCTGCTGAAGAATGGATACATCAAGCACTGGTGGGAAGTCACCGACAAGATTGAAGAGCCTTGCTACAAAGGCTTGGCAATCGAAGAAGTGCAAAAGCTGATGCAGGATTTGCAGCAGGACGGTTGCGAGGTAGAGATCAAAGGGCAAGAAGATCACCAGATCATGACGCCCAATGGCCCCATGCCTGTGTTTGACATTGATCTAAAGATCAAGCGCACCAAGGGAAAATGTGTCGTTGAAGCGGTGCCATGCGAGGAAATCCGCGTAAGCCGCAAGTGCCGTGGCTCGCTGCAAACATCGCCATTCACAGAGCATGTGACGCGCAAAACCCGCTCGGACTTGATCGAGATGGGCATGGATCGTGAGTTTGTTGACCAGTTACCGGCATACAGCACAAGCCGTTACGGCACACAGTCCCTGAGCCGTGACTCTGTAAGCGATGAGTCAAACTACTCCGGTGGATCCTCTGTCAACGACAGAAGCATGGATGAAATCGAATACTGCGAAGCCTATGTCCGTGTGGACTGGGATGGCGACGGTGTTGCAGAACTGCGCAAAGTTGTAAGCGTTGGCAATCAGATACCAGATGGCGAAGACTGGAATGAGGCAGTGCCAGCCGTTGCGATTACTGCGTTTACGGCAAAACGTGTGCCGCATCGCCATGTTGGTGAATCGCTGTACGACGAACTAGGCGACTTGCAAGAGATCAAGACGACTCTGCAGCGCCAAATGCTGGATAACATCTATCTGGTGAACAACTCGCAGACAGCGGTTAATGAGCGGGTGAACCTTGCCGACTTCATGACTTCAATCCCCGGCGGATTGAAGCGCATTGAAGGCATTGATCCTGTAGCCGGTGCGTTCCAGTCGATTGTCACGCCTTCGATTGGTGCTGACATCATGCCGATGATTGGGTACATCGACCAAGTAAAAGAGGCTAGGACGGGCATTAGCAAGGCAAGCGCAGGGTTAGACCCTGACACCTTGAGCAACGTGACTAAAGGCGCGTACATGGAGAACATGAACCGCGCTAGCCAGAAGGTTGAGATGATTACCCGGTTGATCGCTGAGACTGGTGTCAAGGAACTGGTGTTGCAGGTTCATTCGATCTTGATGCGCTACCAGGACAAGCAGCGCGTAGTCCGAATGAAGGGAAAGTATGTCTCCGTCAACCCGCAAGAATGGCGCGAAAGAACCGATTTAACGGTGAAGGTTGGACTAGGTACAGGCACCGAGGAGCAAAGACAACAAAAGCTGATGGCAGTCGCGCAGATGCAGCGCGAAATGCTCGGGCCGTTGGGTTTGGTTGGGCCGAAAGAAGGTTTTGCACTGTTCGCAGACACCGCTAAGGCGATGGGCTTTGACATGCCGGACAAGTACGCGATGGATCCAACAGGCCAAGAGTACGCGCAGAAAATGCAGCAGCCGCAGCAACCACCTTTGCCGCTACAGATTGAGCAGATGAAGCAACAGGCTGACGCGCAAAAGTTCCAAGCGCAGACGCAAATGGATATGCAGAAGTTCCAAGCCGAAAGCCAGAACGACATCCAAAAGTTCCAAGCTGAAACGCAAATGACTCGGGAAGTGGAGCAGTTGAAAGCTGACGCGCAGATTCAGGCAACACGCGCAACACTGGAGCTACAAGCAGCCAACGATGCCCGCGACAGCGAGCGAGAAACCATGAAGGCCATGCACCAGCAGGAGCTAGAGCGCATGAAGCTGGAGCTTGACAAGTACAAGACTGACCGCGACAACGAGACACGGATCATCGTGGCGCAAATCAGCGCTGGCGCACAGCAGCAGGCAGCAGAGCAACGCGCAGAGCAGATGCCACAGGAGATGCCACAGTGACCCCAGAAGATCGACGCATCAGAGCGACAGACGCAAAGCATCTGTTAGAGCATCCGATGTTTATAGAAGCATTTGATGCGGTTGAGAAGCACCTGCACATGCAAGCGATTGGCTGTGATTCGGACAATGCACAGAAAGCACTGCGCATCGTGATCAGTCAGCAACTGTTGGCAGGCGTGAAGCGCGAGATTCAACGCATTGTGCAAGACGGAATTGTTGCAGAAGTGCAGCTAAATGAATTGGAACAGAAGCGCAAGTTTGCGATGTTTAGACGCTGACCATTAGCCCATTGGTCAACTCAAGCCACCATAACAAGGTGGCTTTTTTTATGGGCGAAACATAGAGAAACGAAAATGGAAACAGAATCTTCCACCCCCGAAACGGGCGGCGAATCGACTCTGGACAGGCTTGAGGCATTGTTGTCTGCGGACGATGCCCCGCAAGAGCCTTCCGAGCCTCAACAAGAGGCGCAAGCAGACGAACCTGCGACAGATGAACCTGAAAAGGTTGATGCTGAAGACAAGGGCGACGAAACACCTAACGAGTACCAACTTGCTGACGTTGCAAAGCTACTGGGAGCGGACGAACGTTCTCTCGATGTAGACGAAGACGGCGCGGTCTTGATTAAAACCAAGGTCGATGGGCAAGAAGGCAAGGTGAAATTCGCCGACCTTATAAAAAGCTACCAACTCCAAGGCCACGTCGATAAACAGGTGCGAGAGGCCGCTGAAGTACGCAAGCAGGCGCAGGAATACGCGCAGGCCGTACAGCAGCAAACACAGGTACAACAGGCTGTTGTTGGGAAGATTGCCGAAGCCAAGGTGATCGAGAACCAACTAGCGCAATACCAGGGCATTAACTGGGCTGCGTTAGAAGACAGCGACCCGGTGCAGGCGATGAGGTTGCAGCGACAAATGGGCGAGCTGAAACAGGCTTACCAAGCGAAGGTGCAGGACATCAATCAAACGCAGAGCCATATCCAGCAGCAGCAGAGCCAACAGACAGCGGCCTCACTCGAATCCGAGCGACAAGCCCTTTTGAATGCATGCCCTGAATGGGGAAGCGAAGCAGTCGCCACGAAAGAAAAGCAGCAAATCGCTGCCGACTTAAAAGCACGCGGGTACACAGAGCGGGACATTCAAGGATTGAGCGACCACAAGGCCGTTCTCCTTGCCCGCGATGCGATGTTGTACCGACAGGGTAAAGCAGCTTCTAACGTCGCTGAAAAGCAGGTTAGAGCGGCTCCAAAGATCATCAAGCCTGGATCGACGGCGAGTAGAAATACAAACCATATCCAGAAAATTCATCAAGAGGTTCGCCGAACAGGATCGCGCCAAAGCACGATTGATTACCTGCTGGCAACCGGCAAAGTTTAAGGACTAAATCATGGCTCTCCCATCAAATACCCTCACCTCGTTTTCTGCGGTCGGAAACCGCGAGGATTTGGCCGATATCATTTACGACATTTCGCCCGCAGAAACCCCGTTTTTGTCGGCAATCCCAAAAACCAAAGCAACCGGCGTTAAGCATGAGTGGCAAACGCATTCGCTGACCGCAGCCTCCGGTACTAACAAGGTGCTGGAAGGTGACGACGCAACTACAGACGCCAGCACCACTACTGCCCGTGTGTACAACTATCGCCAAATCTCTGACAAGGTAGCCCGCGTCACAGGCACGCAGGAGGTTGTAAACAAAGCTGGCCGCCGCTCTGAAATGGCATTCCAAATGGAAGCCCGGATGAAGGAAATCAAGCGCGACGTGGAGACACGCTTGCTTGGCAATTACGCATCCGTCGCTGGCAATGCCACTCTTGAGCCCGAATGCGCAGGTTTGCAAGCATGGGTTAAGACCAACATTGACAAGGCATCGGACGGTACGGCTTCGGCTGGTAACGGCACCGATACCTACACCGATGGCACGGCACGCGCGCTGCAAGAGTCGCAAGTTGAGGCGGCTTTGTCGCTGGCCTGGACGAACGGCGGGAACCCTACGATGGGCATCTTGAACGCATTCCAGAAGCGCAAGTTTGCATCGTTCTCTGGCTCGTCTACAAAGACCAGCGATGGCGATAAGAAGAAGGTTGTCAACTCTGTTGACATTTACATCGACCCGCTTGGCAATGAGGTTCGCCTCGTCCCTTGCCGCCAGGCACAGACTGATGTGATTTTCTTTGTCGATACCGAATATGTGAAATTCGCCACATTGCGCGACTTCAAGTCGGTTGATCTTGCGAAGACTGGCGACAGCGAGCGTAAGCAGATCATCGTGGAATACACGCTCGAAGTGTGCCAAGAAAAAGCGCATGCCGGGGTCTACGACCTGACCACTTCCTAATCATTCAATGGCCCTTCGGGGCCTTTTTAACTTTTAGGAGCAATACATGCCAAGTTTTAAGACTATCCAGCCCAACACGGGCAGCATCCATGTGATCGACGGCGATCCGCTGGACAAAGCAGGCGCAGCAGTTGCACCGGCTACAGGCGAGATTGTCACCAAGCATGTGCAGTTTGGCCCATTCTGTCAAACCACGCTGACGCTGAACAACGTACCTCAAACCGTTGTCAACGGCACAGAGTACCAAGGCACCAAGATTTACGATTTCCCGCAAGGGCGGATCCTGGTAATGGGTGTTACGGCTACTTTGCAGCAAAAGACAACCAGCGCGATCCTTACCACGTTGAACAGCGGAACAGGTGCCATCAGCTTGGGGACTGCTACGGCAAGCTCCACCACGCTTAACAGCACGATGGCCGACCTGCTGCCAAGTACGGCGTTTACCTCATCCACAGTCATCAATGTGGCCGGGACTGCTGTATCTGCTGCTCTGGCTGCATCGGCTCAGTTCGACGGAACCACCACGGCTAAAGATGTGTTCTTGAACACTGCATACGCCACTACTGGCGATGTGGACGACGACGCTACGCAGACGATTAGCGGCACGATTGTCATCACATGGGCCGCGCTCGGCGACTACTAAGCGTTTACACGCTAACCACAAAGGGGGCTTCGGCTCCCTTTTTCTTTGGAGAATTACATGGCAGTTACGGTTAACCACGCAAGCCCACGCGAATTTGCAAGCGGGACTATCCCGGCATCTACAACTATCACCGTTGGCGCGGCTGGATCACCTATGCCAGCGACTTTGTATCTAACGTCCACCAGTGGTGCGCGTGAGATCGCCATTTCTACGGATGGTACGAACTTCTTTGTCCCATCCTACGATGCAAGTCCAGCCTCGTTTATCTCTGTTGCGATATTGGCTCCTATCCAAAAAGTGCGGTTTACCGGCACTCTCGCAGACGCTTGGGGGATTCGCTGATGTACCCGAGTATCGCTACTTATGCCACCGACTCCGCAGGCAACGTCACAGGGCTGGTGGGGCCGGGGGGTGTGTCCGTCATGACTATCCGCAATGGTCAAGTTGCAAACCGGTGTGGCTTTTCATCCGCTGTGTACGCAGGCTACAAGCAGTGCATGAACCGTAGCGCCCACCGGGCGACTGAAAACTTGACATCGGTTAAGTTGGTGTTTGGAAATTGGGGGATGAACGGCGGTACAGAACAGGCAAACGATGCAGCAGCTACCATTGAGTGCTCTATCGAATACCCAGTCGATACATATACCCGAGTGACTTTTTCAAGCGCAAATATCGGGAATATGGCATCCGGTGCAAACATTACATCGGATGCAGTAAAAGTGTCTATTCCAAAAGGTGCAGTGTTCTACGTTCGCAATCTTGTAACGTCCCCGAATACAACAACCGGCCTATACGGAACTGACAATACCTATGTGCATAGCAGCGGTGCGGGGTCGTATTTAGAAGGGCAGAAGTGGAACGCGAGCTATCCCGGCACTGATTATTCCGTATCAGGCAATTTGGTTATGACCAAAGGAACAGGCGGAACTAGCGGGAACAACGATGGGTTTAATGCCTTGCATCCGTTGTATCGTCCACTGGCAATCATTGCACAGACTGTAAACCCAAGCGTGTTGATCGCTGGGGACTCTATTGCTATGGGGACAAAGGATGGGGTTGACACCCAACTTGCTGCTGGATTTTATGAGCGGGCATTAAAGGTAGGAACGATCAATGTCGCCCGATCAGGCGAGCAGATAATCGCCCTTATGGGTGGATCAAACTTCACTCGGAGGGCGGCGCTCTACCAGTATTGTTCACACGTTATTGTCGCGCTCGGTACAAACGATGTATTTGTTGCGAGTGCTGCTGCTGCAACGATAATTACGAACATCAATACGCTGATTTCGACTTACTTTGCAAATTTCCCGGTATATGTGTCAACAGTGATTCCACAGGTAACTACCTCCGATGCATACATAACAGAGGCGAACCAAACGGTCAAAGCGCAGGAGTCCGTCAGACTTACATTGAATAACTCAATTCGCTCCGGAGGTGTTGTTGGGGCTGTAGGTGTTTTTGACATCGACCAGATAATTTCCAACTCGTATACAGGCGGAAAGTTCAAAACCTTTGGCACAGGGGCTACGCTGACAACCGATGGGGTTCACCCAAATAAACTAGGCAACGGGTATATCGCAGCACAATTGAATGTCAGCCTTATTCGCTAGTAGGGTGCTTATGGTGGCGATGCTGTTACTACTGCAAGCATCGGCAAATGCAGCGTGTGCAATGTACACGGTGAAACCCAACGGCAAGCTGTCCACCCGCCCAGCCTACACCCTTGCAGATGGCGTGCTGGTCAAATCAAAGGAACGCGCCCCAGTGGGTGCAACTTGCGACACAAGCAAGCCCACAAAGCCCAGCAACAAAGACCTCTACGCCAGCTACGACAGCACAGACCTTGTTGCGCTTTGCAGCAAACGATAAGCCCCTTCACTGGGGCTTTTTTACACCTATGCAAGACCTAATCGAAACATCGCACTACGACGAGGCGAATGACGCGCTTGTCGTTAAGACCAGCTACGACAGTTCGCAGGTGATGGCTGACAACATCATGACCAAGAATCTGCAACCAGAAACCGGGCGCTACAAAGGCAACCTGGTCAAGGTGGCAACGATCCATTTGGGTGATGTTGTACGGCTGAAAAACCTTGGCTACAACATCCTGAGCCATGATCCCGACGAAGTGAAACGGGCGCTGCTGTATATCCAATCCGAGGAAAAGGCGCACATGCTTATGCCTGGCACGCCCATCGCAAAACGGAAGCAATCATGGGCTTAAAGATTGCAATCATCGGGCTTGCACCAAGCACCCACGCTGATGCGCCATGGGACGATCCAACGTGGGAAAAATGGGGCTTGCCGTGGGACAGTACAGGCTATGGCTTCATGAAGCGGCATTTTGAGATGCACGACCAGCGCTTATTGGACAGCGAACACTGCAAGCGCGGGCCTGATTACGCGCAGCGGTTGAAGGATTGCAAACAGATCTACACACAAGCCAATTACCCGTTCGACGCGGTGGCAAAGACGATTGGGCAAGCCTACTGGAATAGCTCGATTGCCTACGCCATGGCCCTTGCAATCCATGAAGGTGCGCAAGAGATCGCTATCTATGGCGTTGATATGGACGGAACCGACGAATTTGGTTACCAAAAAGCAAATATGGAGTATTTGATAGGGGTAGCGAGAGGGCGCGGAATTAGGGTTTACATCCCGCCGCAATCCGCACTATGTAAATTCGCCCCAACTGGGATCAAATTCTACGATCACATGCCAACGTATGTGGAAAGGTATGGGTGGCTTGGATGATTACCTCGTATGCGACCCTTCAAACGTCCATTGCAGGCTTCCTGCATCGGTCGGATATGACCGACATCATTAAGGAATTGATAGCTGATGCTGAGTTTCGTATTGCCAATGAGTTGCGAATCAGGGCCATGGAAGCCTCGTTCAGTTCGGCCATTTCTAGCGGGGTTGTAGCCCTTCCTAGTGGCTTTTTGGAGTGGCAATTCTTGTACATCGACGACACCAGCGCCCAAAAGCTGGAACGCAAGGATGCAGAGTGGATTTACACCAACTACCCGACACGTTCCGGCTCTGGCAAACCTGTGTTTTTCGCCCGCGAAGGTGACAACGTGATCTTTGGGCCGTATGCGGATTCAGCGTACACGGTAAAAGGACGCTACTACAAAAAACTGGACGCACTGAGCGACAGCAACACAAGCAACTGGTTTATCACCAACGCGCCAGACCTGCTGCGCTACGGGGCCTTGTGTGAGGCTGCGCCGTATATGCAAGATGACCCGCGTATTGGTGTGTGGGAGCGCAAATACGAGCAAGTCAAACAGCGCATCAAAGCCACAGAACGCCGCGAAAACACAAGCGGTTCACTTATCAACATGAGGGCTGGATAAATGGCTTTAGAAACCGGCAACTACATCAACGATTTGGTCATCACAAATCCAACCAGCGCTGACCCCAAGAGCCAAGGCGATGACCACTTTCAACTGATTAAGAAAGTTCTGAAGGAGTGTCTAAACGGCTTCACTGGCGGCATTTTGCTTACCGCCACAGAGACCGGCACAGCCTCCGCGCACGTACTCACGCCAACGACTGCACTGGTGGGCTACACCACCGGGCTGATGCTGCTCTATCGGCCTACAAACGCCGGTACTGGGGCATTGACGGTCAATGTGTCAGGGCTGGGTGCAAAGTCTGTCAAAACGATTGCAGGCGCTGACCCTACGAGTGGTGACATTCTGGTTAACCAGCCGATTTTGCTGATGTATGACGGCACAAATTTCGTTCTGCTTGCTGGCTCTGAATACCTGTCAAAAACGGGCAACCAGACGCTGACCGGCAATCTCACGCTTACAGGTGATCAAACGGTAAGTGGCACGCTTGCTGTGACGGGTGCCAGCACATTTACCGGCGACATTGGCGGCACAGGTGGCAACAAAAAGGCCAACCTTGCAAGCCCGACATTCACCGGCACGGTGACATTGCCCGCAACTGGATCGGGCTCAACCGAAGCCGTGCGCAAGGATTACGCGGACGGGTTGGTATTTGCTGCTGCGTTACCTGCACAAACTGGCAACTCTGGCAAGTTCGTCACAACGGACGGCACTACGGCAAGTTGGGGCGCGGCTGATCTTTTTATTCGCTCCGCACGCACAAGTAACACCATTCTCGCAGACGCTGACCGTTCGACGCTGGTTGACATCACCAGCGGCACATTCAGCCAGACATTCACCGCAGCGGCCACGCTGGGTAGTGGATGGAACTGCTACATCCGAAACAGCGGGACGGGTTACATCACATTAGAGCCAAATGGGGCGGAACTGATTGACGGCCTCACAAACTATGTGATGTACCCCGGAGAAACCCGGCTTATCCAATGTGATGGCACTGGGTTCTACACGGTCGTACTGACAGCGTTCAAGCTGGAGCCGTCCAGCACGATGACGTTCGTGGAGCCACCAGGCTATAAGTCGTATGAAGTGCTGCTTGCTGCACCCGGTGGCGGCGGCGGCGCTGGTCGGCGCGGGGCTCCGGGAACGTATCGCGGAGGTGGTGCTGGTGGCGGTGCTGGCGCGATGGTGTTTGCTGTCATCAAGGCAGGAACTGCTGGGGCGTCCATAACCCTGACAGTCGGCGCAGATGGCACAGGCGGCGCGGCAGTCGCAGTGAATGGAACTAATGGCAACCCCGGAACTACTGGCGGGACTCATAGCTTCGGGTCGCTGCTTGAAGCTACCGGCGGCGGCGGCGGCGCTGGTGGGACTACAGCGCCTTCAACGGCTGGAGCGGCAGCAGCGGCAACGACTGGACTTGTGACCAACACGGGCACGGCAGGCGCAGCGGGCTCTGATACGACGGGTGCCGCTGGTACGGCAGCGACTGGCTGGTCGGCTACCGGCGGCGGTTCTGGCGGCGGCATCAATTCCGGAGATGCCGCAGTCAATGGTGGAGCAGGTGGCGCAAGCGGCACAAATAACGCAGCCACGCAACTTGCTGGAGGCATCGCAGGCGTTGCGGCTGGCACACGCCCTGGCGGCAATGGAAATTCATCGTCTGCGCTTCGTGGCGGCTCTGGTGGTGGCGGTGGCGCTTCGCACGGATCAAATGCCGGTGCAGATGGCGGCATTGGCGTATATGGCGGCGGCGGCGGCGGTGGGTCAGCTTCGACAGATGGCACGCTGTCTGGCGCAGGCGGCAACGGCACAGGTTACTTTTACGTGGGGGGTATCTGCTAATGGCGCGTTACATCAAAATTGAAAACGGCAAGGCCGTAAATGCCATCGAATTGGACACCACCGAAGCATTCCCTGATTGGGTGCTGGTGCGGTCTGATAGTGCAGACATAGGCGACGAATGGGATGGCTCTGCGTTCGTCGTCCCAACGAAAGAAGAGCTAGACGCCATCGCGGCGGAAGAGGCTGCGCGGGCGATCACCGCAGCACGCGCAGCACTGATCCGCCAGATTGACGCCGATACCGATGCGATTTACCGGGCGGTGCAAGGTGACCGCGCGATGGAGTATTTGCAGGCGGAGCAGGAAGCACGGCAGTTTAAGAAAGACGGCTACACAGGCGACGTGCCCGACAGCGTGGAAAGCTGGGCCAGCGCCAAGGGCGAGACGGCAACATGGGCGACCGATGACATCCTGACAACAGCACGCGGCTGGCGGCAGGCGCAGTCATCTATCCGTGCCACACGGTTGACTTGCAAAGAGCGCGCCCGAGTGGAGTCTGACCTTGCGCCAATTGCTGCGGCATGGGCTGGGTTCGCAGTGGCGATCAAAACCGCGCTGGGGGTCTAATGCCCATTGTGCGCGTTGATAACTGCGGGCTTGGCCTCAATAGCGATCTGACTCCAGAGGAATTTGGTAATGGCGTGTGGAGCCTCACGGAAAACATGCGCTTTAACAACGGGTATGCAGAGCGTTTTAGGGGCACGGCGGCAGTGTTTACCACGCCAAGCATTACGCCATATTTCATCGCACCCTACGCAACCACCAGCGCCCGTTTTTGGGTGTATGCGGGGCTTACTGCGGTCTATGTTGATGATGGCACCACGCGCACCGACATTACCGGCACGGCACCGACTGGCGCGATTGACAACAAATGGACGGGCGGCAGTCTTAACGGCGTTTTTGTGCTGAATAACGGGGTAGATAAGCCCATGTTTTGGGGCGGAGATACAGGTGTAAATCTCGCCACATTAACCGGATGGGATGCAACCCATTTATGCGCTGCGCTTCGCCCATTCAAAAACTTTTTGATCGCGCTGGATGTGACAAAGGGCGCGACTCGATACCCGCATATGGTCAAGTGGTCAGACATTGCAGTGCCTGGCGCTATTCCGACAAGCTGGGACGCAACCAACCCAGCCCTTGACGCTGGCGAAAATGATCTTGCCGAAACGTCTGATCTGCTGGTTGACTGCTTGCCGCTGGGTGATGTAAATGTCATCTACAAAGAACGCAGCATGTACGCAATGACGTATGTTGGTGCGCCATACATTTTCCGCTTTCAACGCCTTCCAGGCGAATCTGGAATGATGGCGCGTGGCTGCGCGGTTAATACCCCGTTGGGCCACGTAGTGCTGACTGCTGGTGACGTAGTTGTCAACAATGGCAGCGGTGTGCAATCCATCGCCAACGGCGCGGTACGCAGCTACATATTCAACAACATCGACAGCACAAACTACAAACGCGCATTCGTCACGGCAAACCCGCAAAAAAACGAGGTGTGGATCTGCTTTCCGTTCGGCTCCAGCGAAACCTGCAATAAAGCGATGGTATGGAATTGGATTGATAAGACTTGGGGCACCCGCACACTCACAAACGTGACGCATGGCGCATTTGGGCAGATCAATATCGGCACATCGCTGACAACTTGGGCGGGTGATTCTGATTCTTGGGAAACCGACGCGACTTCTTGGAACGAGAACGAATATTCACCAGCGGAAGCGCGTTTGCTTATGTGCCACTCCACGCCGCTGATCTCGCTGACGGACACAGGTACAACCGACTTCGGCAGCGTAATAACGGCTACGTTGGAGCGCACCGGCATGACGATGGGCGACCCATACAGCGTCAAGACTATCCGCAGCGTTTACCCTCGTATTGATGGCATTACAGGGGATACCGTGAGCGTTCAGGTTGGTTCGGCCATGTACCCTGATGCGGAGCCAACATGGCAGACAGCACAGGCGTTTTCAATTGGAACCTCGATCAAAGTTGATTCATTTGCGACGGGACGATACTTATCGATACGCTTCAATACTGTGGCCTATGGGGCGTGCCGGATGAAGTCGTTTGATGTGGATTACGTCAATTCAGGAGCCTACTAAATGGCGCGATACACACCCGGCATTGTTGACGACCCAAAAGTGCAGCAAGAGCTTTACAAGATTGCGCAAGCGATGGAAACAGCAGATCCATTTTTCACACTGGACACGCTTTACGCCTACCCGCCGAAATATCGGGAGGGAACGATTTTCAAAGCAGACGGAACGACTTTGAACCCCGGCAGCGGTGCAGGCGTCTATTGCCGCAGAGGAGGATTGTGGACGTTCTTAGGTTAGACGGGTGTTAATAGTGTTTTTTCAATACTCCATCCACGGACTAGCCGATTGTGCAAAGTGGATTTTGATATGCCAACAGCATCAGCCCACTGTGATTTTGTGAGCTTCTTGCCGTTGTATTCAATAAATACGTTAGTTCTTCGATTTAAGGCTTGATCTAGTTTTGATGCCCATCGGCAATTTTTTGGATCATAGTTTCCGTTGTTGTCTATTCTTTCGAGAGTAGTGTTATTTGGCCTTTCTCCCATGTCTTCTAAAAAGAATTGAAATGATTTATTCCATCTTTCGCAAACCAATATCCCACGGCCTCCGTAGTTTATGAATTGTGAACAACGCTCGTTATTACATCGGAACTTCATGTCCATCCATATTTTGAACTCTGGAGTTTTGGACTTCCCGTGGGTTGTTGCCAATCTTGTTAGATTTTCTCGATTGGCGCACCCACATGATGATGTTGCCCCATTGCGTAGGTGTCTGGCGTCAACATCAAAACTCTTTCCACAATCGCAAACACATTTAAAGCGCGGCGAGTTTTTAATGATTCCAACTACTCGTTCAATTACAAGCAATCTCCCAAATTTCATTCCGGGCATTTGCTTGTGTGTGTGTTTTTTAGTCATAACTAGAGTATACCAGATTAGTTATGGCGCGTGGACATTTTTAGGATAAACGGAGGAAATATGGCAACAGCACTAGATCAAGCAACACGCGATGCCGTCATGGCAGAAGCCAATGCGCGGGCGCAGCGTTTTGGCATTTCGCCAGAGCAGGCGCTATACAACTACGCCCGCGAGAACAATATCAGCAATGCCGATGTGGACACCTACATGGGCTATGCGCCTGGCTCTGCCGATGCGTGGGTACGGCTGCAGCGCGATGCAGGCATGGCGGCGAAGCCCAGCGCACCACAAGTCCAGCTGACCGCACCACAGGGAAATAGTTATACAGCGCCATCTACGCCTGCTGCCAGTCCAGCAACTACAGCAGCACGACAACCACTGTACGCGGGACTCAGCAACAACAGCTTCCCATCGGGAATTGCCAGGGCCTACCACGAGTGGTCAGCTGCAAACGGCGGGGACACGCCTGCAAATCAAGCAGCCGCACAAAATTACCTGTCTAGCCTTGGCATAAATCAGAACACCATCGAAGCGGCGTACAACGCCTATCAAGCTCCCGTTTCATCAGTGCGTCAAGCTCCCGTTGCACCAGCACCACAAGCCCAGCAGCCCGCACCACAGGGAAATAGTTATACAGCGCCATCTACGCCTGCTGCCAGTCCAGCAACTACAGCAGCACGACAACCACTGTACGCGGGACTCAGCAACAACAGCAACGCGAATGATATTGCGGCAGCGTACCGTCAATGGTCGGGTGCGAACGGTGGCGACACTACGGACAACCAGCGAGCGGCTGAGAGCTACCTGCAGAGCTTAGGCATTGGCAGCGGTGCGATCAACGATGCTTACAACTCCTATAAAGCACCGCAGCCCTTGTACGCAGGGCTGAACAACAACAGCAGTGCATCCGACATTGCCAGTGCGTACCGTCAATGGTCTAGTGCCAATGGTGGTGACACCACGGACAACCAGCGAGCGGCTGAGAGCTACCTGCAGAGCTTAGGCATTGGCAGCGGTGCGATCAACGATGCTTACAACTCCTATAAAGGCCAGCAGCAACCACAGCAACAGCCATCACAAAACCTTGGCATTGGCGGTAGCTACAACCCGCAGCAAAACCCGTATCTGGGGCAAATGGGGCGGGATATTGGAAGCCAAATGTTTGACAACTGGAGCCGCACACAAATGCCAAGCATTCGCAGCGGTGCCATGGCGGCTGGTGGTTTTGGTGGATCGCGTCAAGGTGTGGTTGAGGCCAACGGCATGAACGATATGAACCGTCAGTACGGGCAGGCGCTTACCAGCATGTACGGCAACGATTGGAGCCAGCAGCAGGGCCGCAACCTGCAACAACAGGGTCTGAACAACAGTTACGATCTAGGCTTGCGTTCAAATGACCTACAAAACCGCAGCGTAAACAACAGCTATGACTTAGGCTTGCGATCTAGCGATCTTGGCTTTGCCAATCTGGACGCCAATATCAATCAAAACAACTTCGGCAACCAGATGCAGGCCGCTAATTTCGGACTCGGGGTGTACAACACGCTCAACAACCAGACGCAGAGCGGCATCAACGCGGGAACGAACATTCAAAACACGCCGCTTGATTATCAGAAGTATTTCACCAACAGCGCTAACGGCGTCGGCAGCGGGTACAGCACCGGCACGACATCGCAAACCAATCAGGGCAATCCTTTGCTTGGTGCGCTGGGCGGCGCCGTGCTTGGAAATCAATTTCAAAAGAACTGGAGCATCTAATGGCTGGATTATTGGATTTTGCCTGGCCAATCCTCGGCGGTTTGTTCGGGGCCGCAAGCTCTGGGAATACGACCACCGGGGCAACGCAATCACGCGACCCATGGGGGCCTGCGCAGCCGCATATCCTGCGCAACCTGCAAAACGAAGCAGACCTACAGAGCTACTACCAAAAAACGCCATTCAATGCGCAGCAGCAACAGGGCTACAGCAACTTGTTTGGCGACATTGGCAACTTCCGCGACAACGTGGCTCCCGGACTGATGGACTTTGCCAATCGTGGCATGACCAGCAACTACCAGCGCCAGCGTGGCGGCGCTCCCGGCAGCGGTGGCGGCTACGGCGGTGATGTTGTTCCTGGTGGCATCCGGCAGAGCGGGCAGGGGCCTTTTAGCGTGGCGCGTGGTGCGCAACAAAACGGATTGCTAGACCTCAACGGCGCTCAAAACCCGTACACAAACGGCGCGATCAAACCCGCTGAACAAAAGGCATACGAAGCCATGACCACGGGCGCATTGCAAGGCCCAAGCGGGCAGTCTGGGGCTAGTGGTAATGGAATGGCCCAACGTGACTTTAACCCGGCGTGGTCGGCAATGAGCGACGTGGAAAAAGCACAATACTACGCCGACAACCCAACAATGGCGAAAGTCACGCAACTCCTGCAACTTGGCTTTTCATTGACAGACATTGCAAAGCTGCAAAAGCAGCTTTATCCCGAATTTGTAGCCGAGCAGCAGCAAATTGCGCAGGGTGATGTATTCGGCGGTGGTGTGCCTGGCTACTTTGGTGGCGGGGGAGACTTCAGCAACACCTTTGCAGGCATGGGGCCCGGTGACGTGAGTAAGCTAGGCGTCAGTCTTGGTCAGTTCGGAGATTCCAACACGATCAACAGTATTGCCTACGGATATGACGGAGGCATGTTCAATGGGCGCAATGACCCAACCGGCGGCGGCACCAGCGGCGGCGTCGGCGGCATCGGCATCGGCTAAAAAAGGGAGCAAAAAATGGGTGGATTACTAGACTTCTTAAACACCGATCAGGGCCGCATGGGCCTAGGTCTACTCGCCGCAGCAGGGCCGCGCTCTGATGGCGCAGGCTTCGGGCAGCGTTTGCAGGAGGGTATGGGCCAATTTGATGCTTACAAGGCTAACGCGCTCAAGCAGAAGATGCTGGAAGCGCAGATGCAGCAAGCCATGGAGCAGGCCGCACAGCAGAAAGCAGATCGCGCACGGAAACAGACGATCCAGCAGGGTATGAGCCAATTCTTTAAACCTGGGCAGGCTGCACAACCGGCGACAGCGCCAGTTAAAGGATTTACCTCAATTGATAGCATGCTTCCACCTGAGATGCAAATAGGCTCGCCAGGTCGTGCAGCTATGCCAGCGGTTGCACCTTCGTTTGATGCAGAGGGGGCGGCTCAGTTCTTGGCGCAGAACGGCGAGTATGAAAAAGCCCTGCCCATGCTGCAATCATTGGAGCCAAAAGAGCGAACCTTGAGCGAAGGGCAGACCGTTTTTAGGGGTGACAAGCCGATACTGTCCGTACCAAAAGCGCCAAAGGAAATCGACCCAAACAAGCCATTCATGGTGATTGATGGGAAGATTGTTCCAAACAATGCCTATCAAGACTTTGATTTGCGTTCGAAGCGGGCAGGGGCTACTAACGTTTCTGTTCCTATAAACACTGGACAAAAGGGATTCGACAACACGCTGAAGCTGCGCGGGGATTTCCGATCCGAGCCAATTTACAAGGCGCATCAGGAAGTGCAGTCTGCCTACTCGCAGATTCAGCAATCACTGAAGATGGCTAGCCCTGTGGGTGACTTGGCGGGCGCTACCAAGATTATGAAGTTGCTTGACCCTGGCTCGGTTGTTCGTGAGTCCGAATTGGGCATGGCGATGGCTGCTAGTGGCGCGATGGATCGACTGACAAACTACGCCGCAAACGTCATCAACGGAACCAAGTTGACGCCTACGCAGCGCCTTGACTTCCAGAAACTTGCTGATGCCTTGTACAAAGAAAGCGCTAATCAGTACAACAGCAAGCGCGCGGAATACCAAGGAATTTCGGAGAGAAATGGCCTTAACGTGCAGGACGTTCTGGGCAACGAATCGAACAAAAGCCCGGCAACTATGCGATTCAACCCAAAGACGAACAAACTTGAGGCGATGTAAAAAATGGCTCAATACGTAGAGGTTAAGGGTCAAACAATCGAATTCCCTGATGGGATGGCTGCTGCTGATATTGAGAAGGTAATACGGCAGCAGATGCTATCAATCAAGCCCGCCGAACAGCAGAAAGCCCCTGTTGATGATCCTGGCTTCTTTGGTGCTGCGTTAATCGGCGCTGGACGCACGACAGATCGCGTTAGCAAGGGTATGCAGCAGCTTTACCACGGACTCAGAGGCAACAATAAGGAGCTTGATGATCTAAAGCAGGCAGCGGCTGAAGATGATCGCCTGTATAAGCCATTGCAAGAGGCCCGTCCGTTTGCTACCGGGCTGGGTGAGTCTCTGCCATCCATGGCAATCCCGTTCGGTGCAAGTGCTTCGCTGATTGGTAACGCTGGACGTATGGCTTTGGCTGGTGGCGCACCTGCTGCTTTGGAGTACGGTACAGCGAAAGAGCGCGCAGAACGTGGCACGATTGGCGCAGCTACTGGCGCGGTTGTCCCTGTGCTTGGCGCACTTGCAAAGTCTGCAAAAACATTCGCTGAACCGCTGTACGAAGGCGGGCGACAAATGATCGCGGGCCGCGCTCTGAATCGTGTGGCTGGCGATGATGCGGCGAACGTCATCAGCAAGTTGCAAGCTGCCAGACCACTAATACCCGGCTCCATGCCAACTGCCGGACAGGTTGCAGAGAATGGCGGAATAGCGGCGTTTGAGCGCATGGCGAAGCAAGCCGACCCATCAGCCTACACACAGCGCGGGATGGAGCAAGCATCAGCACGTTTAAGCGCATTGCGTGGCATTGCTGGCGATGACGCAGCCATTGCAGCACAGGCAGCAGCTAGGAAAACGGCAACTGAAGGCGCTTACACACAAGCGAAGAACGCGGTATACGTGGTTGACGACAACCTGCAAAACTTGCTAGAGCGTCCATTGGTTAAGAAGGCAATGGATCGGGCAAAAGGCATCGCTGAGAACGATGGTCGTTCATTCGGGTTCACAACTACTTCATCGGCTCCATTCAAAGGCGTAGGCGGCGCACAGGAACAGGTTACAAAGCAAGTAACCGGACACGGGCTGCAAGACCTAAAGATGGCGCTCGATGACATGCTGAAAGACCCATCATCCGGAATTGTCGGCAAGGAAGCGGAACAGGCTAGAAACCTACGCGGAAAAATCGTCAACTGGATGGAAGGCGCAAACCCTGAATTTAAGGCTGCTCGTACAACCTATGCTGCCATGTCAAAACCCATAAATCAGATGCAGGTAGGACAGGAACTGTTGACCAAGCTGGAGCCAGCCTTGGCTGACTTTGGCGCATTGGGTCAAGAAACCGGCGCGACCTTCGCGCGTCAGTTGCGTAACTCTGACCAGATGGTGAAGAACGCTACTGGCTTCAAAGGTGCTGGCAGTCTTGATGAATTGATGGGCACTCAGAACATGGGGACTATCAACAACATCGCGCAAGACCTGGCGCGGAAATCCAACGCTGAGCGGCTCGGTTCTGGTGTCAACTCTGACACCTTCCAGAAGCTGTCCATGCAGAACTTGGCAGAGCAATCCGGCATGCCTCGCCTTGTCGGTGGGCTACTCGATACGCCTGGACTGAACCGGGCGACAAAGTGGATTTACCGGGACTCTGACGAAAAGGCGCAAAAGATGATTGCAGAGGCTTTGCTAAACCCGCAAAAGGCCGCTGAGTTGATGACAGGCGCGAACCGAGTGATTCTTGAAAACAACCCGAAACTAAAAGCGCTGATCGGGCAGTCTGCGATGCGGGCTGGTGGCTTGCTTGCTGGCGCGGCGGTTCCGCAGCAATAGCCAGAATTTGGCCTCAATCACCTGGACGCCTAGCCAGAACAGCGGGCCAATGAAGCCAACAACCAAGACTATTCCGAGAATTCGACCGTATTCCATTCGCCAACTATAACCCACACTCAACCACTAGCGCCGGAGAAAGCATGACGCAACAGGAACGCGACGAACTCATATCAGCCATTGCCAGCGCAGTGCGCCAGCGGGCAACTGATACACAACTCACGGATGACGAACAACGCTGGGTGCGGATGGCGATCAAGAAAGAAGCTCAGAGCATTGCACTGCGCAAAGCCATTATCGAGAAAAGCCTAGCTGGCCTGGTGTGGGCTGCAATTGTCGGCATGGGCGCGATGTTCCTGCAATGGGCTACAGCGCACGGGTACAGGCCATGACACCAGACCCGCACAAGTGCAAGCTGGCGCGGGCGGAAGAGTTAGAAGTGGCCGCAAAGATTGCGCACGAAAACAACGATCACGTTTTTGCGGCAGAGTTGTCGCGGCACGCTCACCACTTGCGGATGGATCACGAAAGGGAGGTGAAGAATGGTCAACTCACGAAAGATTGAAGACCTGCAACTTATCGTTGCCGCGAAGTGCAGGGCGTTTATTGCGGCCTGCGCTGCCAATGGCATCGATGCACTAATCACATCCACCTACCGCGATGCAGAGTCTCAGAACGTGCTCTATGCACAGGGGCGCACGACACCGGGCAAGAAAGTCACGAATGTGCGTGGTGGAGATAGCTTTCACAATCACCGCTGCGCCTTCGATTTCGTCCCACTGGTAAACGGCAAAGCCGTCTGGGGCGACGCGGCTTTGTGGGAGCGCTGCGGCGCCATCGCCGAGAGCGTTGGGCTTGAATGGGGCGGGCGTTGGAAGAAGTTCCCGGACAAGCCCCACTGCCAAGACACTGGCGGGCTGACCATCGCGCAATACAAAGCCGGGATGCAGCCATGATACGCAGGGCTATCGAGTCAACAGGCGGGAGGCGTTTTCTGCTTGCCATGGGGGCAGGGATGACCACCACCGCGCTGCAATGGTTCGGTAAGTTAGACCCATCCGGCGGCACTTACGCAATGGTTGTGATTGCAACCGTGGGCGCGTACATCGCAGGCAACACCACGCAGAAGATCAAATCACCAGGGGCGACATAGTGAGCCCACAGCTACTCATCGCCGCAATCATCGCAGCGGCCAGCTTCGGCACTGCTTGGCGTATTCAAGACTGGCGTTTCGACGCAAAGGAAAAAACACATGAAGAACAGAAACTGGTTCAAGTCCAACATTCAGCAGCGGTTCAAATCCGCCGAGCGGACAACGTTATCGTCGCACAAAACGCAGCCACTTCCCGCGCCGTGGCTTTGCGCACTGATCGTGATCGTGCTTATTCTGAGCTTGAGCGGTTGCGCGACACGCTCGCAAATATGCCCAGAGCCAGCGCTACCGCCAGTACCTGCGCTGAGTCAGGTTCCAAGCGAAACGTCGTACTCTTGGAATGTCTCGCAAGCTATGAGGCGCTGGCAAGAGATGCTGACCTCTGGAAAAACGACGCCTTGATGCTGCGCGACGCATGGCCTAAGTAGTTCGCCGCAACTTATCCGAAACCATCCCATAAGCCCAATTGCTTGCATCCTGAATCTCTCGCAGAGCAACCCGCAGCGTTGCATTTTCACGCGCCATTTCCAGCTCCTGCGCTGAGTCAAAAGCACGAATTTTCTGGAGGGTTTCAAGCTCTTGTTCTGC
>CXWK01052003.1_pt1 | contig 21389 bp, 24 predicted proteins | sample 590851 | NCBI WGS metagenome assembly CXWK01 (sample SAMEA3498364, study PRJEB10139) | wastewater metagenome | biome: wastewater treatment plant; material: activated sludge | place: Denmark | collected 2014-08-01 | reverse complement strand
CAAGCCGGGTTCGCGCTCTCGCTCGTGTTCTTACTCTTCGGGGTCGAGTGGCGCCCACACGTTCGTGTCGGTGTCGAACCGCTGAATGCCCGGGCAGTGCTCGCGCCAGTTTCTCGCGCCATATCCACGAGCCTGCATCAAGTAAAAGTTCTCGCGGTAAAACTCGGGGTCTGGGGTCACCACGTAAGTGTTTCCATTTCGGAGGACATGCAGGTTCAAGCCCGCCTTTTGCAGTTTGTGCGCGAGTTGACGGTGCGCCTCGTCCTGCGTTCCCCTCACTGACGTGCGCCATGAGGTCCGGAATCCAGTGGAGAGTGCCACATTCCGTCGAGCCATCTTCATGTTGTTTGCATCACCCTTGCGCTTTCCCGCACCGCCGAAACCGTAAGCGTTCTGGCGGCTGGGGGAAACTAAGTAGCCATTCTCTAAAGCGACTTCTTCCATGATCTCGCGCGCTTGGGTGGGAACGCGTCGGGAGCGAGGTTTCGCTTCCTCCCACTTCGCGCGATAAGCGTCCCACTTCTCTTGCGCTTCCGCAAACTGCTTGAGAGCCGGGCTATCGACCAATGCCCGATAGGCTTTGAACGTTTCGTTGTCTGTCTCCTCCAGCATGGTGGTGACGTGAGCACGGATGCCTTCCACGTCATTCCATTCGGCCTCTAGGAGGGGTTTGAGCGATCCGAACTCGGTGTCCACACCTACCTGTCGGGACACCCATTTCACATTGGGCAAACGACCATAGGCTTGGTCGATGCAAAGTTCCAGGTAGGGAGTGTAGGGAGCACTGGGGTCGGCGTGGGGGGCGAACCAAGTGGCTCCGCTGGACACGAACCCCATGCTGAAATCTTCCTCCACACCATAACGACCCGCCCACGTATTCTGGCCCGCATAAGCGCAATCCTCCGGTAGATCTTTCCGCACCAATCCCATCTCAGCGGGGTTCACCTCGGCGACCTGGGCGATCACATGAGCGAACTCGGGAACACGGTCCGCGTAGCCCCAGGGGAACGTGGCGGCCGCCATACCGGACAGCGCGGGCATTGTGAGCGCCGTCTCGCCATCGCTCTGGCGGGTGACCGTGATGAAAGCGTTCGTGTGTTCTGGACGGTTGAAGGTGAGACGGAACATCCCATTGTGGGGGACCGCGTACAGCGGCTCGCTCACAAACCGGTACACGTCTGACGGTAGGGTGGTTTCGGTGACGTCAACTGTCGTGTCACTCATCGTGGCGGTCATGGCTCTCTCCTCGGACAGACGGTGTATAGGCTTAGTGTACCGTACTGTCATGCCAAAGGCAACCCCAGCAGAGTTCCAATCGTTAGAGGTGGCGACCGAACTCCCCTTCTCACGATGCGCGCCATCAAGCGATGGACACCCATTCCCCCGCGGTCACGTCGAACACTCGCGCCTCGTCCAGCGGCGTATTCCAGTCGCGGGTGGTGCTATGGCATCGCATGAGGCGGAAGTTGTCGCGCACGAAAGCGGGGTCCCGAGTCAACAAATAATGGTCCCAAGCGGTGACGATGAAGATGCCCAGTTTCTCTTGGTGGAATCGGCGAGCAAGCTTCTCATGGAAGGTCCGCCCCTCCTCGCCCAGGTCGCTTCGCGCGCTTCCATACCAGTTGTGAACGCCAGCACTAACAGCCACGTTTCGTCGAGCCATCGGCGAGGTATTCGTATCCCCTTGTCGCCGTTTAGTCCCCCCGAAACCATACGCTTTGCGTTGCGACACGCTCACGTCGAGCGCACCCCATTGGTCAGCCAGTTCGTCGACCATGTCGAAGGCTCGCGTGGGAACGCGGCGTGAACGCGGTTTCGCCCACTCCCACTTCTCGCGGTAGGCTGCCCACATGTCTTGAGCGTCCGCGAATTTTCGAAGTCCCACGCTGTCTACCAATGCTCGATACGATTTGAAGGGCTCGTTGTCGGGCTCTTCGATCATCATCTTCACATGGTTGCGCACGCCTTCCACGTCATCCCACGCTGCGGTGAGCAAAGTGTTATTGGAGCGAAACTCCGTATCCACACCCACCTGTCGCGACACCCATTCCACCTTCGGGAGCGGGTTGTCGGCGTCTCCCCCCGACACTACAAGCTCGAGATAGGGGGTGTAGGGGGCAGTGGGGTCCGCATCGGGGGCGAACCACGTTGCCCCCCGTACGATCCAGCCAGGTGCGAAGCCCTCTTCCAATAATCCCCATTGGGTATAGCCACGCGTTGTGATGCCCACATTGCGAATGGTGAGACCCAAATCAGCGGGATTGATCGCGGCAATATGTCCATACACGCTCACGACTTCGAGGAAGCGCTCGAGATGGTTCCAACCCGCCTTCGCTCCCACTCCAGGAGAGAATGGGGGCACATAAATGGAAACTTTCCCGTCCGGCTCCCGCGTGGCCGTGAGATAGAGCCCGCTGTCAGGGCGGGTGAAAGTGAGGGTGAGGCGCCCGCGATGTCCCCAAACGCCATACAGGGGCTCGGTGCGAAACCGGTAGACACTGCTCGCCGTCGACGTATCGTCTTGTTTTTCCGCAACAGGGCTCATACCTGCACTATACCTCACATGACCGAACGTGGCAAGTCGGGCGGTAAGGATTGTGCGAGCGGTCCACCGGAATCCTCTCAAGGGCGCCGATACCCCTGGAGAGACTGGAACGAGTTAGCCCGGGGGGTGAGGGGTTGTCCATGCCATCTTTCCCCACCCCTGGGCTACGCTCCGCGGCGATAGCGGCTGTCGCGGTCGCGAGTGTTGGAGTCAGCGCGATCCCGGCCGCGGGCATTCAACCGACGCAACCCGCTCATGCCACTCACTCGACACCCATTCTTTCTGGAACCTCTCACGCTCCCGACAGCGCCTCGTGGGCACGCGTGTTCGGCCGGTTCACCATGGGGAGCCTGTTGGATGAGAGTTTCGCCTGGGACTCCTGTTCCTCGATCACCTATCGGGTGAACCTGAATGGCGCGGGGAAGAAGGAGCTCGCTCGTATTCGCACGGCGTTCGACCGGGTGGAGGAGGAGACCGCGCTCTCATTCCGATACCAAGGGAAAGCCTCTTCTCTTCCCTACCGCTCCACGGTGAGCGCCGCGGACTATGCACAACGAGATCCGAATGTGGACGTGACCATCGCTTTTGCGAAACCAGGCGACGGCCCGCGAGAGTCGCCACTCTTGGCGGAGAACCCCGCCCTATCGGGAATGGGAGGCCCGGTGAGAGAGGACGCCGACGGCAGTCCCGTGAGTGTTCCCGTGGGAGAGTATGTGGCTGGAGCTGTATTGTTCAACCGCGAGAACCTGTTCGGCCCGAAACAACGCCTCAACCTCTATATGCACGAGTTTGGGCATGTGGTGGGTTTGGACCACACCACCCAACGCGGTGAGGTGATGATGTCTGGTCGCCGCACGCAAACCTCCTGGGGGGAAGAAGATCGGGCGGGTTTACGTGCTGTGGGATATACGCGTCACTCGTGCTGAGGGCAGCGTCACCTACCTGGGCAGGACTACGCCACGCCTTACCTACGCGGGCGAGAGCGCTCCTCGTCATCAACACGAACGGGAACCGGCTCCCCTCTCAACGCTTCCAAGACCATGAAGCCGAGCGTGGCCACAGCCCCCGCGAGGAGAGTGGTGATCACGGGGGATGCGGGAGTGAGCAGGGCTATCACCGCGAACACTGTGAGGGCAACGCCGAAAGCGATCGACAGTTTTCGCGCGCGCCTCCGGCCTTCAACTGTGGCTGGGTGTTTCACTAACATCTCTCAACTCTCCCACTTGTCCGGTGGGGTATCTCACCTGTGACGCGTTTGGTTGCGGTTCACTCTCACTATACCCGATTCCGCGTCTCTTATCCACTTGGCTCGAGGTTCGGTTGTCAGTTTCGCCAACAAAGGGCGGGTCGGGAAAGGAATATTGTCGCGTTTCACGCGGGAATCGTGTCAAAATCTTACGCCGGGTGGGAACCATCACACCCTTCGGGACGCTTTGGGTTCCAGGTTCTCACGAGCGACCGAGTCGGCACAAACCGTCCGTTTCACCCGCCCCAAGGCGCCCACCCACGCGCTTGATAGGTGCGATAGGCGACATAATCTTGTGCCCATTTGGGTGCCTGGTGAGCGTAATGGGAGAACCGGGCTCCCCCATTGGCCAGCCAGGTCCCCCGATCAAACTGCCACGCACCATTTATCTAACCCCTGAGTGATATTTGAGCGCGGAAATCGAGATCAGGGTGTCAGAGAATGTCAGACTAGGAGGCGAGTGGGCGGACCGATGAGGCGCTGAATGCGAAACGGAGCGGGCATCTCCGAGGCGCTAGGAGGGCCTGTGAAGGCCTCTAACGTTGGAGGGCAGAGTACCGCCGTTGGCCTGCCTTATCACTTCCTGTGCTGCTTCACGGGCCGCTAAGAGTTGTTCCTCCAACTCTGCGATTCGGCGGTCCTGCGCTTCAATCCTGACAGTCATCGAGTGGCTCTCGGAAAGGAGTAGGTCGTGGTTTGTCCGAAGTTCCAGGTGCGACTCCGGTGTCACTGTGCCAAGAGCAGCCAGACGATCTCCGAAGGCCTTGCTGCGTTGCTCTTTGAGCCCCGCGATCTCCTGTCGCTGAGCCTCAATCAACTCCTTCTGCTGGCGGATTGACGCGGTAAGCACCGAGACGTCAGACCGTAGGCCTAGCACGGTGTCGTCGCTGGTCAGGGCGCGCGGCTCTGACAACAACGTTCGCCGTTGTGTCGCAGCATCCTTGATGGCCTTATGCAGGTCCGGATGTGAGTAGATGAACTCCCGTGACACCGGCACGGCCTTCGCTATCGACGACACTGTGATGCGAGTGTCGGGGTCGCTCATTTCCTGTTCCAGGGTCGCGAGCGTTCTCGCCCGCAGGTCTTCACTGTGCTGCTTGTTGTACCTAACAAGGCTCTGTGCTGTCACGGTGCGTCTCCCGCTTCTATCGCTTCCTGTTGGGGCGCTAGCCACGCCCGAATGTTGATGTAGCGCGCCTGTGTGGCGTGCTGCTGAATGTCAGCGATCTTGGCGAGGGCCGTGTCGTAACTCGCGCGTTCATCCGCTTCGAGGCTGAGCAGGTAGGCGTCGATGCCGTCAATGACGCGTTGGCACGCTTCGATTCGCGCTGCTAAGAAATCCAACATATGCCGGGGCGACTGGATGATTGTGGCCCGCTCCAATTGCACCCGTAGGTCGTGCTTTTTGCCGACGACCCAGGCCCGTTCGAGTGGGTCGACGCGGAAATGAGGGCAGGACTCGCAGGCATAGTTCAGCAGGCACCCGAGGCCACCGGCCAGAACGTTTTGGGGCTCCTCGCAGTGGCCGTGCGTGACTGCAATGCGGGTGAAGCCGTCGCGCTCTCGGTTGACCTCAACCACGTCACCCGTCGCCGCAATGCGTCGAGCAGGAACGCCAAGTACTGCGCGTTTCCGACGCTTTTGAGCGATGGAGTAGTACGCCTGTGTTGTCTCGGGACGGCTGTGGCCCATCAGGCTTTGGAGTACGTCTGGTGGCGTTGTCGAGTTGCCGTTCTCATCGACCGCGTCTGCGTGGGCCTGAGCGTATGCGTGTCGAAAACTGTATGCATCGAGGGTGTTCAGGTCGAAGTGGATGAGGTTGCCTTCCACTCCTTCCACGGGGCCCGTCAACGGAGCCTGAGACGTGAGGGTAGACACGAGTTCGGTGAGGCGAAGATTCAGGTAATCGGAGTGATAGTGGCGATCTGCGGCACCGTTAAGGCTGCTTGGGAACAACCACTTTGATGAACGAATCCCGTAGCCTTGCTTCACTCGTTGCCACTCGCGGATCGCGTCGTGTGTCTCTTGATGGATCGGCAGTCGACGGCCCAGGCGCTTCTTCTTGATGTCGTACCAGATCAGATACGGATTGCCCTGATCGTCGTACTCCAAGCAGGCATCCGGCAATCGCAGGGTTTCGCCGGTCCGCCTGCCGGTGCGCTCGTGAACATAGAGCATTACCCGTGCCTCCACGGTCTTGTATTCGGAATGCCGATCAATGAGGTGTAGGTGGTTCATTACGTGATCGATGATGGGTGCGGGGACATACCGAAACGGTTCGTCGGGATGGGGGTCCGGCTTCGCGGATGCCCCCTTCACTACGCGATGACGGCTGTCGCTTCTAGCGAAGCCCGCGGGAACCTTCCGCCACACTCTGGCTATCTGGTTCGGGGCGGCTTGCCGTCCGTGTTCGATGATCCTCCACAGTGTCAGGAGTGCAGCGGACTGTGCGCCCTTGTTCGGGTACTTTTGTCGTACTGCCGCGACGATGGTATCCATATCAGCCGCGTTGAGTTGGTCTGGCCGTTTGCCCATCGTGGCGATGTGGGTATCCGCAATCTTCCAGACAAGTCGCGCGTACCGGACCCTGGGTTCGCTGTGAGGTCCGCCGTGACGAATCCAATGAACGATGGTGGTGGCGAGCCATGCTTGGGTAAAGTCGGTGAAGTCACTTGTGGCATTCGGGCCGGGCTTGTAGTCGCCGTTCCAGGCCAAATCCCGATGGTGTACCACGTAGGTGCTATCTGGCCGCCCGGTCCATTTGTCGTGGGCCTGGTTGATGCGCTGTTGCAGGTCGCGGTAGAGGTGTATCGTCGCGCGCTCCTCCCGCATCCCAAGGGCCTCAAAGCCGACGAGGCTTTCGATGCCCTCCGAGCGAATTTTTTGGTAGAGAATTCGAATTTGGACGGCATCGAGAGCCGTCTTTCCTTCACCATCACGTTGTTGGACCGCATACAAGAATTCGCTGCCCGTAGTGCCCGGCATCAGGCCAAACAGCGTTGCTACAAGGGTTGAGGACTTGAAGCCGTTGATGATGGGTTCGGCCTTGCGTTCCAGCCATAGGTCGATCGACGGGCGCTCCTGGGACTCAGACCAGCGTTCGTACATTTCAAGATGGGAGCGGCAGAGGGGTGCTTGGGTTGGCGCAGTCGTGTCGCATCCCGGGACGACGCACAATGCTTCGGTGAAAGGCTCAGGATGCGTCTCGTCGATCCACTCCTGTGCGGTGTACGAGGGGCTGGGCCGAGCAGCCAGATAGCGCTGCCAGTGACCGTTACACAAACCTGCCCCTCGGCGGGTGCTCGGGCATTGATGCACCAGGCACGGTTTGGAGGCGAGTTTCAGGGCGGCGGGCTTTCGGCGGGCTTTGAAGTCGACGAGAGAGAGCCCGTCGATGGAAGTCCACTCGGTTCTGCAAGAGCGGCACAGTTGGTCGTTCTTTCTTTCGCTGCCGGAGCGGGAGGTCTGGCAGCCGCTCCGGGTGCATCGATTCGTGATTCGCGTTGTGTCGTTATCGGGGTTCGGGATGAACGCGCGCAGTTCCGCGTCGTACTCTCCGGGACGCCAGTTCGAGTCGATGAGGCCGTCTAGGAAGCCGCTCCAAGTCGACGGTTTCGGCTCTACCAGCGCTGCCGAAAGTGGTCGGCGTTTGGCAGACGATTGGGCGCTCATCGTTCCCCCCCGGAGTCGGACGGCGACAACGCGACGGGTCGCGTATTCATCTCGGTGTCACCGAGGACCGGGGTGCGTGACGGGACAGAGAGTGCAGCGCGACGCAGTGCCGCGTCGGGCGCGTGCAGATACACCTTCGTGGACTCAATGCTTCGGTGGCCGAGTAGAGCCTGGACCACATCAAGAGGCTGAGGCTCGCATTCGATTCCGTGCACCAGTCGCGTCGCGTATGTGTGCCGAAGAATGTGAGGCCCCGACAGGTTGAAGGCGATCTTCTTCGAGCAACGTTCCACTAGCGATTGCACGCCGTTGTACTGCATCGCGCTGCCCAGTTCGCCGCCCCACAGGTTCACGAACACGTGGGGGCATAGGTCGCCAGTTACCCCAAGAATTTCCTTACGACACAACAAGTAGTTCACGTATGAATCCACCACCTCCTGATGAACGTAGAGCACCCTGGCGGCTCCTTTTGCCTGTGCGCCGTTCTGAGCCGGGTTGTCGAGACGCACGTGGAAGTGAGCCTCCTCATGGGGGCAGTTGAATGCCTCGCCGCCACCAAAATGCATATCCGCCGTGAATAGCGAAAGCGCTTCTCCAACTCGAATGCCGGTGGTCGAAAGGAGGTCGATCAGGAACCGGTCCCGAACATTCAGTTCGATATCCCGGAGACGTTTCCGCGCCGACTGGTCGCTTATCCAGAACGGAGCCACCTGTGGGCTGTTCGACGATTTCACCGCCGCGATCGGCCCGGAAACAGCACCTCCGGATTCGCCACCCTGAGGGGTTCCGGGAGCGTAATACTTCGTATGCGTCAAGCGGCTGGCGATGTCTGTCCGCAGAAGGTTCTGCGAGTCGGCCCACTCGTAGAATCCTCGAAGGGGAACCATCCAACGTCCCACCGTCGGTTGAGTCCTCAGAATGCTCTCCCCGTTGGTCTTCTTGACGGGGGTGGTTGCCAATACATTGCGCCAAAGGGCAAGGTGATTCACCGTTACATCGCGCCAATCAAGGTCCGCCTTCTGTATGCACCAGGATAAGAACCAAGCAAGACGACCGCCGTAGGCCTTAACCGTGTTCGGTGCGGTCTCGACGTTGATGAGGTATGCCAGCCACTTTGTTCCTTCGTCGTGCCAATCGCCATTTCGGCCCACAATCACGTACCGCGTGGAGCCGTCCGGCATCGTCGCTGCAATGCGCTCATAGGCAGGTTCTTCGAACATACGGCGACTATCGGCCAGTTCTGACATTGGACGCATCAATGTCAGAGAAATAAAAATGAGCGGTAGACTACCGGTGAGTTTCCTCCTGGATTCCGCCCCCGTTCTGGATTCCGACCATCAAGCCGGAAGGCCTCGGGTTAGGCGCAGGACCATGGGCCCCAGCCGGAACGCTGGTACAGTTTCCAGGCGATGTGGTCCTGTGCGAACTTCGGGGCCTGGTGCGCAGAAGATGAATACCGTCCGCCGCCAGCGCCGCGCCAGGTGGAGTCTAGGAACTGCCAGGCACCTGAGTAGGAGCCGCCGGAGATGTGGTATTTGCCACCCGACTCACAGCGGATGACGGACTTGGCTTTGGGCGTGGAGGCCCAGCGCTTGGACTTCGCGATCTGCTTCAATTCGGTCTTCCTGAGGTTCCACCTGTCGACCTTTTTGGCCGGGATGGGGAACCCGTTCTTGAAGGTCTTGACCTTCTTGGATTGGATGGCTGCCGAGGTGTCGGCGCTTTCAGCGGCGTTGGCAGCCGCTACCGGAGCCAGCATCGCTGAGGCACCCACGATCGTTGCGGTAGAGACAGTGAGCAGGGTCTTCTTCATTGGTCTTCTCCATAGGAATTCTGTATGTCTTACAGGGTCGTGCGAAAGCGTCAGAGCAGGGAGGAAGCGTCGAATAGTTGACAAGCGCTTACAGGCTGGAGGTGGGGGTAGATAACACCATAATACCCATTGCCCGTGTTAATGCCGTAGTCCCCGCCTGACTCCCGTTGTCGAATCGATCGGGCTTTGCGGCTGTCCGCCCAGTCAACGGATTTCACGAGGGCCGGAATGTGTCGCTTCTTCAAACGGTATTTGAGCAGCGAAGCTTCCGGGACGGGGAGGGACTCCTCGCCCCAACGCTTCAAATGTGCGGGGCTCTCTCCTTGCTTAGGCTCCGACTTGGGGGACTGCTCTGCTTCGGAGCGGGGAATGGCATCTTGCGCCGCCGAGACTCCAGCGGCACCTATAGCGGTTGCGAGGGCGAGCATGGTAATGGCTCCCGCCTTCTGGTATCCCGTGGTCCAACTACGTTTGAATGACATTCTCTCTTGTTCCCTGACTCTTCTTTGATAGGCGTTGCCTGCCTCTATCGGAGCGATAGGTTGCGAGAAACGTGCATTGTGAGCGACCTCACCTTTCAGGGCTTTGATGAGTGTCAAGGGGATGCTGAGTGATTAACGCTCAGTCACGAGGGAGGAGAAGACGGGGATAGCGGGTGCGCACCAACTGATTGTATGCGTACCCTACGCTGTCCGCAGATACGATTTGCTGAAACACTGTTTCGGGCACATTCGCATACCCATAGATGGTCTCATCGATTTGCACGAGGAGAATCTTGTCTGACTCGCGATAAGCAACGCCATCCACAAATGACGAGTCAGGCGTGGCGGTGATGGTAGTAGTGGTATTCATTGCACTCCCTCATGTGGTATACCCCTACTGTAGCCCGCGATCGAGTGTCCACGCAAGCTGAGAAACTTCTCAACCCAGCTGGTGGCACAGGATGTTGTTGCTCGTCCCGTCCATGTCGAGTCCGATCATGCGCACGGTGTAGTCCTCCCCGGATACCGACACTGCATCGATGATGGTTTCGTGGTGGAAGTGCCAATGTCCGTGGACTGCCGTATGGGGCGCCGCGGTGTCCAAGGCTTCCCGCAGGAGCATGCGCTGTAGGTTGAGTTCTGCAAGCAGGTCGGGGGTCACCTGCGCGGGTAGTCCGCGGCCTGAGCGCTGATCCAGGAGGGGAATCCCTTTGGGCGCGTCATGGGAGAGGAATAAGTCGAACCGTTGGATGCCGTGGGCTTCCCGGTGGGCCGCCGCCTTCTCTCGAAACGCCTCAAGATCTGAGAACGTGATGTTCTCCTGCTCCCACCAGTCGACTCGTGGAGTCCGAAACGCCTTATCGATCGACCCAGCACCACCCAGTGTGGCGATATGTGCACCCGTGTCCGGATCTACCATCATATGGGCGCGCGGGAGGAAACGGATGTTTGGGTAGTCGGGGTGAGCACGCACGCCCTGATCCTTGAGAGTTGGGAGCGACTCGAGCGCATCGTAATTCTCGTGATTGCCCAGCACTACATTCAGGGTGGCGTGGTTGCTCGCGAGTGAGTCGTTCACGGCCTGCATGTAGGCGCGACCATTCTGCCAAGCGCGAGCTGGGATGCCGGGAGCGGGAGCCAAGTGCCACAACCCAAAATCGCCCACATGATAGTAGTTGGCGAGGTGTTTTGTGCGCACAGTTCCGAGCGCGTATCGAGCCCAGGAGGTATTCCCGTGCCAATCCCCAAAAACCACCATCGTGTTGGCGGGGTCTCTGTCGGGTGCGTCTCCCCCGCTATGAGGGAGCATCATCAGGATCGTTTTCCTCGTCGCTACCGCCCACCCAGTCCGCTGGGATGAGAGTGTCGTCAGAGAGCGTGGAGTTCGCATATTCGAAAGCGCTCATGACGCGCGCCATCTCATCCAACGTTTCGTCGGTGAAACGTGTGAGAGAGGCTTCGTCGTCGAACGCGTCAATGTCGACATCAGAATCTAGGCTGGGATCGTAGGGGAGGCTTGATTCGATAGCCATCTCTCGCCCACCTCCAAACACCCTAGGGGCACTACTCTCACTATACCATGTTGGTTTGTCGCACCACAATAAGAGAATCGGCGAGATGTAGAGCTCGGCTATCCGCCGTTTTTGAGAAGAAACTTGTTGTTGATGGCTTTGACCGGCTCGAACCCTAGGGCTTGCCACACCACGCCTTCCGCGAGGCGGTTCGGGGCCACCCGGGATTTCATTCCATCCACGAGCGCGACGGCCGCGTCAGCCGATTCCGGCAAAGGGATATCCAAGAGAGGCGCGCACACTCCCGCTTCCTGGAGGGCGCTCATGAGGTTCAGGCTGCCCCACACGCTCTGTCGGTCCACCCACGCGTTGAACACGGCCACACGCTGCTGGGGAACACCCAATGGGTTTCCCTGGATACCAGGACCGAACAGTTCCATTTGCAACGCCACCGACTGCTGGGCAGAATAAGTGCGCGCGAAGTCTTCGACCAGCTCGTCAAGCTTATTGCGTTGGGTTAAGCCCCAGTAGACATTGTCACCAGGTTTGATCTCCCAGTTACGGCCGCACACACGAACACGCTGTTCCCCCACCTCCCATAGGACTGTGCAGGAGGTGCCGTCAATCTTCTCGCTGGCGATCCAGTTGACGCCCATGAGAGTGTTCCACTCCCCCGCAAGGTTCTGTACTCGCTCAGCATCCGTTTTCGGCACGAGGTGGGTGGGGAAAGGCCCCGCTTGGTCTCCGCCGGGCAATGGCGGCTCGAACTTCACCACACCGAGAGCCGCTGCGAGGTCGGCGTTCGCATGGGCAATCTCGGAGAACAGGCTAACGGGGAGGGCAAGCCCTTGCGACAGTGTTCCCCGTAGCTTGATGGTTCGCAGGCGGACGTAAACAGTGTCGCCGAGGGTAATGGTGCCGTTGCGGGCGAGAAACTCGAATCGATGGTCCCTCACGGGGAGGAGGCTGTCAATCTCGAAATAGACACACTCGTCGCCCGCCCGGAACTCGCCTTTCTTTGCCACTACCTGCCAGCCGTCCACCATGATCTTCTCGATCGCGTCGGCATTCGGGATCGGGCTAACGCTTGCGACGGTTCGCTTGCTTACCAGTTGACGTTCGGCCATAGACTCAGTGTACCACTCTCTGCGTTCCCGAGGCAAGCGATTTCACTCGCCGCTTTCGGCGTATTCGATGCGATTTTCGCTGGTGACGCCTGTCCCTGCGATAGTCGCGGTAATGGTTGCGGTTGCGGTGGCTTTCACGACTCCTGCTTCGATTGCGCGGCCCGCTACGGTTGAGGTGAGCCTGGTGCACAGGAACCCACATTTCTCGACTGTGGTGACAGCGGGGTCTGTTTCCAGTGAGATTCTCGTGGAGTCGAGGAGGTGGGGGGTGATGGTGTCGCTGGTGACGGCGATACGGCCATCCTCGTGAATGCAGTAGGTGAGATGGCGGCCATACCCAATGCGGTATTGGTCTCCCTCGTATCTCGAGTTGACGAAGTCGTAGCCGGTGACTGCAGTGAATGGGGTGCACGCTTCTACGGGGGACGGCGCTGCCCCCTTTTCTGACTTGGTGGAGCTTGCCCGCTGTTTCCCCCGCGCGCTCTCCCTCTTCTTCTCGTCCTTCTTGGTGGTGGCCGCCACTGTTGTGTCGCCGGGAGCACTCGTCGGTGGCGTGTCGGGGGTGACGGTGGCAGCGATAGGTGCGGACACGCTGTTTGCCACACCGCCTGTTTGGTTGAGCATCGCGGCGAGAGGAGCGGACACGGGAACGCCAATAACGGCGATGAACGCCACACCACATGCACCCGCTACCGCTAGCGTTCCCGTAATGCGACGTCGAGTGGCCTGCTGGACGGTTCGTTTGTGGTGGGCTGGTTTGATGCGCCACAGGATGGGCCAAGTGATAACAGCGGAGAGTACGAGCAGGAGGAGGACGGGAATGCTGGACAACCAAGTGCCGTTGTGAATGGTTGCGTAAGCGAAACCGGACCACATGAGAGCTTGCAGCATGAGAATCCAGACGAACATGAGTCGTTTGACTCGTGTAGCGATGGGGGTGCCCTGGTTGGCTGCTCCGGTTGGCACCCACGCCATCGTCTTATCGCGGAGAGTGTCCCAAATAGCGACCGCGTGGGCGAACCCGTAGATAACTTGCACGCGAAGCATTTCCGGACCCCATTTGCCGACGAGGGCTGCGGGGATAACAATCCACGTCCACAGGAGAGCGGGGAGAATCCAGACGTAGTTACGTGGGTGATAGTGTTCGGTGAAGAGCCACATCATGGCGATAGAGGGGAAAGACCCCACGAGAACCAGGAGTGCTGTGATGAGGTAATAGCCGAACCCGGAGAAGAAGCACAGTTTTCGTTTCCAACCGAGTTTCGTCGCGTGGAAACTACGGTCTTTCAGCAGGCTCATAGACCCGGTGGCCCAACGGTATTGTTGGGTGGCGAAGCTCTCGAGAGTGTCCGGGCAGATACCTTTCGACACGTTCACCGGCACATATCGAGTGTCGAACCCCGCCTTGAGGAGGTTCACGCCCGTGTGCACATCCTCGGAGTGCCCAATTTGAGCGAACCCGCCGGACTTTTCTAATCCCGCTCTACGGTATACTGCGCAAGTTCCTACGCAAATAGGCGCTCCGGCAGCGTCTCGCGATGGTTGGACGAAGCGATAAAAGTATTCTTGGGTCACCCCGGCGCCCCGCTGTAGCCAGTTCATATGAGGAACTGCTTCGAAGAACTGTGGTGTTTGCACGATACCCACAGTGGGGTCTTGCATGTAGGGAACGGTCTCGTAGAGGAAATCGGGTCGAGGGACGAAGTCTGCGTCGAATACCGCGATAAAGTCTCCCCCAGAGTGCTCGAACCCATACTTTAGGTTTCCCGCCTTCTTCATCTCACCGCGGTTCGGGCGGGAGTGGTAGTGGAATCCGTATCCTCTCGCGAGGTCAGCGACTTGCTCTCGAGCAGAGTCATCAAGAACCAGCACGTTGATGCGCCCCGGCCACACGAGTTGAGCCACATGATGGTAGGTGTTCGCGAGGACGTCGAGCGGCTCTCCCGCGCTGGGCAGGAACACGTCAATACTCGGATAGGCGCTGTGTGGGCGGTTCGCGTGCCATTGAGACACGAGCGCTTGGTGGTCGAATTTCGTGACTCTGCGTTTGCGGGTGGAAGTGTAGAGACTTACCATCCCGACGGCGAGGACGAGGGATACCACTGCCAGATAGGGGATGGTGCTCGTTTGAGCGATAGAGAACTTGATTTGGGAGTAGATGGCGACACAGGTGAATAGGAAGCCCACCCACAGTAGCCAGCGGTGGCCGTGACCGAAGTAGGACCATTTTTGTGTCGCGTCCGGGGGTTGGGGCAGGTAGGCGGTTTCGCGTAGTGCTGAACTGGTTTCCTGCGGCATGGGTGTTTGCTTCCGGCTTGTGGTGATTGTGTGAGCGCACCACGCGGGGACCCTGATCCATCACCCGCGTGGTGCGCTCACATTGGGGTGTTAGTTGTTGGAAACCTTGACTTCTTCGCCGAGGTTGATTTTGTTGGCTACGCGACCGGTCTCGAATACTGTGGTGGACAGTGTTCCCGACTGGCGGTACACGTTGTCTGACTTGGTTTTCACCCAACCAGTGAACTCGTTCTTAACTGTGACGGTAGTGACGGTACGGAAAACGACTTTGCCTTTTTTGCCTTTCACGGCAATCTTCTTTTCTCCCGTGGTCACCACGGGGTCACTCTTACGGGTGCGGAGGAGTGTGAGTTGGCTTTTCGCGTTCTTCTTGGTGGGGATAGCGTTCGCATCGAGGCGACCCGAGTAGTCGCCCACATACTTCACGCCGTTCTTTCCGAACTTGACTTTGAATTTCTGGCTTACGTCGGCGCGGTATTGGATTCCCTCAACTCGTTCTTGGCGCGCGGTTTCTGTGACGCGAACAGTCTGGGTTCCGCGGTCGTTGGGGATATTGGCCGCCTCGGCGGGGGCGGCGAACCCCGCGACGAGAGGCATGGTGAGGGCGGCGAGAGTTGCGCCAACGATGATAGTCGCGGTCGAAGGTTGCGGGCTGGCTGCGGTGGCAGTGGGGGCTGACATTTAGAATCTCCAAAAGGGTGCGGTCTTGGTTATGCCGGAAACGACCCTTTTCGGTTGTGGCGAAAACAGCGTTTTCGGCGTGGGTGCGTTATCGGCGGGCAAAGATCGTTTAGCCCATTCGGGTGATGTGAGGTGGCTCACAACACGCTGTGTCACGTGATACGCGGGTTTTCCTGCCGATAATCCCACGCATGAACGATATTGCCATTCTTCCAGTCGGCGATGACGCCTTCCCAACTGAGGAGGATATTCTCCTCCCGGAAACCAGTGTTGTTTCCCTCATAGAGGTCTCTGAAGACCTCGGCCAAACAATCAGCGTTATCGGGACGGGATATCTGGGGGCAACCCATGCGGCCGCTATGGCGCACCTGGGGCACACGGTTATCGGGGTAGACACCGATTCGGCGAAGATCGCGGCACTTCGAGAGGGGATTGCACCCTTCTACGAGCCGGGGTTATCTGAACTGTTGGTGGAGCAGACTGCCATGGGGCGCCTCTCCTTCACTATCGACTATTCGGAGACAGCAAAAGCCTCGATCCACTTCATTTGTGTCGGGACTCCTCAAGTGTTGGGTTCGTCTGCTGCTGACACGCGTTTCGTGTTCGCTGCTGTGGAGGCTCTCCTACCCCACATTCCCAGTGGCTCGTTGATTGTTGGGAAGAGCACTGTTCCGGTGGGGACGGCGGCATTATTGGCCGCGCGCATTCGCGAAGTTCGGGGGGATGGCGTTCGGCTCGTGTGGAATCCCGAGTTCCTTCGTGAGGGGTTCGCTGTCGCGGATACTCTCCAGCCCGACAGGATTGTCATTGGAGCGGAGGACAGGCTCCATGTGGAACCTCTCGTCTCCCTGTATGCGAACGCGTTATTGCAGGGAACGCCTTTGATTGTGACCGAATATCCCACGGCGGAGCTGGTGAAGATGGCGGCGAATTCTTTCTTGGCGACGAAGATTTCCTTCATCAACGCGATGGCGGATGTGTGTGATGCTGCGGGCGCGAATGTGTCCACGCTGGCTGAAGCTATTGGGTGGGACGAACGAATCGGCGACAAGTTTCTGCGCGCTGGGGTTGGTTTCGGCGGCGGGTGCCTACCGAAGGACATTCGAGCGTTTGAGGCTCGCGCCGAGGAGCTGGGGGTTGGTGAGTCTCTCGCTTTCCTCAGAGAGGTGGACCGGGTGAACATGCGTCGCCGTGAGCAAGCGGTTGCTGCGATTGTGGAGCTCCTGCAAGGAGATGTGTTAGGTGCAAACGTTGCTATATTGGGTGTCGCATTCAAGCCAGATAGTGATGACGTGAGGGACTCACCTGCGCTGAATATCGCCGCGGCATTACACTTGAAGGGCGCGAATGTGCGAGTGTTTGATCCACAAGCGATGGACAATGCACGGAAGGCTTTCCCGACACTCCCCTACGTGGAAACCGTGGAGGATGCGCTTGTGGGAGCGGATGCGATAGCAATTCTCACCGAGTGGGACGAGTTCATCGGATTCGACCCCCGCGAGATAGCGCTCTTGGTCGAACACTGTCGCGTGTTTGATGGTAGGAACGTATTGAATGCAGAACAGTGGAAGAACGCTGGCTGGGAGTATCGCGGCGTCGGACGCGCGTGAACCCGTTTGGACTAATTCTGTTTAACGTTTGACACTGTCTGCTCGCTCGTCGTATAGTCGGGGTATGAGCATTACAGTCGCCATCGAAGCCCTCCCGACTAATACCTTCGAGTTCTACTGCTACGAAGTGGAACAAAGTTTCTCAGACTACACCTCTTACGAGGCTGCGAAGATCGCCGCGACCGCCCACCAGCAGGAATGCGACACCTGTTCTCATGGGGTGTGCGTGTCCGCTCAGGTGGATGTGGATGAGTCGGTGAACCTGTCGAACCGGAACGCTCAGATTGTCTTCCAGGCGATGGGTTTGTCCCTGGGCGAGGAGGATTGGACGGGTAATCTCCCGGCCGAGACAGTGTTGGGCGCCGCATTGCTGGCTCTCGCGAACGACAAGATTCTCGATAACCCGGTGTCCCCGATTTCAGAGGCAACCCACGCTGGCGGAGTATTCTTCGTGGAGGGCTTCACTGACGAGGACGTTCGGCTGCGACTGCAGTGGATTGCTGACCTAGCAACCGAAGCCATGAATTTGGGTCGCAGCATCACCTGGGGCTGAGCGTTCAGTCGCTGGGGGCACTCCCCAAGGTTCGACGATTGCCTAATGTCGTGAGAGCGAGAACTGTTCCAGACACTAGTATTCCGACCACATTCAGTCCCACGAGTAACCAATCTGCGCGTAACACCCCATAGGCTATCCACAGGGTTTGCATTGTCGCGAGAATGAGGAAACTGCCGATCGACACTCTCGTGTGCTGTCGTGTGAGGTAAGCGCGGATACTGGTGACGAGTTGGGGGACGAGACTCGCAAGGCTCGCCATAGTGACGAGAGCAACAAGTATGGGGAGGGGCATTCTCGCCGCGGCGACAACCACTAGCGGAGCGCACACTGCTGCGAGGGCCGTAGAGGCCGCCAGGAGCCTCCCGCGCGGCTTATAGACCGCTAGGACAGCAGTGGGGAGAACGGTGGCTAGGGACAGCGCATTTCCCGCCAAGAGGGCTACAGCGCCCTGCTGGTAAGCGTACCCGCAGAAGAGGGCGCTCACGAGCGCTACCAGCCACCATTGCCCTGGGTTCACCCCGGTCGGTTCTCCCACGGGTGCTCGCCGCAGGGTGAGGAACTGGGGGATCGGGAGAGCAATGAGGAACGCCGCAGCGATGAACCCGATAGCGTGTTCCATAAGCGCTCGCTCTTACTCGTCGTCAAGGTCGAGAGGGAACATTTGAGGGTGAGCCGGGGCCTCCCCCTCCCGCTCTAAATCTGGTTCAATGAAAATGTAGTGGGCTTTCGGGTTGAGAGTGCGGATGCGTTCTTCCGCCGCGTTGACCGCTGGGGCAATATCATCGATCGTGGTTCCCGGAGCGACCCCCACTTTTGCTACCACCAGGAGCACGTCCGGACCAATGTGGAGGGTCCGTAGGTGGATGACGCGCTGGAGGGTGGTCTTGTCTGGAATGGCATCGGCGATCTGGTCCGATTCCTCCTGCACAGCCGATTCTCCGATGAGGAGGGATCCCGTTTCTTTCGCGAGCATGATCGCCGCGGAGATGAGGAGAATGCCAATGAGGATAGAGCCGATGCCATCAAAGAGTCCATTGCCGGTAATGGTGGACACGGTGACGGCGATGAGGGCAATGAGCAGGCCGAGGAGTGCGCCCGAGTCTTCGAGGAGGAGGACCGGGTATTCCGGGTTGCGGGTGCGCCGGATAAAATGGAAGAAGCCACGTTCCCTGCGTGCTTCTCGCGTGGCTTTCAGTGCCGTGTGGAGGGCGAAGCCTTCGGCGAGGATAGCGAATGCGAGAACCGCGTAAGCAACCCAGACATGTTCGAGAGGTTCAGGGTGCTGAATTTTGTGAACACCCTCGTATACACTGAAGATGCCACCGAGCGTGAAGATAATGATGGCGACGAGAAAACCATACACGTAACGGGCTCCACTTTTTCCAAATGGGTGGGAGCGGGAGGCTTTCGTGTCGGCGTGTTTGTTGCCGACGAGGAGCAGCACTTGGTTGGTAGAATCTGCGACCGAGTGAATGCTCTCGGAGAGCATGGAGGATGAGCCGGTGACGAGGAAGGCCCCGAACTTGGCGCAGGCGATGGAGATGTTGGCGCCAAGGGCGGCGAGGACGGCTTTGCGGGATTCCACCAGGGGTTCTTTCTCGAGACGTGGGTGTTCTGCGAGTTCCTATCGGCGGAGAGGAGGTTTGGTCCGCGAATCGGAGCGAAACACGACGCTAAGAGGTCAGCGCATCACGTGAGTTTTGGCAACCTCGTGTCCGCGGAGGAGCGTATGGGCGAGGGGGCGTTCTTCCACGAGCCCCAGGAGGATTCCCGCGGCAAACACATCTCCCGCCCCATTAGTGTTGCGAGGATTCGGTTCGAGAGTCACGGGCTCCTGGTGGAGCACCTCACCCTCGCGTTCCACCACGATCAAAGGTTCGACCAAACCCGTGGTTTTGATGCTCACCCAAGGTGAGCGTGCCATTCCCAACGCGTCGTGTTCATCGCTGGCACCACACACGGTGAGAGGGGAAATCTGATGGAGACGAGTGAGAACGCGCTGTAAGTGTTGCGGGCGGTCGCGAGCGGTGAGAACTTGGGCGACCGGTAGGGTGACGACGGTGGGTAGTCGCCGGGTTCCGCCTTGGGTGGCGATGGAGAGAAGCTTTTCCGCATCCAAATCGTTGCGGCCGGGGAGGAGCGCATAACCGTCGAAGAGGATTCCGTCGACATTCTCATACTTCTCTGCGGTGATTTCGAGGGGTGGGAACGGTTCGTTGTCGGGGGCGAGGAAAGAGCGTTGCCCGTCGGGTCCGACGAGAACACGAATATGGAAGGATTCCCCATCGCGGAACAGGCGGTCTTCCACATTCTCCCCCAGATAGTCGTGGGGAGTGTCGAGTCCTGCGCTGCCAACGAGCACGGGACGGTGCCCCGCGTTTCGGATTGTTCGCCCTGCCCAGGACACCATTCCCCCGTGGACAGTTTCTGAGCGGACGAGGGGCGTGTTCCCGCCCTCTTGGAAGTGGGTGGATAGATAGAGTGTCTCATCGCGAGTTGCGCGACCGAAAACGATTAGACGCATGAGGCTCTCCGAACAACGGGGGAAGGTTCTCCCCTGCTATCGGCGGTCGCGCGACTCGAAAATGCGAAAACCCAACCTGTGATAGCATCCACGCCCAAGAACAATCGAGAAGGGGGACACGGAAACCATGGTGTCCACGGCTTACGGTGATGATAGAAAACGTCCCGAACATCCAGACTTTCCCGCCCTTGTATCCGCGGTATTGTGGTTGGATACACAAAGTGGCCCGGAGGCTGTCGCCTCGAGCCTCAACGTTGCCCTCAAACCGCTCACTACTGGTGGAGTGAAGGTGGGGCAACGGTTGGGGGAAGGCTTGGACGGGGAATCCCCCCAGGGGGCGGTGCTGAAAGCGTGTGCGACTGCGTGGCTGGAAGGATTCTCTCTCGCGAGTTTTCTCCCCGACGGGAAAATGCCAGAGGGCCGCGAAGAGGACGCCCTGGAAACCGCGGACCGCAAGAGAACCACCGCTGCAGCCATGGAGCCCTTCTACCGAGTGGGGGGACACGAAGCGCCACCCGCTTTGGGGGCGGACGCAGACAGTGTTGCCTACATGGGCACACAACGGGCGTTGCGGTCCACACAAAGTTGGGCTCGACGGGGAACCGACCCGCGGGTGGCAGTAGCCGCATGCTGGTTGGAGGGGTTTCTCGCGGGAGTGAGATTCCCCATCGAGAAAGCAAACACTTCGAACTGAATTAAGGGAAGCGACCACTCTTCAGCGTTGGTGCTCGCCGATATAGGGGCGCATGTGGGAAACGGCGTCGTGGTTTGCCCGCTCCCCTGAACTTCTCGCCGGATACGCCATCGTGTTCATCGCCGGATGGTGCGCGGGTCTCTTATGGCGCATTCTAGGTTCTCCCGCCCCAAGGCAACAGTGGGGCGCCCGGCTCGCCATCTGGGGTTTGGGTGGCGCACTCATCGTCACCTTTGTTTCCCGGCTTGGCTTCTACGACGTAATCGTGGACCCACTCGGATACCCGGCGGCATGCTTGGAGCACTCAGCCAGCGGGTGGGATACCCCAGAGTCGTTGCTCAATATTCTTCTTCTCGTACCGTTCGCCGTGGGCGTGTGGCTGTGCTGTCATCGTCTCGTGTGGGCGATGCTGGGAGTGTTAGTGGTGGCCGTGGGTATCGAGTTGGGGCAAGCCGTGAGCGGTTTGGGATCTTGTCAGCCGGTTGACGTTGTGAGAAACACGCTGGGAGCGTGGATCGCTCTCGTCGCATGTTGGCTGATCTCGCGGTCGCGGGCGGCCCGCCAGGGGTGACCACAGGCATTCGCTCGCTCCTTCTCCTGAAGCCGATAGAGAGGAGTCGTGGGAAAATG
>CXWK01013186.1_pt3 | contig 21453 bp, 19 predicted proteins | sample 590851 | NCBI WGS metagenome assembly CXWK01 (sample SAMEA3498364, study PRJEB10139) | wastewater metagenome | biome: wastewater treatment plant; material: activated sludge | place: Denmark | collected 2014-08-01 | reverse complement strand
TACAAGGTTGTTCAGGATGACTGGAGTGCATCCACAACCCTTTTCCCCATCTCTCTCGTGCCGATTGTCTGCTCGCCGGGGCAAGCAATGTCGGCCGTTCGCGCGCCGCCGGCCAATACTTGGGCGACCGCGTTTTCTACGGCAAAGGCTTCGTCGGCCAGACCCAGGCTTGATCGTAACAGCATCGCCGCGCTCAATATCGTTGCCAGGGGGTTGGCGATACCCTTGCCGGCAATATCCGGCGCACTGCCGTGGATCGGCTCATAGAGTCCGGGACTGCCCGGATTTCCCAGCGAGGCCGAGGGCAGCATGCCCAATGACCCTGTGATCATCGAGGCCTCATCGGAAAGGATGTCGCCGAACATGTTCTCAGTGACGATCACATCAAAATCCGCAGGACGATTGATCAAGTACATAGCGCACGCGTCTACCAGTATGTGCTCGCAGGCAACATCGGGAAAGTCCGTGGCCACTTCATCGGCGATCTCTCGCCAGAGCCGAGACGAGGCCAGGACGTTGGCCTTGTCGACGGACGTGACCTTGTTGCGCCGCCCCCTCGCCAGTTCGAATGCTAACTGCAACACACGCCGGATTTCGCTCTCTTTGTAGCGCAGCGTGTCGACGGCCGCCCGCTCTCCATCTATTGTCTCCGGCCCCTGCGGCTTGCCGAAATAGAGGCCGCCTGTCAATTCGCGCACGATCATGATGTCTACGTCACGCACTCGTTCCGGTCGCAGCGGGCTGGATTCAATCAGAGCATCGGCGACAGTGACCGGTCGCAAGTTGGCGAAGACGCCCATCGCTTTTCTCAGCCCCAGCAATCCTTGCTCTGGCCGAACGGGAGCTTGGGGGTCACTCCATTTCGGCCCGCCAACCGCGCCCAGCAATACGGCATCGGCCGACAGACAGGCGTCTATTGTGCTGGCGGGCAATGCTGTGCCGTCTTGGTCTATGGCGCAGCCGCCGATTAGTCCCTCAACGAAGGAAAAGCTATGATTTCCAATTGCGGTAACGGCTTCGAGTACGTTCCGAGCCTCAGCAATGATTTCCGGCCCGATTCCATCGCCGGGAAGCAGGGTGATAATCGCTTTCATAAGGTTGATGTTTCGTATAGATAATATAGTGATTTGGCACGCTGTTCATCGAATTGTGTCGATGATCATGCGTCGATTTTCAGGTCAACGACATTTCCGCCGGTGGCCTGGATTAGCATATCCGGCTCGATCGCGAATACTGTGTTTGGGGTCCCGGCGGCCGCCCAGATGACTTTGTAGCGCGCAAAATCCTCGTCTATGTATAGAGCGGGGGAAGCAGCATACCCAAATGGGGGCACACCGCCGATGGCGAAGCCGGTCGCCGTGCGAACGGTATCCGCGTTCGCGCGCTCGACTTGCTTGCGACCAACGCCGAACAGCGCCGCCAATTTTCGTGTATCCAACTGATTGCTCCCCGACACCAGAGCAACGACAGGCTCTCCGCGCACGGTGAACACCAGACTTTTGACAATTTGGCCGACAGCGCAACCGATGGCCGCTGCGGCATCCTCGGCCGTGCGCGTCGATTCTTTGAAGGTGACTATATCGATTGTTAGCCCAAGCGACCTGGCGGCCGCGGCCACGCGCTGGGCGGATGGATGTAGGTCATTATCGGACATATCTGATTCTAGTGAACTAAGGCATATTCCATGCTGTCGGCCAGAGCGCGCCAACTGGCGTCGATGATATTGGGGCTTGCTCCGACCGTGCTCCAGCGGCGCGTGCCTTGGCGCGTCTCGATGAGGACGCGGGTGGTCGCTGCCGTGTTGTTCTCGCCGTCGAGGATTCTAACCTTGTAATCCTCGAGACGCACCCCACTGATCTGAGGATACACGTCAACGAGTGCCTTGCGAAGTGCGGCATCCAGAGCATTGACGGGTCCATTCCCTTCGGCCACAGTGTGCATGATCTTCGGCCCCACGCGCACCTTCACTGTCGCTTCCACGATAGTCCCGCGAGCGCGTCGCCGCTGTACCATAACCCAATAATCAGTCATCTCAAACGGTGGTACATAGGCCGGATGCGTGCGGCGGAGCATCAGTTCAACCGATGCTTCGGCGCCCTCAAAGGTAAAGCCCTGTGCTTCCAGTTGCTTGATCTGCTCGAGCACCATCGCCACGTCGAGGTTGTCCGGGTTCAGCTCATATTGCCTGATCTTGTCGATCAGATTGCCCCGACCGGAGAGTTCGGAGACGACTGAGCGCTGATGGTTCCCTACCTGAGTGGGGTCGATGTGTTGATAACTGGCCGCGTGCTTCAGCATGGCCGCGACATGGATGCCCCCCTTGTGGGCAAAAGCGCTCGCGCCAACATAGGGCAGATGATCATCATGGGTCAGATTGGCCAACTCGGCCACATAGCGGGACAGGTCTGTGAGTTGGGCGAGTTGCTCCGAGCTCACGCAATCCACGCCCATCTTGAGCTGTAAGTCGGGAATGATCGAGCATAAATTGGCGTTAGCCACGCGTTCGCCATAGCCGTTCACGGTCCCTTGCACTTGTATGGCTCCGGCGCGGACGGCCGTCAATGTGTTGGCCACACCGCACCCGCCGTCGTCGTGGGTATGGATGCCCACGGGCACGTCGCCCAATCGCTCGATGGCCTGCTTGACGGCATATTCGATCTCCCAGGGAAGCGAACCGCCATTGGTGTCGCAGAGGACGATGCAGTCGGCGGCTCCTCTGGCCGCCGCTTCAAGCGTGGTCAGGGCATATTCAGGGTTAGCCTTGTAGCCGTCGAAGAAATGCTCCGCGTCGTAGATCACTTCCTTGCCCAACGACTTGCAATAGGCCACGCTCTCTTCGATCATCGCCAGGTTTTCAGCAGGGGTTGATTCCAGGATTTCAATTACGTGGAGATCCCAGCTTTTGCCTACCAGCGTGATGACCGGGGTGTTGGCTCCAACCAGTGCCTGGATGTTGGCATCGTCGGCCGGAAGCGAATCCTTTCGCCGCGTGCTGCCGAACGCGGCCAGTTTGGCATGGGACAACCCCAGAGAAGGCGCACGTCGAAAGAATTCGACGTCTTTCGGGTTCGATCCGGGCCAGCCACCTTCAATGTAATGCATGCCGAAAGCGTCGAGCCGGGAGGCGATCTTCAGTTTGTCGTCCAGCGATAGCGAGATACCTTCGCGCTGAGTTCCGTCTCTCAAGGTTGTGTCATAAAGGTATATAGTCATGATAGTGGGTGAGCAAGGGTGTTAACTCTGGTACCACGCACAGCTTCGTGGGCTTCGATTTCAGGGCCGAACTTAAGGAGATACCCCAACTGGTCTAGCCCCTCCAGCAGACATGTCTTGTTGAAGGCATCGATTGCGAACTGGACCCGGCGGCCGTCGGGGAGTATTAAGGATTGGGTACCCAGGTCGATGGATAATTCCAGCTCCGGTTCCTCGGCGGCCAGACTCATTAGTTGCTGGTGCGTGTCGTCATCCACGACCAGCGGCAGCAGGCCGTTTTTCAGGGCATTGTTGCGGAAGATATCGGCAAACGAGGTGCTGATGACCGCGCGAAATCCATAATCGGTCAAAGCCCATGGAGCGTGTTCGCGGCTGGACCCGCAACCGAAGTTGTCGCCCGCCAGCAGAATTCGCGCACCCTGATGTTGCGGCTGATTGAGCGGAAAGTCGGGATTAGGCGCGCCGTCGTTTTCATAGCGCCAGTCAGCGAAAAGGTTTTTGCCCAGACCTGTCTTGCTGATCGTCTTGAGGAATCGCGCGGGAATGATCTGGTCTGTGTCGATATGATCCGCCGGGACGGCGACTACCTGAGCGGTTAATTGGTTGAATGGTTCCATAATTATCCGGAATCTTTGATATGTTGAGATGGGGCCGTAGGCCATCGCACTATTAAACGAACTCGCGCACGTCGGTGATGACGCCCGTCACAGCCGTTGCCGCGGCCGTCAGCGGGCTGGCCAGAAAGGTGCGCCCACCCTTGCCCTGGCGTCCCTCGAAGTTGCGGTTGCTGGTGCTGACGGCATATTGTCCGGGTGATAGCTGATCGCCGTTCATGGCGATGCACATGCTGCACCCGGCTTCGCGCCATTCAGCGCCGGCGGCCTTGAAGATGCGGTCAAGCCCTTCGGCTTCGGCCTGCCGCTTGACGTCTTGCGAGCCGGGCACGACCATCACGCGAACTCCGTCCTTGATCAAGCGGCCGTCCAGTAGCCGTGCCGCTTCGCGCAAATCGCTGATGCGCGAATTGGTGCAACTGCCGATGAACACGACGTCCACCGGGTGGCCCAGCAGAGGCCGGCCCGGTTCCAGGCTCATGTAATCGAGCGCTCGTTGTAGGGTCAATCGCTGGGTGAGGTCGCGGGTGTCCTCGGGGTTGGGTATGGGTGCGGAAATGGGGATGCCCATGCCGGGGTTCGTACCATAGGTGATCATCGGCTCCAGCGTGGCGGCATCGATGTCAACCGATTTGTCATGGGTTGCGCCCTCGTCGGTCGGTAATTGACGCCAACCGGCGACGGCTGCGTCCCAGTCCGTGAATTGTGGAGCGAACGGCCGTCCATGCAAATACTCAAACGTCGTATCGTCAGGCGCGATCAGGCCCGCTCGCGCTCCACCCTCGATGCTCATATTGCAGATGGTCATCCGCTCTTCCATCGACAAACCGCGTATGCCGGAACCACGATATTCAAATACGTGGCCCGTGCCGCCGCCGACGCCGATTTTGGCCAGAAGCGCGAGGATGATGTCTTTGGCCGTCACGCCGGGCTTCAGTTGGCCGGTGACGTTCACGGCATAGGTCTTGGGCTTGACCTGGAGCAGGCATTGGGTGGCCAGCACGTGTTCGACTTCGGATGTGCCGATGCCGAAGGCCAGCGCGCCAAACGCGCCGTGGGTCGCGGTGTGGCTATCGCCGCAAACGATGGTCATGCCCGGCTGTGTCAATCCCAACTCGGGGCCAATCACGTGGACAATACCACGGTTCAGGCTGTGCATTCCCAAAAGCTGGATGCCGAAATCGCGGGCATTTTTCTCCATCTGGGCGATTTGCGCTGCGGCCATCCGGTCGAAAATAGGCACGTCGAGGGGGGTCGTGGGCACGCTATGGTCGATTGTCGCCACAGTTTGTTGCGGCCGGCGCACAACAAGCCCGCGCTCCCGCAGGCCGGAGAACGCTTGGGGCGACGTCACCTCATGGATGAGGTGCAGATCGATGTAGAGAACGGCCGGGGAGTTGGGCTGCTGGGCCACGATGTGGTTGTCCCATATCTTGTCGATGATCGTTCTGGGTTTATAGTCAGTCATTTATCAATTCCAACAAAGGTTCAAGATCTAAATCATGGCGGCGTGAGCATTCACGATTAGGGAGCCGGCGGCTTAATGCCGCCGAATAGGGCCAGTTCGAATGCCTTGAAGTAGCAATCTACGTTTTCGAAACCGATTCCTCTCAACCAATCACATTGCAACTCTACTGGAGCCAGGATATTGGCGCTCTTGTCGGGCCGGTGGTAATACTCCGCGGCCAGCTCATCTCGCGTTTTCCCACTCGGCGCGTGGTGCCGATACAGGGCCTCGATGAAATATTCATCAAATTGTTCCTCGGCCCAGCGTGATGCTGAAGCCACATGTTCGAGGTTGAGGAATATCCCGCCGGGGGATAGTAGGTTGTAAATCTCTGCGTAAATCTCGCGTTTGCGTTTGTCCGGCTGGTGATGGATTGAGAAGCCGGAGGCGATCACATCGAAACCGTTGGCGGTGGTTGGCAGGCTATTTCCGGCAAGTTCGACCCAATCCGGTTGTGCGTAGTCGATCTCGAGAAATTGTCCGTTATGATTGCTCAGGCGGCTGCGGGCGGCTTCCAGCATACGCGGCGAGAAATCGGCAAACACTGCCGTGACCACGTTGCCGCCATAGGCATCCAGCAGTGCATGTCCCAGAATACCGTCGCCGCAGCCCAGATCCAGCAGAGAGTTGGCCTCAGGCTGGGCGGCAGTCGCCAATCTGACCATAATGTCGAGTTGTACGGATGCGAGCGGTATCGCGCCGCGCACGCCGTCGAGGTAGGTGTTTGCCAGTCCGGTCGCTTGCCAGGCAGTATCCTGTCGCAAATTAGCCATTATTTCGCCACCCCGTTGGTCGGCGGTTGGAGCGTTTTCCGGTAGCCATCGCGTTCGGCGAGCATTTTGTTGAGGGCGCTCAGATAAGCGCGGGCGCTGGCGACGACGATGTCGGTGCTGGCTCCATGCCCGCTGAAGGTGCGATAGATAGGCTGGTTGGTCTGCGGGTTCACGGTGAAGTCCGCTCCGTTATCCGGTTGAATGCGAATGGTCGCCTCGGCTACCGCGTCAAGTCCCTCGGTGACGGCGTTGATGCTGAACTCCGTCAGGCGATTTGTCACGCCGATGATGCGGTTGATCGCCTGATAGACCGCGTCTACCGGGCCGCTGCCCAGCGCGGCGTCCTGGTATTGCTCGCCATCAGGCCCGGTCATGACGACGCTGGCGGTGGGGATGCTGTGGTCGCCGCAAGAAACCTGGATGTGTTCGAGTTGCCAGATAACCGGCGGTTGATAGATCTCATCGGCGATAATCGCTTCAATGTCGGCATCGGTGACGACTTTTTTCTTGTCGGCTAATCGCTTGAAACGTTTGAAGGCGGCGCCTACTTCATCATCGCCCATATTGTCATAACCCATCTCGCGCAGATGGGTGCGGAAGGCATGGCGGCCGGAATGCTTGCCCAGGACGAGTTTGGACGTATTGAGACCGACGATTTCCGGGCGCATGATCTCATATGTCTGATGGTTCTTCAGCATGCCGTCCTGGTGGATTCCCGCCTCGTGGGCGAAAGCGTTGGCGCCGACTATGGCTTTGTTGGGCTGGATGACCATGCCGGTATAGGTGCTGACCATATGGCTTGTGCGGGCGATCTGGGTTGTGTCGATGTTGGTCGTCAGGTTGAAGTTCTGCGGCCGCGTGGTAAGGGCCATGACCACTTCCTCAAGCGCCGTATTTCCCGCCCGCTCACCGATACCGTTGAGGGTCACTTCCGCCTGGCGCGCGCCGGCCTGTATGCCGGCTAGCGTGTTGGCGGTCGCCAACCCCAGATCATTGTGACAATGGACCGACCAGACCACCTTGTCTGACCCCGGCGTGTTGCGGATCAAGTATTCGATGAGGCGACCAAATTCATCCGGCGTCGTATATCCCACCGTGTCGGGGATGTTCAGCGTGGTCGCGCCGGCCTTAATGGCTTCGCCGAGGACCTGAACCAGGAACTCCGGGTCAGAGCGTCCGGCGTCTTCGGGTGAAAACTCCACATCGTCGCAAAGCGAGCGAGCGAATGAAACGGCCTTGATGACCTGATCGATGCACTCTTCCCGGTCCATGCGGAGTTTGTGCTTCAGATGGATATCGCTCGTCGCCAGGAAGGTGTGGATGCGGTGTCGTGGCGCAGCCTTAACCGCTTCGTAGGCGCGGCTGATGTCATCATTGTTCGCTCGCGCCAGCCCCGCGATAACCATCGGCCGCCCATCCTTGCGCCCTTCCGTCAATGGCCCGACCTCTTCGGCGATGCGACGAACTGCCTCGAAGTCGCCGGGAGAGGCGATGGGGAACCCGGCTTCGCAGATATCGACACCGAGCCGGGAGAGTTGCCGCGCGATCTCCAGCTTCTCCTCTACGTTAAGGGTCGCTCCGGGCGATTGCTCGCCGTCACGCAGTGTCGTGTCGAAGATCAGTAGGGAATCGGTCGTTGGCATTTGAGTGGTCATCTACACACCTTTGTTGTTTGGTAAAAGCGGACCGTGTGTTTTGCGAAGCACACGGTCCGCCTCCCTCGCCGATATTTACATCTCTTTGGCGTTCAGCCAGGGCATCATCTTGCGCAATTCGCGGCCGACTTGCTCGACCTGGCTATTGCGGGCTTCCGCGCGACGTTGGTCGAACCAGGGCCGGCCCTGCGCGTTCTCATCGATCCATCCCTCGGCATAAGCGCCGGACTGAATATCAGCCAGTATTCCCTTCATGGCCTGCCGCGTCTGGTCCGTGACGATTCGAGGCCCTGCCGTGTAATCGCCGTGTTCGGCCGTGTCGCTGACGCTGTAGCGCATGTAATTGAGACCGCCCTGATAGATCAGGTCCACGATGAGCTTCAGTTCGTGCAGGCATTCGAAATAAGCGATTTCCGGTTGATAGCCTGCTTCGACAAGGGTATTGAAAGCAGCCTCGATTAGATGACTGACCCCGCCACACAGAATGACCTGCTCGCCGAACAGGTCTGTTTCAGTTTCCTCGGTGAACGTGGTCTGGATGACCCCGGCGCGCGTGCAGCCGATGGCTTTGGCATAGGCTAGGGCGGTGGCCGCGGCATGGCCGCCGGCGTCCTGGTGAACGGCCATCAGGCCGGGCGTCCCCACGCCATCGACATATAGTTCGCGCACGCGGTGGCCCGGCGACTTCGGCGCGACCAGGCTCACATCCACGCCTGCCGGCGGGACGATCTGTGCATAACGAATGTTGAACCCATGGCCGAACATCAAGGTCTTCCCCGGCGACAGGTTGGGCGCGATGGCCTCGCGGTAAATCGCGGCCTGTGATGTATCGGGGGCAAGGATCATGATGATATCAGCTTCGGCCGATGCGGCGGCCGATGATTTCACATTCAAACCCTGAGCTTCGGCCTTGGCCCATGATAGGCTGCCCTCATATAAGCCGACGCGCACATCCATTCCGGAGTCGCGCAGATTAAGGGCATGGGCGTGACCCTGGCTGCCATAACCAATGATGGCGATCTTTTTGTTTTGAATGATAGACAGGTCTGCGTCTTGATCGTAATAAACTGTAGCCAACTTAGTAACTCCCTGATTCAATTTCAAGTTCAATCAATGAAGCCGGGTCAGCTCTGTGTGATTCCCGGCTTCAGCTTTTCAATCTCAATTCCTGTGCCCGTTCCGCTCCACTATTACCGGAGCGGCAGCAGAGGGAGTGGTTGTCCACACCCCTGCGTTGTGGCTATGGCCATGGGAAGAACTGCCGCGCACCATGGCGACTTGTCCGGTGCGAACCATCTCCTCGATTCCGAAGTTTTCCAGCAAGCCGATCATCGAATTGACACGGTCTTCCGGGGCGACGATCTGAATGATCACCGAGGTCAAGTCCACATCGACGATGCTGGCGCGGTAGATTTCGACCAGTTGCATGACCTCACCGCGGGTCTGACTGGTCGTCCTGACTTTCACAAAGGCCATCTCGCGAACGACAGCCGGCTCGTTGGTGACATCTTCGATATGGACGACGTTGATCAGCTTATCGAGTTGCGTTGTGATCTGTTGAAGGTCCCGTTCGGTGCCGCGGGCGACAAAGGTCATGCGGCTGATGCCGGGCGTCTCCGTGTGGCCAACGTTTAGGCTCTCGATATTGAAGTTTCGCCGGCTAAACAGGCCGGTCACACGATTCAGGACACTGGGCTTGTCTTCCAACCACGCAATTATGGTATGGCGTCGGATTTGTAGATCGGGCATGGTAATTAGCTCCCTAGTTTTCAACTGGCCGGCCGCGACGGATCATGTCCGCGTTGCTCTTGCCCGGCGCAACCATTGGATAGACGTTGGTGAATTCTTCAACCTGGAAATCCAGCAGGAACGGCCCCTCCGTTTCCTGGGCCTGGCGGATCGCCTCATAGACATCATCCTTGCTGGTGACGGCGCGGGCGGGTATCCCATATGCTTCGGCAATCTTCACGAAGTCGGGATTAAACAAAGGCGTGCCCACATAGCGCTTGTTATAGAAGACGTCTTGCCATTGACGCACCATGCCCAGATAACCATTGTTGATAATGGCGATCTTGATCGGCAGACGCTCCTGCATGATGGTCGATAGCTCGGGCATTGTCATCTGGAAGCCACCATCCCCGGCAACGACCCACATCTCTTCCTCCGGCTTGCCCATTTGTGCGCCAATCGCCGCCGGCAAGGAATATCCCATAGTCCCCAAGCCACCGGAGGTCAGCAGACTGCGGGGCTTGGTGTGGTTAAAGTACTGGGCTTCCCACATCTGATGCTGTCCTACATCGGTGATGATGGTGGCGTCCCCCTGATTGGTGGCATACCACAACTGACGCATGACGTAGGGGGCGACCAACTCGTCGGTTTCCTGGGTCAGAATATCCCGTTCGACGGACTCGGAGCGCCATTCGTTGATTTGCCCCAGCCAGGCGGGGTGTTCATTTGAATCCACCTTGGGCAGCAGGGCGCGCAAGGTCATCAGCGCGTCGGCGATAACAGGCGTATCAATCGTCAGATTCTTGCCCATTTCAGCCGGGTCCAGATCGACGTGGATGATCCGGGCTTTGGGGGCAAATGTGCTGAATGCGCCTGTCAGACGATCGTCGAGGCGCGCGCCGATGGCGAACAGGACATCGCACTCTTGCAAGGCGTAGTTGCAATAAGCCTCCCCGTGCATGCCGCCCCAACTGATCGAAAGGGGATGGGTGGCGGGGATTGTTCCGATTCCCAATAAACTGGTCGCCACGGGGATGTTAGTTTTTTCGGCGAGTTGTCGAAGCTCGGCCTCGGCACGGGCTATTGAGACTCCTTGGCCGGCGATGATGACGGGACGTTGGGCTTCATTGATTAGCCGGGCAACGCGGTCGATGACTTCGGGATCCGGCGCGAGGATGTTCGGCCGATAGCCGGGCAGGTAGACCTCATCCGGATAGGTGAACTCCATCGTGGCCTGCTGCACATCTTTGCAGACATCGACGAGGACAGGGCCGGGGCGGCCGGTGCGCGCGATGTAGAAGGCCTCTTTCAAGGCGGCCGGCAAATCCTTGATATCCGTGATCAGATAATTGTGTTTGGTCACGGGCATGCTGATGGCGCGGATATCGGCTTCCTGGAAGCCGTCCTTGCCTAGCAGCGCGGTGGATACTTGCCCGGTGATCGCCACGACCGGCGTCGAATCCATGTATGCCGTAGCGAGACCCGTGATCAAATTGGTAGCGCCGGGGCCTGAGGTTGCAATGCATACCCCGGTCCTGCCGGTTGCCCTGGCGTACCCGTCGGCCATGTGTGCTGCACCCTGCTCATGGGTCACAAGCACGTGGTGAATGGGATAATCATACTTATATAGATCATCATATGTCGGGAGAATTGCGCCACCCGGCAGGCCGAAGACGACATCGACCCCCTCGTGAATCAGGCTCTCCCAAATGATCTGCCCGCCGGTCTTTAGCTCGCTCATTATCTTCTCCTCGATAAAAAATATTAAACGAAAAAACCGCCCGGTTGGGCGGTTTTTTCGTTTGAGCTTTGTTTTTGTTCCTTAATCCGTGCTCATCAACCTCTACCCAACAGGGGACGTATCCTTAATAATAATAAGGACAAGGTCAATAAGGTTAAGGACGAGTACGTTTTTCATGTAAGGTGTCATTTCTTTGCCACGCATGGCTTGATCCTTGGAAGTATAAATTCAGGTAGCGAACTGGGGCTATGTATAAATAGCCAAAAAGCGAAGCGGATTATTTGTACATATTGCCCAAAGGTTTTTTCGAGGCGAATGTAAACAAGAGCAACAAATACCAAAGGGGACGACCTCCTCACGAGTGTCGTCCCCTTTGGTTCCCACTATTTCCCACTGAACCGCGCACTCTAGCGCAAGCCTTTCAAAAGTATATATCAGGCAATGGGCAGATCATACGGATATAGTGGCAGAATTAGATAGCCTTCGTTTTGTACAATATTCACAAAAGGGAGTCTCAAATGGCTGACTGATCGATTTCGGGCCTCAACTGCCATAATTTTAAGGATAGATGGAGGGCGAGCCGCATATTAGCGTGGTCGAGATTAAGCCCCGTTAATTCCTGAATCCGCTCCATACGATAGAGCAAGGTATTCCGGTGGACGAATAGCGATTCGGCCGTCTGGCTGATGTTGCCATGATGATCGAAATATGCCTCCACAGTTTTTACCAGGCTACCTCGATTGTGAATGTCGTATTCGATCAGCGGCTGCATGATCTCATCCGTGAATTCGCGGACCTCGGGCTGCTCCTCCAAAGCATAGAGTAAGCGGTAGATGCCCAAACTCTCAAACTCCACGAACTGATTGGTTAGCTTCAGGCGTTCGCCCAACTGCATGGCTTGCAATGCCTGGTCATATGCTTCCGGCCACTCGGCCAGCGTCTTCGTGGGGCCACTGATGCCGCCTATCAGGGTAGCTTCCGGGTATTCCATCTCGATTTGTTCGCGGATGCGGCGACCGAGCTGATGGGCGCTGTCCATATCTTCCAGGTTTTTCAGAGCCTGGAAGATCACGAGATACTGATTGCCATACACATGAACCAGAGCCGGCCGCGGATGGTTGGAAAGAACCCAATGCGTTGAGGTTTCCAGTCGCCTCAGGCTGAGCTTGTCGGTTCCAATCCAGCCCGCGACCATAACGGCGTGTGGTTCAGACGTGTTGTGGTCCAGCCGCCCTTCCAGACGCTCAATTTCCTTGCGTGGTAATGAGCCGGCCAGTAGCCCTTCGAGGAAATCGCCGCGCAAGGACTTCTTGGCTTCGTTGACGGCTTTGGTTTTAGCCATCTCCAGAGCACAGGCGGCGGCACCGTGTTCAACAGTTAGGCTGTCGAACATGTCGAGTTCCGCTACCGGGCCAATCACCGACAGATAGCCGCGAGCGCGATCACCGGAGATGATCGGGCTGAGCAACCGGGCCAAATGAATCGGTGAATCACCGAGCGGCAGCAGCTGTTGCCAGATGCTTTGTCGCGATTTGGCGGCCGCCTTGCGGTTTCTCAGGACAGGCGGCAGCGCATCTCTCTGCTGTAGCGCTTCAACGAGTGCTTCGCGGCTAACAGTGGTGTTGCTTGGCCAGCTGATGGCTTGAATTTCGAGCCGCTTATCCTGGACAGCAACGATGTTGCCGGTTAGCTTGCTCATCACTTCGGTCATGGCAGCCAGGCCTTGCCCCTCGCGGGACATGGCCGAAAGTTGGCGATAGAGTTGAATCGCGCGTTCACTGGTGGCTGTCTGCCGGTCGAGGAGAAGGACGGAGACGTTATGGTGAATTTCTCGAACCGATGCGTTTTCCGGCACAATAAGAATGGTGAGGTTATGCGCTTCGGCCTGGTGGGTCAACTCATCGGCGAGCATACCGAAACAGACCAGCCCCGCGACCGGAAGGCCGGCTAACATTTCGAATATCAGGTTGAAATTTGCCGGTTCAAGACTAGCCAAAAGGCTTGGAGGAATGATTACCAGATCATGCGGATTGATCTGGGATTCCAAATCTTCCCAACTCACCAGCACGACGACCCAATTGACGAATCGTCTGGCTTCCACGCCTCCCCCGATCAGGGTGGTGTTGATAGGCAGGGCCAGCCGTAGCACATCGCCGATGTTTATCTCCGCGGGTGAGGAATCAGTGCGCATTATTCTGTCATTACGTGGTGCGGCCGGAGATGGCTCAAGTTTAGGTGTGGCCATGGTGGGGGTGGGGAGGGTAAGTATTACGTGGGAATCAGGCTTGTTTTATATAGAATCCTGAGGCACTGGCGTCGGGGCGGTTCATGGGTAAGGTGATGGAAAAGGTTGTCCCCTCGCCCACCACACTGGATACCGTGATCTCACCGCTATGTTGTTCCACGATTCTATGGCAGGTTGCCAACCCTAATCCTGTGCCCTGTCCGGGGTCTTTGGTGGTATAAAATGGTTCAAATATATGCAACGATTCGGCCGAATTCATACCCTTGCCGTTATCGCGCAACAACACCTGCACAGACTGACCGTCTTTAAGAGGGCGTGCTATTATATCTAACTGGCGGTTGTCGTTGGTATGAAGCAATGCATCACGGGCATTCAGCAATAGATTCAGCCAGACGCTCTTGAGGTGTTCCCAACTGGCGACCATCTGCGGCAAGGAAGCGTCGATATCGCGAGTGATTGTGATTTTCGATGACATCAACTGATAGTTGACAAGAGACAAGGCTTCCTGGATCGATTCGCCGAGATCCCCTGTGGTGAATGAATACTGTTCCTGCCGAGCAAAGTCCAGCAGCCCGCGCACGACCTTGGCCGCTCGTTCGCCTGCCCGCACAATGAGGTCTACCGATTCGAAATTCTCGTCTTCCACCGGCATGACCATCTTCAGCATTTGGGCGTTGGCGTTGATGGCCGTCAGAGGATTGTTGATTTCGTGGGCGACGCCGGCTGCCAATTGCCCAATGGCTGCCAGCTTGCCGGCTTGCATGAGGGAATTTTCCAGACGTCGCTCCTCGGTCTTATCCTGCCAAATGACCACGGCGCGCGCCGAACTGGCTTGTTTGCCCGGTATAGGATAAGCGCTGACTTCCCACTCTCTGGGAAGATGATCTTCTCCCTGCCAACGCACGGGCCAATGCTGCTCAGTTTTATCGCTCAGGGTGAACGCAACTCTGCAATGGTCACAGGGCTTTTGTCGGTTATAGAAAACCCGGAAGCATGTGCCCCCTATAGAAGATTCAGGCGTGGATCCCATCTCATCAGCTTTCGCCTTATTAATGACAACGAGTTTCCATTCGTCATTGATCGTATAAATGGGGTGGAGGATACCGTCGATTAGGGCTTGTAATGTATTACGCCCTTCGAGCAGTTCCTGGTGCCGCATCCGCACGCGCTGAAACAACCATGCATTTTCAATTGCCTCGCTGACGGAACTGGCAAGCGATGAGAAAAGGTCGACGTCGACGTCGGTGAACTCTCCCAGGCGCTTGTTATACGCGGCAAGCACGCCGACCGGACGGCCGCGCACGGCTAGCGGTGCGGCCAACATGGAGCGCACCGGGATGCCAATCGGTGAGTCACGCGTTGGATCAAAGCGGTCGTCCTCAGTGACGTTGTTCAGGCAGATGGTTGTTTGGTCGCTCCATGTACGCCCCAGAACGCCGGATCCTTTTTCCGTTGAGGGGAAGATATGAGAAGGAATTGCCCCTTTGTAATGTCGAACGTGCTGGCAATGAAGTCTGCCGCCTTCACCGATCAGCACGGCCGCCATTTCAACTTGCAAGATTGCGTCCACCCCGCGAATGGCGGTGGCATATACCTGACCGGTTTCGAGGGAGGCGGCGACGGCCTGGCTAACGCGATTCAGTTCGGCAAGCTGCCGACTTTGTTGGTGGAGTTGTTTTTCGAGCTGCTGCGTACGCAAGATGGTCTTGACCCGCGCCAGCAACTCTTGCATATAATAGGGCTTTGTAATGTAGTCGTCGGCTCCCGCAGAAAGGGCTTGCACCTTCTCGTCGTTGCTGGCCGCAGCCGTCAATAAAACGACGCGGGTATAGCGCAAGTCCGGGTGACCGCGGATCCAATCGAGCACTTCAAGCCCCGACATGCCGGGCATTCGCATATCGAGGAGCACAAGGTCAACTTCGGCTGCGTCGCCGATTGATTTCTCGAGGAAAGGGATCGCTTCCCTCCCGTCATGAACGATATCGACCTGGAAACCTTCCTTGCGGATGAGAAATTCGGCCAGGGAATCGGCAATCTCGATCTCATCATCGACCACGAGGATACGAGCGGTCGATTGGGTCGCCAAGGGTATAGGGGATGTGTTCCCGACAGATCGACCTTTTGAGGAACCAACAGTGGATCCCCCGGTTCCGTTCCCCGGCTGCTTCTGGACGGAAAGATCAGCTAGTCGTTCTTCCGCCTCAGTGCCGATGGTCCTATCCACGCGTGTCCTCAGAGGAGAAGGAGTACCCATGTCCCTGTATGGTCTTGATATAAATCGGAAGGGCGGGAGATGGTTCGATCTTTTCGCGCAAATTTTTGATGTGGGCGCGCACGAGTTCGGGGCTGCCGGTATCTCGTGGGTAATCCCACACGTCCTGCAATAGCTGCTGGCTGTTAAACACCTGGTCAGCGTTGCTCATCAGATGATAGAGCAAGTCGAACTGGACGTTTGTCAGCAAGATGGTTTGATGTGGGGTCGTGACCTTGAAGGTGCGGCAATCGAGAACAACGTTGCCGACGACCACTTCATTGACGGTGGTATCCTCGACCTTTTCCGGGCCAACGCGCCGCAGGATGGCTTTGACGCGAAGTTCAAGCTCCTGCATGTTGAACGGCTTGACGAGATAGTCGTCGCCGCCCGCGCGGAAGCCTTCAATCTTGTCTTCATCCTTCGCTTTGGCCGTCAGGAAAAGAACGGGCACATCCAGGAGCAATGGATCGCCGCGAATCTGCCGACATACCTGATATCCGTCAACGCCGGGCATCATGATATCCAGAATAAACAGGTCCGGCCGGTGTCGCCGGGCTAACTGTAATCCTTCGATGCCGCTATTGGCGGTCATCACCTGATAATCATACATTTTCAGCGCGCGCTGCAATGTTCGCGAGACGAGATCGTCGTCATCAATAACAAGAATCAGGGCCATAAACTTCTACCCCTTCCGTATCCTGAAATTTGCCTATCAGTATAACTCATTGCCCCAAACCCGTCAGTTATTAGGGCATAATTTTTTACACCAGCAATCGCAACGGGTTCTCCAGTAGTTGCTTCAGACGTTGCATGTATTGGGCGGCCTCCGCGCCGTCGGTCACGCGGTGGTCGGCCGAAATCGTTGCCTTCATGCGCGTTCCGACAGCTAATTGACCATCCTTGACAACCGGCACTTGCCGGGCGGAGCCAATCGCCAGGATAGCGGCTTCGGGCGGATTGATAATGGCGATGAAGTGGTCGACTTCATAAACGCCCAGATTGCTGACGGTAAAAGTGCCGCCCTCGACGTCGTCAGGTTTTACTTTCCCCTCGCGCGAGCGAGCGATCATCTCGCGATTATCTTTCGCTACTTTCGAGAGGGTGGATGTGTCGGTGTTTTTCTGGACGACCGTCGTCAACCCGCCTTCAATGGCCACGGCCGAGCCGATATTGATGTGCTTGTGGCGTACAACCTTATCGCCAGACAGTTCGGCGTTCAGGTTCGGGAAGTCCCGCACGGCCAGCGCTGCGGCCTTCACGATGATGTCGTTGACCGACACCTTGGCGTCATCGGGCAGCGTGGCATTAACCTGTTTGCGCAGCTCCAGCGCCGCTTCCATGTCAATCTCTGTCGTCACGTAGAAGTGGGGCACGGTGGTCTTGCTTTCGACCATGCGGCGGCCGATAGCCTGGCGTAGGCGTGTCAATGGTACGGCTTCGCTTTCCGATCCGATTTCTGTCGACGTGGTGGCGGGTACGGCCGCCGATACCTGAGCGGTCGAAGCTTTGGGTTGCGGCGCGGCCACGTATGACTCGACATCGGCCTTTGTCACGCGTCCATCCGGCCCGCTTCCCTTGACTTGTAGCAGGTCGATCTGCTTTTCCTCTGCCAGGCGGCGGGCCACAGGCGTGGCCTTCACCCCGCCGGGATAAGTCTCATCTGGGGTGGCGTCGTTTGCAGACGTTTCGGCCGCGGGAGCCTGAGCCGATGTGGGTGGAGTGGGCTTGTCTGCTGCCTGCTTCGGCTCTTCTTGAGTCTTGGTCGGCGTTGCTTCGCCGGCCGCTGCTTGAGAACCATCGTCGCCGGTGAGTTCCGCAACGTTCTCGCCTTGTTTGCCGACGATGGCCATATTCGCGCCGACGGGAACGACGTCCCCGGGCTCGTGCAGCAGTTGGAGCAATGTGCCCGCTACCTGTGATTCGAGTTCGAGCGTGGCCTTATCCGATTCGATTTCGGCAACGATCTCACCTTTGCTGACGGAATCCCCGACCGCTTTAAGCCACGTATTGAGGACGCCCTCGCGCATATCAAAGCCGAGTTTGGGCATGACGATGTAATCGGCCATTAGAGTATCTCCTTCACCGCCGCAATGACGCGATCCTTGTTAATGAGCGCCGATTGTTCCAGTTCGCGGGAATATGGGAGCGGCACTTCGTATTGGGCGACGCGCTTGATGGGCGCGTCCATGTAGTCGAATGCTTCTTCTTGCAAACGCGCGGCAATCTCGGCCCCCACACCGTAGGACCGATGACCTTCTTCGACGATAACCGCCCGGAATGTCTTGCGGAATGAGTCGAGGACGGGTCCCATGTCCAGCGGTCGCAACGAACGCAAGTCTATCACCTCTGCCTCAATACCATCCTGGGCAAGCTGGCTTGCGGCTTCGAGGGCTACTTGCAACCCTTGGGCGTAGGCGACGATGGTGACGTCATTGCCTTCACGTTTTACATCCGAGACGCCGATTGGGACGACATAATCCCCTTCGGGAACCTCGCCACGAATCTGATACAGCGTGTGGTGCTCGATAAACAGCACCGGATCGTCGCTGCGAATGGCGGCTTTCAGCAGCCCTTTGGCGTCGTAGGGCGTGCTGGGCGACACGACCGTGAAGCCGGGGAAATGGGCAAAGATAACATCCGGCGTATGGCTGTGTGTCGCGCCAAGCTGGCGGCCGCCACCGCCCGGAGCGCGATAGACGACCGGGCATTTTATCTGGCCGCCAAACATATAATGGACTTTGGCGGCATGATTGATCATCTGATCTAGGGCCAGGAAGGCGAAATTTATAGTCATAAATTCCGCCACCGGACGCAGACCATTCATGGCCGCGCCGGCAGCGACGCCGCCAATGGCCATCTCGGATATCGGCGTATCGCGCACGCGACGAGCGCCAAATTCATCGTAGAACCCGCGCGTGACCGCGTAAGTCCCACCCCATAGCCCAACTTCTTCGCCCATGATGAATACTTGTTCATCGCGTTGCATTTCTTCACGCAAGGCGTCGGTGATCGCCTGGCGCATCGTGATCATTGCCATGCTTGTTCCTCTTTCGCTACGCTCGCATTATTGTCGTTCGACTTCGCGCTCGACATAAACATCTTCAAAGAGTGCTTCCGGTTCGGGGAAAGGCGACTTCTCGGCAAATTCGACGGCCTCTTCGATTACCTTCTCCACCTCGGCATCTATCTTTTCCAGCTTGTCTTTGGTTGCCGCTTTCTTCTCGTAGATAATGCGTTCCAGGATGCCGATAGGATCATCTTCGCGCCATTTTTCGACTTCGCTCTTGGTGCGGTAACGAAGCGGGTCACCCATGCTGTGACCCTCGAAGCGGTAGGTGATGACTTCCAGGAACTGAGGCCCCTTGCCTTCGTGGATGGCGGCGATGGCGGCTTTTGTGGCGTCGTAGACCTCGATAGCATTCATGCCGTCGACTTTTTTAGGCTCCATGCCATAGGCCAGCGCTTTTGTTGACATGTCAGGCACGGCCGACGCGCGCTCGACCGATGTCCCCATCCCATATTGGTTGTTTTCGACGATGTAGATGATGGGCAATTCCCACACACCGGCCATATTGAGGGATTCGTGGAAATAACCGATATTCGTCGCGCCGTCGCCCATATAGCATAGGACCACCGCGTCGGTGCCTTTATACTGCTCGGCCAGCGCCAGTCCGGTTCCCAGCGGAATGTGACCGCCGACGATGCCATAGCCGCCCCAATAGTTGCGGCTGACGTCGGCCATGTGCATCGAGCCGCCTTTGCCCTTGCTCACGCCGGTGGCCTTGCCCATTAACTCGGCCATCAAGGCCTTCGTATCCGCTCCGACGAGCAACGCATGCGCGTGATCGCGGTAGGCAGTGATCACGTGATCTTGCTCGCGTCGTGCGCCAATTGAGCCAACAGCCACGGCTTCCTGCCCAATATAGAGATGCAGAAATCCGCCGATCTTCCCCATCTGATATAGTTCGGCACATTTCTGTTCAAATCGACGAACTAGTACCATTTGCCGGTACCATTCCAGTAACGTCGTCTTTTCCATTGAATTCTCCTTCAAGACGGTGGTGATCCGTCGTTTGGCTTTTCCCAGTTGAGGTTATGAAAAGTTTAGCAAATTTATCGGACAATGACGACCCTTATCAGAGCAGGGTGGGTCCTCAGGGAGAAACGGCAGGGCCGGGATCATCCTTGATCATAGATAACACATGCCCCTTGCGCTGTAGGGTTGAGCGCCCAGGATCGGCTGGTCATCCCGGCTGCGGCGAAGGCATGCTGCATTGCCTCAACAATGGCTGTTTGATTGTTTACGCAAAATGCGATCAAGCTCGGCCCGGCCCCACTCAGGGCTACTCCGAGGGCGCCGGCTTCGTAGGCGGCTTTGTAGGCTTCGGCAGCGCCGGGGATGATTTGTAGTCTGTAGGATTGGTGCAGACGATCACTCATGGCTGACCGAAGCAGAGGGTAATCAGATGTCGTAAGCGCGTGGATAAGAAGCCCTAACCGGCTGGCATTGAAGATCGCGTCGCCGCGCGAGACGGAAGAGGGCAACACGGCTCGCGCTTCGCTCGTGAGCAAATTGAAGTCCGGCAACACGACGACGGCCGATAGATTGGGGGGATCCCATTGTCTGACGATAAGTTCATTGGGGCCGATTTCGTCGTCCGGCAGGACGCCAAGCACCAGGCCTCCCAACAGGGCCGGAGCAACATTATCCGGATGGCCTTCGATGTCGACTGCCATGCGGAGAAGCTCATTGCGCGGAATTGGATTATCGAAGATGGCGTTTGCCCCCAGCAATCCGGCGATGATGGCCGATGAGCTGCTTCCCAGGCCGCTGCCTACCGGGATGCCGTTGATCATTCGCATAGCCAGCGCGGTAGGCCAGCAACCAATCCGTGTGAACAACAACTCGGCTGCTTCAACGGCCAGGTTTCGCCTGTCTGCGGGTACTTTATCCGCATCGAGGCCACTGACCGATATAGAATATTCTGTCTCGGCCGCATCGTCGGTGAGCACCGGCGCTGTGGCGTGGAGGACGAGTTCATTCCTCAATTCCAGGGCCAGCCCCAGGCAATCGAACCCAGGGCCGAGATTAGCGCTTGTCGCCGGTACGGTGACCGTTACCGGACGCAAGAGCAGGGCAGGAGAGGATGACATGAACGCTAACGTGTGATCGACAAGAGAACTTAGGCTTCGCCTGGCGTTGGGACGGTCGACAAGATGGCATCACCCATATGGACGGCCGCCTGGCTGCGTTCGTAATTGAGCACATTTTCAAAGGCGGCGATAGCCACAGCGAGCATCTCCATGTCCGGCTCGCGGGTCGTCAGATGCTGCAGCGCCAGATTCGGCTTGGTGATAAGACGAATCAGCGCGTTACCTTGGTGCGCGGCCGTAAACTTCAAAAATTCATAAGCGATGCCGGCGATGACCGGCAGCAGAACTAGCCGGGACAGGATGCGCGGGAGGATATCCAGTGGTGGGAGGAGACTGTAGACCAGGATCGAAATCACGACCACGCTTAGCAGAAACGCCGTGCCGCAGCGAGGATGTTCAAGCGGGAAGCGAGCGACGGAGGGCGGAGTCAGTTCAGCGCCGGCTTCGTAGGCGTTGATGGTTTTGTGCTCGGCTCCGTGGTAACCATATAGCCTTTTCACGTCGCTCATCAAGCCGATCGCCCAGATGTAGCCGATTAGGAGGATTAGGCGGATAGACCCTTCGATGAC
>CXWK01000633.1_pt5 | contig 21482 bp, 29 predicted proteins | sample 590851 | NCBI WGS metagenome assembly CXWK01 (sample SAMEA3498364, study PRJEB10139) | wastewater metagenome | biome: wastewater treatment plant; material: activated sludge | place: Denmark | collected 2014-08-01 | reverse complement strand
GCGCTCATCGCCACCGGCGCCCGGGTGGTGGCGTCGATCTGGGGTCGCTCCGTCGAGGACTACGCGAGGGCGTCGGCCATGTTGGCCGACGCGCCTCCCGAGGTCGTCGCCGTGGAGGTCAACCTCTCGTGCCCCAATGTCGAGCGTCGCCACTCGATGTTCGCCCATTCCGAGACCGCGACCACTCAGGCCATGGCCGTCACCGAGGCGTGCAACCGGCCCCGTTGGGCCAAGCTCAGCCCCAACGTCACCGACCTGCCGGCGATCGCTGCGGCCGCACGCGAGGGCGGGGCCGAGGCGGTCACCCTGGTGAACACGGTGATGGGCCTGCTCATCGATCCGGACACGCGACGCGCCCGCCTCGGCAACGGCGGTGGCGGGTTGTCGGGCCCGGCCATCCACCCGGTGGCAGTGCGGGCGGTGTTCGAATGCCGGGCGGCCCATCCCGACCTGCCCATCGTCGGCGTCGGTGGTGTGGCGTGCGGCGAGGACGCCGCCGAGCTCCTGTTGGCGGGCGCGGGAGCAGTGCAGGTGGGAACGGCGACGTTCGCCGATCCCCGCGCATCCGCACGGGTGCTGGCGGAACTGGCAGAGTGGGTGGGACGACAAGCGGACCGCCGCCTCGAACGAATCATTGGAGGAGCACATGACTGACAGCGACACGGGTGCGACGGTGAGTGAGGTGGGCGAGGTGCGTGAGCGCCTGGCCGTGGCCCTCGACGTCGACGATCTCGTGGCGGCGCTCCGGCTCGCCCGCAAGCTGCAGCCCTACTTCCGGGTGGCCAAGGTGGGCCTCGAGCTCTTCAGTGCCGTCGGTCCCGACTCGATCGGCGCGCTCAGGGACCTCGGCTANNTCGTACGTGACCCTGCACGCCCACGGCGGTGTGCCCATGCTCCGCGCCGGGGTCACCGGTCTCGCCGAGGGGGCGACGAGCGCGGGGCTCGAGGTGCCGACGGCCCTGGCGGTCACGGTGCTCACGAGCGACGACGACGCACCGCCCCACATCATGCCCAAGCGCGTGATGGTGGCGGCCGAGGCGGGGTGTGGCGGCATCGTCTGTGCCGCCCCCGACCTGCGTGACGTCCGGGGATACGCGCCTCGGCTCCAGCGGGTGGTGCCCGGCATCCGGCCCGAGGGAAGCGACGTCCACGACCAGCGACGCACGTCGACACCTCGGGACGCCCTCGAGGCCGGGGCGGACCTGTTGGTGATCGGCCGGCCCGTCACCCACGCCGACGACCCGGCCGCGGCCGCCGAAGCACTGGTTGCCGAACTGGTCTGAGGCCAGGTCCGGCTGCCGAGGCGGCGGCGGCTGGCCGGCGCGGCCATCCGATCCCGAAGATGCTTGCAGTCGAACGTATGTTCGGCTAGGCTCTCAGGAGCCGGTTCGCAGCCCTGGCGTAGCCCGCTCGGACAAGATGGCGGCTGCCACTTCCCCACAGAATTCGTTTCGATCTCCGGCCCGTTGCGGCCCGGTTGGGAGTGGTGCCACGTGCTCGTCGCAGAGCGAACGCAGGGAGTTGAGCCAGCGGAGCGGCTGGGTGCGCCGAGCACGCTCGATGTGCTGGCGGGTGCGGCCGCGGCGGTCGCCGCGGAAACCTGGGCGGGCCGGCCGGGCCCGCTGCTCGGAGAGGCGCTGGTGGCGCTGACGAACGTCGAGCGGATGGTGGGCGCGGCAAAGGTGGCCGTGTTGGGCGCCTTCGACGCGTCGGGCGAGTACCGGGTCGACCGGCACCCGTCCACCGCCACCTGGATGGCGGCCAAGACGAAGTCCGACCGTCGGCGGGTCCGTCATCAGGTTGGCGTGGCGCGACGGATGCGGTCGATGGCATTGACCGAGGAGGCGTACCGGGCGGGTCTCGTCGGGTTCGAGCATGTCGCGGTGCTCGCTCGTGCGAACACGCCCGACGTGGCCGAGTTGTTCATCGAGGCCGAGGCTGCGTTGGTCGCTGCCGCCGAGCGCCTGGACTTCGATCTGTTCTGCCGGGCGGTGCGGGCGTGGCGCGACTTCATCGACCCCGAGGGCGCCGAGGAACGGGCCCGCAAGCAGGATGCCCGTCGCGAGGGTCACGCGTCGCGGACGTTCGACGGCATGGTCCGACTCGATGCGTGGCTCGAGGCCGTCGGCGGCACCGAGTTCCTTGCCGAGCTCCGTCGCCTCGAGAAGTTCCTGTTCGAAGCCGACTGGGCTGAGGCCCGCGCCCGGGTCGGCGAGAACGCCACGGCCGGCGACCTGTTGCGCACCGCCGCCCAGCGCCGCGCCGACGCGTTCGTCGAGATGGCCCGCCGCTCGGCCACCTGCGACACGCCGGGCGAGCCCCCGAAGTGGGTCCTCAACGTGATGATGGGCTACGCCACCTACTGCGCCGAAGCAGCCGCCGCCACGGGCGACCCCGGCTCCGGTCGCTGCAACTGCCACGCCAACCCGCCCAACAACGACGACAACCGCGACGCCGGCACAGATGCCGATGCCGCCGACAACCGCGACGACGCCGACGCCGACGCCGACGCCGACGACGCCGACGCCGACGAGGCCGACGAGGCCGACAGCGACGACGGCAGCGATGCCGATGCCGGCGAGGTCGTCGATGACGACCTCGCTGACGATGATGACAACATCGACGAGCTCGCGGTCCGATCCGGACCCCGCCCGGGTGGGCCGCCGTCGCCCTCGACGGGGCCGCTCCCAGACTGGTGGAGCGCCCCCGATCCGTTTGCCGACACGAGCTACTACGACACCATGTGCGAACTCGAGGACTGCACGCCGATCGCGCCGAGCCAGGCGCTGTCACTCGGCCTGGCGGGCACGATCCGCCGGATGATCTTCGCGCCCGACGGCCACGTCCTCGACTTCGGTGAGGACAAGGACTACTTCACCGGCCCCCTTCGCGAGGCCATCATCATCCGTGACCGGTTCTGGAAGGACGAGGGCTGCGGTGTCCCCGGTCGCGAATGCCAGATCGACCACGTCATCCCCAAGAGTCGTGGCGGACCCACCTCCGAACGCAACGGCGAATGCAAGTGCGGCACCAGCAACCGCATCAAAGGCAGCCGCATGCCCGAGTAGCGGACATCGATGGCCGCTGGTTCATGCGTGCCCACACAGTCGAAGCGGATGCGCGTGCCTTCCGGTGGCTCACTGGCCGTGGGCCTGGCCGTGTCACACGTCCGGTGGACTCGAGAGCGCAGGCGCGGAACGAGGGAGGATCCAAGCGTGGAGTCGGCAGGGGTGACGCAACAGGAGCTCGAGAGCCGGCTGTGGGCCGCCGCGAGCTCGCTGCGGGGGCCGGTCGACCCTTCGGACTTCAAGGCGTACATCTTCCCGTTGCTGTTCTACAAGCGCATCAGCGACACGTGGGATGCCGAGCACGTCGCCGCCGCGTCCAAGTGGGGTGACGGCCTCGACGCCGAGATCGAGGCCGACTACCACCGCTTCACCATTCCCGACGGCTGCCACTGGGCCGACCTGCGCCGGGTGCCCGAGAACGTGGGCGTGGCCCTGCAGAAGATCCTCGACCGCATCCAGCAGGCCAACCCCGAATCGCTCGCCGGCATCTTCGGCGACGTGGCCTGGGGCAACAAGGACAAGCTGCCCGAGACGTCGCTGCTCAACCTGATCGAGTCGTTCGGCCGCGTCTGTCGAGTTCCTCAAGCAGCTGCTCGACTTGGCCAAGGACCTGGTCGAGGCCGAGAAGGCCGACGACGAGGGACGGCTGGACGAGGTGGCGGTGGTCGACCCCGACGAGGGCGCCCTCACCCAGATCCTGGCCGAGTACGCACCGCCCGACGTGCCCGTGATCATCGAGACCGTCGTCGAGAGGATCGACGCCATCGTCCGCCCCGTCCGCGGCACCGGCTGGCAGGAGAGCCAACCCGGCGACCGCAGCGTCCGCCAGGAGCTCCGCCTCGTCCTCCGCGACAGCGGCCTCCCACCCCAAGGCGAGATCTTCGACCGTGCGTACGCCTACATCCGCGAGCACTACTGAGGTGTTGGAGCAAGTGAAGATCGGAAATAGACTGAAATATATGGAAACGAGCTATAAGCTTCAGCACGTCTGAAGCGAGTCGATGTCGAATGGTCACCCGCTCCCCGCCGAGATCGTCCTGTCTCTCCACGAGGCGAAACAGGTGCTCTTTGCTCTCGACGACGCGATCGAGGCAGCACCGGCCAGATCCGAACTCGCCCTGCGTCTCGAGGCGGCGGCGCGAGTACTCGTCGAGAAGCTCCTGTCGGACCTTCCGGATCTCTGACGCGGACCTATCCTCATGACCATGAGCGAGAACCTGCTCCGCGTACCCGATGTCGCACGTCGACTCGGCATGGACGGGATCGAGGTGTACACGCTCATCGAACGGGGCGAGCTCCCCGCCGGCAAGGGTGCGGATGGGCTCGTCTACGTCACCGAGCAGGCCGTGGCCGCCTTTCGGCAAGGCTCCTCGCCGGCGTCCACCGCCTAGATCCGTCGAGAGCACCACCGGCATGGGCGCACGTGAAGACCTGCTCTCTGCAGCAAAGCGACTCCGTGCGGAGGGTCAGACGGTCTTCAGTCCTGCCCAGTTGATCGCAGAAGCCCGACGGCGCGGGTGTGCGTACCCGGACACGACGCTGCGCACGCATATCACAGGACCGATGTGTCAGAACTCGCCGGACCATCACGCCGTGCAGTACGGCGACCTCGTTCGTGTCGCTCGCGGCCAGTACCGGTTGGCGTCGGCGAGCGTGTCGCTGGCGAGCGCGGCCAGTGCCGGCACGTCAAACCCGCGGTCCGCACCTGTCGTCAGCCGATCGGGAACGGCACCAACCCCGGTTCTGCAAACGCCCGTAGATTGGCGGTGGGAAGGGAACGTGCAGGCTGCGGTGGTCGAGCATCTCGTCGCCGAGGGATGGCGCATCCGTCGCGTCGCGGACACGGCGTCCCGCGAACAAGGCACTGACATCGAGGCCGTTCGGGAGCCGCTGGAGGTCCTCGTCGAGGTCAAGGGCTATCCGTCAGACACGTACCTCCGAGGGCCAAGGGCCGGCCAACGAAAGAGCGCGAGTGCGCCTCTGCAGGCCAGGCACTACTTCGCGGACGCGCTTCTGACGGGCACGCTGCTCCGTTCCGAGCGCCACAAGGCCGTGGTCGTGTTGGCATTCCCAGACGCCACCACCTACCGGACATTGGCGGAGCGCACGGTCCGTGCGCGGTACACCAACGCCGTCTCGGTCTGGTTCGTCCACGAGGACGGCCGTGTCGAGGTGGAGCCCTCGCCGTACTGAGCCGCCGTTGCGCATCGACAGGAGTCCCCCTCGGTAAGGTCAGACCTCGTGCCCCAGCCCCCCGATCTATCGCTCGAGCAGCGCCAAGCGGCGTTGGCCAAGGCCGTCGAGGCTCGCCGGACGCGGGCCGCGCTGAAGGAGCAATTGAAGGCCGGGGCGTTCGGGCTCTCGGAGGTGTTCGAGCGGGCTCAGTCCGAGCCGGTCATCGCCGGCACCAAGATGCTCACGATCCTCGAGTCGCTCCCGGCGGTGGGCAAGGTGAAGGCCCGCCGCACCATGGAGTCCGTCGGCATCGCACCGTCCCGCCGCGTTCGCGGTGTGGGCACGATCCAACGGGACGAGTTGCTCCGGGCGTTCCCCCCGCCGCCGTGATCCTGGTGATCTCCGGGCCCGGCGGAGCGGGCAAGGGCACCGTCGTCGAGCGCCTCGTGGCCCACGATCCCCGCCTGTGGGTGAGCCGGTCCTGGACCACGCGGGCGAGGCGGCCGGGCGAGGCCGAGGACGCCTACCACTTCGTCGACCTTCCCACCTTCGAGGCGGCGGTGGCTGCGGACGGCTTCCTCGAGTGGGTCGAGTTCCTCGACTACCGCCAGGGCACCCCTCGACCCGATCCGCCAGCGGGAGCCGACGTGTTGTTCGAGATCGACGTCCACGGCGCGCGCCAGATCGTCGAGCAGTTCCCCGAGGCCATCGCGGTGTTCGTCACGACGCCGACGCCCGAGGTGCAGGAACAGCGCCTGCGGGCGCGGGGCGATGCCGAGGACATGATTGCGAAGCGCCTGGCCAAAGCAGCCGAGGAGGGTCGCATCGCACGCCAGATGGGGGCCCACGTGGTGGTCAACGACGACCTCACCCAGGCCGTGCACGAGATCGAGGCGCTGATCGCCGATGCCCGGAGCCGGGGGGCGCGCTGATATCCTGCGCAGTCAGCCGCTGAGGAGATCGCCATGCCGTCGCGCCACAACACCATGATGAACCCGTCGATCGAGGACCTGTTGTCGAAGGTCGACTCCAAGTTCACCCTGGTCACCCTCGGATCCATGCGGGCGCGCCAGATCAACTCGTACCTCGGCCAGCTGGGCGAGGGCCTCGGCTCGGCCGTGCCGCCCCAGGTCACCTCACTGGCGCACAAGCCGCTTTCGATCGCCTTCGAGGAGATCGCGGCGGACAAGATCGTCGGGCTGCATCCGGCGCCGGTCGTCGAGGACGAAGCGGACCCGGCCACCGACGACACCGACGACACGGCCGACACCGAGGGATAGCAGGTCCACGCCGGTGCCCGCGGCGGTGGCGGGGCGTCGAGTCGTCCTCGGCGTCAGCGGAGGGATTGCCGCCTACAAGGCGGTCGAGGTGTGCCGCCGGCTGGTGGATGCCGGCGCGCACGTCCTGCCGGTCCTCACCGAGGGGGCCACCCGATTCGTGGGTGAGGTCACCTTCTCGGCGCTGGCCTCCGAGCCGGCGCAGACGTCGCTCTGGGACGAGGCCGACCCGATTCCGCACACCCGGCTCGGGCAGTCGGCAGACGTGATCGTGGTGTGCCCCGCCACGGCCCGCCTGATCGGGGCGTACGCCGCAGGGATCTCGGACGATCTCCTCACGGCGACGCTGCTCGCGACCCGGGCCCCGGTGGTGGTCTGTCCCGCCATGCACACCGAGATGTGGGAGCACCCGGCGGTGCAGGACAACCTGCGGACACTGGCCGAACGCGGCGTCGTCATCGTCCCGCCCACCGAGGGTCGCCTCGCCGGGGGCGACACGGGCGCGGGTCGCCTCGCTGATCCAGCGGTCATCGTGGGCGTCGTCGAGGCCCTGCTCGCACCGCAGCACCTCGCGGGGCTCCGTGTCCTCGTCACCGCCGGCGGTACCCGCGAACCGCTCGACCCCGTGCGCTTCCTCGGCAACCGCTCGTCGGGGAAGCAGGGCCACGCGCTGGCCGACGAGGCCGCCGCCCAGGGTGCGAAGGTGACGCTCGTGACCACCGTCGAACGGCCGGTCGCCGACGGGGTCGAGGTGGTGGCGGTGGAGACCGCGGCCGACATGGAGCAGGCGGTGCTCAGCCGCAGCGACGCCGCCGACGTGGTGATCATGGCGGCCGCGGTGGCCGACTTCCGACCCACCCATCGCGACGAGCACAAGATCAAGAAGGCCGGCGGGACGCCCGAGATCACCCTCGAGCCCACGCCCGACATCCTGGCCGCACTCGGTGCACGCAAGCGCCCGGGCCAGACCCTGGTGGGCTTCGCGGCCGAGACCCGGGACCTGCGCCGAAACGCCGCGGCCAAGCTCGCGGCCAAGGGCGCGGATCTCATCGTGGCCAACGACGTGTCCGCGCCGTCGGTCGGGTTCGAACACGACACCAACCAGGTGCTAATCATGTCGGGTTCGGGAATCGAGCGAGACGTGCCTCTGACCGACAAGCGGGCAGTGGCCAGAGAGGTCCTCGACGCCGTGGTCTCGAGTCGAGCCACCCACCACCAAGACCTGCCATCCCACATCCAAGACCTGCCATCGCAAATCCAAGAAACAGGGAGCGACACGTGACCAGTTGGACCTTCACCTCGGAATCGGTCACCGAGGGCCACCCCGACAAGATGGCCGACCAGATCTCCGATGCGATCCTCGACGCCATGTTGGCCCAGGACCCGGCCAGCCGGGTCGCCTGTGAGACGCTCGTGACCACCGGCCTCGCCGTGGTCGCCGGCGAGATCACCACCGACGCCTACGTCGACATCCCGCGCGTGGTGCGAGACACCATCAACGGCATCGGCTACGACCGCGAATCGTTCGGTTACGACGGCAACACCTGTGGCGTGATGGTGTCGATCGACGAACAGTCCCAGGACATCGCCCAGGGCGTCGACGACTCGGAAGAGGTCCGCTCGGGCACCTCCGGTGAGGAGGACCAGCTCGACAAGCAGGGCGCCGGCGACCAGGGGATGATGTTCGGCTACGCCTGCGACGAGACCGACGTGCTCATGCCGCTGCCGATCCACCTGGCCCACCGCATGGCCGAGCGCCTCGCCGAGGTTCGCCGGGCGGGAACGATCCCGTACCTGCGTCCTGACGGCAAGACCCAGGTCACCTTCGACTACGAGGACAACCGGCCGGTCCGGCTCCGCACCGTGCTCGTGTCCACCCAGCACAACGACGGCATCGACCGCGACACCATGATCCGCCCCGACCTGATCGAGCACGTGATCCGGCCCGTGATCCCCGCCCAGTTCGCCGACGACGACTACGAGGTCTTCGTCAACCCCACCGGGCGTTTCGTGATCGGTGGCCCCGTCGGCGACGCCGGCCTCACCGGGCGCAAGATCATCGTGGACACCTACGGCGGCATGGGCCGTCACGGAGGCGGCGCCTTCTCCGGCAAGGACCCCAGCAAGGTCGACCGGTCCGCCGCCTACGCCGCTCGATGGGTGGCCAAGAACGTGGTGGCTTCCGGTGCCGCCACGCGCTGCGAGGTGCAGGTGGCCTACGCCATCGGTGTGGCCCACCCCATGTCCATCATGGTCGAGACCTTCGGCACCGAGCAGGTCGAGCAGGGCAAGATCGAAGGGGCGGTGCGCGAGGTCTTCGACCTCCGCCCGGCGGCGATCCTCCGCGACCTCGATCTTCGCCGGCCGGTGTACAAGGCCACGGCCGCCTACGGCCACTTCGGCCGTGAGGGCGAAGGGTTCACCTGGGAGAACACCGACCGGGTCGACGGCCTCAAGTCCGCGCTCGGGCTCTGACGCCTGAGGCACCGCCGGGCCCTCCGCAGGGGGCACCGCCCGATGTGGTGCGCGTCCTGCCGGACGTGCCCGCGATCGATCGCGAGTTCGACTACCTCGTGCCCGACGGTGCACGGGTCGAGGTCGGCGACCTCGTGCGCATCGACCTGCACGGTCGACGTGTCGGCGGGTGGGTCACCGCGGTGGGGGTCGATCCGCCGCCCGGCGTGAAGCTCCGTGCCCTGGCCAGGGTGTCGGGTCGCGGTCCGAGACCCGACACCATCGCCTTGGCCGCCTGGGCGGCATGGCGTTGGTCGGGGCGTCGGGTGCCGTTCCTTCGCACCGCCTCCCCCGATCGGGTGGTCTCGGCTCTGCCGGCGGTGTCCCGGCGTACGGTGCCGGTGCCCGACGTCGTCGACGAGCTCGCCCGCGAGGCACTGTCGGTGCCGCGGGCAGTGGTTCGCCTCCCGCCGGCGTCGGACACCTACCCGCTCGTCCTCGCCGCTGCAGGCAGGGGCAACGCGCTCGTGATCACGCCGTCGCTCGACGCCGCCCGTCACCTGGGCCTTCGCCTCCGGCGTGCCGGTGTGCCGACCGCCCTCATGCCACGCGAATGGGCCGCCGCGGCCGCTGGCGCGACCGTGGTGGGCGCCCGGGCGGCTGCGTGGGCTCCGGTCGACGACCTGGCCGCGGTCGTCGTGCTCGACGAGCACGACGAGGGGCTGAAGGAGGAGCGGTCACCCACGTGGCATGCGCGCGACGTGGCCGTCGAGCGGGCCCGGCGCGCCGGGGTGCCGTGCGTGCTCGTGTCGCCGTGCCCGTCGCTCGAGGCCCAGGAGTGGGGCCGGCTGCTCCGGCCGTCGAGGCAGGCCGAGCGGGCGGGGTGGCCGGTCGTCGACGTGGTGGACCGGCGCGAGGAGGACCCCGCGAAGGCGGGGCTGTACTCACCCCTCCTCGTGGCGCGGCTGCGAGGGCGGGGCCGAGTGGTGTGCGTGCTCAACCGAACCGGTCGTGCCCGGTTGCTGGCGTGTGCCGCCTGTGGCGAGCTCGCCCGCTGTGAGCGCTGTGGCGCATCGACCAGCCAGACGGACCCGGGCGTCCTCCAGTGCCGGCAGTGCGGGCTGGAACGGCCGGTCATCTGCCTCGTGTGCCACGCGACGCGCATGAAGAACCTGCGCGCCGGGGTGAGTCGTGCCCGAGAGGAGCTCGAGGCCCTTGCGGGCGAGCCCGTGGTCGAGGTCAGCGCGAAGACCGCGGGAACCGACCTCGCCGCGGCACGGGTCTACGTGGGCACCGAGGCGGTGCTCCACCAGGTCCACGATGCGGCGGTCGTGGCCTTCCTCGACCTCGACCAGGAGCTGGTGGCACCCCGGTACCGGGCCGCGGAACAGGCCCTGGCCCTGGTGGCGCGGGCGGCCCGACTGCTCGGGGGCCGGGCTGACGGCGGTCGGCTCGTGCTCCAGACGCGCCTGCCCCATCATGAGGTCGTGACCGCCGCCCTCCACGCCGACCCGGGGCGGGTCGCCGCCGCCGACCGCCGGCGACGGCAGGCGCTCGGTGACCCACCCTTCTGTGCCACGGCCACGGTTTCGGGCGCGGCCTCGGAGGCCTTCGTGGAAGCGTTCGACGTGCCGCCCGGCGCGGAGGTGCTCGGCCCCCGCGACGGTGCGTGGCTGCTGCGGGCGCCCGACCACCGGGCACTGTGCGACGCACTCGCCGCGACACCGCGCCCGGCGGGCCGGTTGCGGATTGCCGTCGACCCGCTGCGCTGATGACTCCACCACTGGCCGACCTCCCGGATTTCCTGGTGGTTGACCACCTGAGCGGTGGTATTCCACCAAGATTTGCGCTGTGCGCGTCATAGCGGGATCGGCCCGAGGCCTCCGACTTCAGGGGCCACCATCGGAGGGCACGCGCCCCATCAGCGACCGGGCCAAGGAGGCCCTGTTCAACATCTTCGGCACCGGGATCCGCGGCGCCTGCTTCCTCGACCTGTTCGCCGGCACCGGGGCGGTGGGCATCGAGGCGCTCAGCCGGGGCGCCGCCGAGGCGGTGCTGGTGGAGCAAGACGCCGCCGTGGTCGACGTCATCCGGGCCAACCTGGCCACCACCCGTCTCACGGCCGGGGCCACGGTGGTGCGGGCCGAAGTCTTCGGCTGGATCGAAGGACCCGGCGCCGGGAAGCTCTTCGACATCGTCTTCTCCGGGCCACCTCAGTGGCAGGGTCTCTGGGGCCGTTCGTTGGCAGCCATCGACGCCCACCCCACGCTGTTGGCGCCGAACGGCTTGGTGGTCGTGCAACTCGACCCCCGGGAAGAGGCCGACGAGCCTGCGCTCACCAACCTCGAGCTGTCCGATTGCCGCCGCTACGGCAACGTGGCGCTGCGCTTCTACTCGGTAGCCTGAAGGCGTATGGCTCCCTACGCGATCCGAGTCTTCGGCGACCCGGTGCTGACCCAGCGCGCGGCGGAGGTGGACGACCTCAACGGCGCCCTCGTCCGCCTGGCCGACGACATGCTCACCACGATGTACGACGCGCCCGGCCTCGGCCTGGCCGCCCCCCAGGTCGGCGTCCAGAAGCGGCTCTTCGTCTACGACGCGGGCGACGGGCCCCGGGTCATCGTGAACCCGACCATCGCCGAGAGCCGCGGCGAGTGGCTGTACGAGGAGGGGTGCCTGTCGGTGCCTGGTCTCTCGTGGGACATCGTGCGCCCCAAGGAGATCCACCTCACGGGGTACGACCTCGAGGGCCGCGAGGTCTCGGTCGAGGCCGACGAGCTGCTGGCGCGGCTCTTCCAGCACGAGCTCGACCACTTGGACGGGGTGCTGTTGCTCGAGCGGCTCGACGACGACCAGCGCAAGGACGCGATGCGCACCCTTCGCGAGCGCACCCTCGCCGACCCCGCGGCATCGTCGCGCGAGCGGGCCGACGCCGCCCCGGGCGGGCTCCGCCTCCCTTGAGAGCGACGCTGGTGGACGGATGTCGACCGTGACCGCGGTGCCCTCGTCGCCGCAGCGCCTCGTCTACCTGGGCACCCCCGCACTGGCCGTGCCGCCGTTGCAGGCCCTGGTGGACGACGGCCGGGACATCGCCCTGGTGGTCACCCGCCCCGACAAGCGGCGAGGGCGGGGAGGCGAGCTGCAGCCCAGCCCGGTGAAGCAGGCCGCGCTCGACCTGGGCATCCCTGTCAGCCATGACGTCGACGACGTGCTCGGTGTGGGCGCTGACCTGGGCGTGGTGGTCGCGTTCGGGGAGATCCTGAAAGACCACGTGATCGACGCGCTGCCGCTGGTCAATCTCCATTTCTCGCTGCTGCCCCGATGGCGGGGGGCGGCGCCCGTCGAGCGGGCCATCCTGGCCGGCGACGAGCACACCGGCGTGTGCCTGATGGAGGTCGTGTCCGAGTTGGATGCCGGAGCGGTGTACGCCCGCACCGAGTGTTGGATCCATCCCGACGTCACCCTCGACGAGCTGCGTGACGAGCTGGTCGACCTGGGCTCGTCGCTGCTGCTCGACGCCCTGGCCGAGGGCTTCGGTGAGCCCCAGCCCCAGGTGGGCGAGGTCACCTACGCCAAGAAGATGCAGCCCGAGGAGCGGGAGATCGACTGGTCCCGGCCGGCCGTCGAGATCCACCGCCAGGTGCGGGTCGGTGACGCCTGGACGACGTTCCGCGGTCGGCGCCTGAAGGTCCACCGCACCCGCCTCGTCGACTCACCACCGGCCCCCGGGGTGGCGGTGGGCGACGTCGAGCACGCCGGCGGCGAAGTGCTGGTGGGCGCCGGCGATGGGCCCCTCTCCCTGGTCGAGGTGCAGCCCGAGGGCAAGGGCCGCCAGGACGCCGGTGCCTGGTTCCACGGCACCCGCTGGACCGAGGGCGAACGCCTGGATGCCGCACCATGAGCGGTGAGGGGTTGCGGGCCAAGGTGCTGACGGTGTCCGACGGCGTGATCGCAGGCACCCGCGAGGACAAGTCGGGCGAGGCGCTCGCGGTCCACCTCGCCGCCCACGGCTTCGACGTCGTCGAGCGCCGGGTCACCGAGGACGGCGCCGAGCCCGTGGCGGCGGCGCTGCGCGAGCTCACCCACGGCTTCGCCGGCCTGGTGGTGACCACCGGCGGCACCGGCTTCGGGCCTCGCGACCTCACCCCGGAAGGCACCCTCCAGGTGCTCGAACGCGAAGCGCCGGGCCTCGCCGAGGCAATGCGCCTCGTCAGCCCCCTCGGGCGCCTGTCGCGGGCGGTCGCGGGCACGGTGGGGGAGAGCCTCGTGCTCAACACCCCCGGCTCCACCAAGGGCTGCATCGAGACCCTCGACGCCGTCCTCGACGTCATCCCCCACGCCCTGCGCCTCCTCGCCGGCCACCGCGAGCACTGATCGGGCCCGTGAGCACCACCGGACTCGACTTCCTCTTCCGTGTAGAGGCGCCGATCATCCATGTGGGTCCCGGGGAGTCGGAGCGGCTCCCGTGGACGGCGAGCCACTTCTACTCACATCCACCGCTCGACGTCTGTGTCCGGGTTCTCCGTGGCCACAAGATGCGGAGCGTCCCGGCGTTGATGGACGAGTTCGCCGCTGCGTTTCAGTTCTTCACTGGCTTCGGCGAGAACTGGCCCGCACTCACCGAGTGTCTGAGCTACCTCGACGAGTGGTTGCCCGCCGACGCCTACGTGCTCGTAGTCGAGCGAGCTGACGAACTCTTGGCGGACGACGAGGCGGATGTCCCTGCACTTCTACGAGCCTTGGACGGAGCCGGTCGGTTCTGGTCTGAGCCGGTCATCGACAATGGACGCTTCGATCGACCCGCTCGTCCGTTTCACGCGCTCTTGATGGTCCCCGAGTCGAACGGCGCCGTGGTTCAGAGAATGCGGACCGCCGCATCGAGCATCGACGTCGCCTTCGACTGATCGACGTGGGTCCGGCCTCGGTCATCCGGATCCCGGGCGTGATGCGACGGACAGGTCCTTCACCAACAGCAGCAGCGTGAGCTCGTCGAGGGGGGAGCGTTCGAAGCCGTGGTGCTCGTAGAAGGCGGCAGCCTCGGGCGTCGCCGCGTGGACGAAGAGGAGGCGGACGCCGACGAGCTCGGCGACCTCGAGCGCCTTCAGCAGGAAGTGCTTCAGGAGTGCCGCCCCGAGTCCTTCGCCCTGGTGACGCTCGTCGACGGCCAGCCGTGCGAGCAGGAGCGCCGGTAGGGGATCAGGCTGGTTGCGGGCCGGTCGGCCTGGCGCCGCAGAGCGCAGCACCACGGCGGTGCTCGATGCGTAGAAGGCGACGACCGTGCGCCCCTCGAGGACCACCCAGGTCCGGGATGCGCCTTCGGCCTGGTTGCGGAGCGCCCGGGTGCGCAACCAGCCGTCGAGCACGGGGTCACCAGACCGGAACTCATCGACCTCGTGATCGGCAGTGAGCGGGAGCGGCCCCCGCAGCGTGCTCACGGCGGCGGTTCGAGCACCGAGGGGTTCGCGAGCAGCTTGGTGAGCGCCGGCTTGGCCTCCGGCGGACGGGCGAGCAGCTGCTGAAGCTCGTTCCAGGCGTCATCCTCGACCACGAAGACCCGGTGGTCGGCGAGGTCGTCGCGAGCCGCCTGCACCGCGTGGCGGACCACGAAGTCGTTCAGGGACTCACCGGACTCGTCGAGCACCTTGCGGACGACCGCGTCCTGCGCCGGGGTCACCCGCAGGTTCCAGCGCTCGGTCTTGGCGGTCACACGGCTCAATGTACGTCTCTGCGCTGTACAGGTCAACGAGGTTCGACCGGGTCGCTCCCGGCGGTGCCGTCGTAGGCTGCAGTTGACCGGTTCGACCACCGAAATTAGAATCGGTTCTAATTTCTGACAACCGAAGAACACACCCCTCGCGGGGTTTTGGGTGAAAGTCCCGACCGGCAGTACAGCCTGCGAACCCTGGCCCTCGGGCCCGGGCCGATCCGGGGGAGTTCCGGAGCCGACGGTCACAGTCCGGATGGGAGCGAGGGTGCCACCACGCCGGACCTTCCGGCGCGCGCACCCTTGGCTGCGCACGCTGAGGAGCACCACGAGTGGACGGCACACGGGATGACGAGCAGGTGATGGCACGGTCCATGGCACTCGCGTCCGCCGTGCGCGCCACCACGTCGCCCAACCCCTGGGTGGGCTGCGTGCTCACCGCCGCCGACGGCACCACCTTCGAGGGCGCCACCCAGCCCCCCGGTGGGCCCCACGCCGAGCGCGTCGCCCTTGCCGCTGCGGGTGAGCAGGCCCGAGGCGCCACCTTGCACTGCACCCTCGAGCCCTGCTCGCACCAGGGGCGCACCGGCCCCTGTGCGGACGCCCTCATCGAGGCCGGCGTGGCCAAAGTGGTGTTCGCCCTGGAGGACCCCGACCCGAAGGTCGCCGGCCAAGGGGCGCAGAAGCTGCGTGACGCCGGCATCGAGGTGCTCGAGGGTGTGGGCCGTGACGCCGTCGCCGAGCAGCTCGCCCCCTACGTGAAGCACCGGACCACGGGTCGTCCGTGGGTGGTGCTGAAGCTGGCGGCGTCCGCCGACGGCCGCACCGCCGCGCCCGACGGCACCAGCCAGTGGATCACCGGTCCGGAGGCCCGGGCCGACGCCCACGCCTTGCGGGCCGAGAGCGATGCGATCATCGTCGGCGCCGGCACCGTCCGGGCCGACGACCCGTCGCTCACCGTGCGCGACGCCGAGGGCGACGACCCGCTGCGGGTGGTGCTCGGCCGGGCCCCCGAGGGCGCCAAGGTGCTCCCCGCACTCGAGCTCGACGGCCCCCTCACCGAGGTGCTCGACGAGCTGGGTGGCCGCGGCGTGCTCCAGGCCATGGTCGAGGGCGGCGCCTCCGTGGCCGGCCGGTTCCACCGTGAGGGCCTGGTCGACCAGTACGTGCTGTACCTGGCGCCGGCGCTCTTCGGGGGCGACGACGCCCGGGGCCTCTTCGCGGGCCCGGGCGCGGCCACCATCGACGACGTGTGGCGGGGCGAGGTCCGGTCGGTGCGCCAGGTCGGCGCCGACGTGCGCCTCGAGCTCGCCCCCTCGACCACGATCGTTCTGGCGCCTGATGTGCGGCCTGGGACCAGTAGATCAGGCGCCAGAAGCGTGCGAGATGGAGAGGAGACCGACTGATGTTCACCGGGATCGTGGAAGAACTGGGCACCGTCGAGTCGGTCGAGCCGAGCCCTGACGGGGTTCGTCTCCGGATTGCCGCCGGCGGGGTGCTGGACGGCGCCGGCCTGGGCGACTCGACCGCGGTCAACGGCTGCTGCCTGACCGTCGTGGCCCTCGACCCGGCCGACCCGCCCACCTGGTGGGAGGCCGACGTCAGCGACGAGACCCTCAAGCGCACCAGCGTCGGTGGCCTGCAGGCCGGTGACCCGGTGAACCTCGAACGGCCGGTACGCCTCATGGACCGCCTCGGCGGCCACCTCGTCCAGGGCCACGTCGACGCGGTCGGCGAGGTCGTCGCGCCCGTGCCCGACCTGCGGGTGCGCATGCCCGCCCACCTGCTCCGGTACGTGATCGAGAAGGGGTCCATCACCGTCGACGGCGTCAGCCTCACCGTGGTCGAGCCCCTCGAGGACGGCTTCACCGTCGCCGTCATCCCCCACACCGCCGAGGTCACCACCCTCGGCGCCCGCCGTCCCGGCGACGTCGTGAACCTCGAGGTCGACGTCATCGCCAAGTACACCGAACGGCTGCTCGCACCCGCGGACGGTCCCGACTCACCCCTGGAGGCCTGACATGGCCGATCACAAGAACCCCTTCAACACCATCGAGGAAGCAGTCGCCGCCATCGCCCAGGGTGAGATCGTGGTGGTCGTCGACGACGAGGACCGCGAGAACGAGGGCGACCTCATCATGGCGGCCGAGCACGCCACCGCCGAGAAGATCGCCTTCTTCGTCCGCCACACGTCGGGGCTCATCTGCGTTCCCATGACCGGTGACCGCCTCGACGAGCTCGACATCCCGCTCATGGTGAGCCACAACACCGAGGCCCAGCGCACCGCGTTCACCTACAGCGTGGACGTGCGCCAGGGCACCAGCACCGGCATCTCGGCCGCCGACCGGGCCCTCACCATCCAGAGCCTCATCGACCCGGCGACCCGCCCCGGCGACCTGGCGCGCCCCGGTCACATCTTCCCGCTGCGCTACTCGCCGGGCGGCGTGCTCAAGCGGGCGGGCCACACCGAGGCCGCCGTCGACCTCGCCCGGATGGCCGGGCTGTACCCGGCCGGCGTGCTCTGCGAGCTCGTGATGGACGACGGCACCATGGCCAGGGTGCCGGACCTGCTCGAGTTCAGCCGCGAGCACGGCCTCAAGATGATCTCGATCGCCGAGCTGATCCGACACCGTCGCCAGAACGAGAAGCTGGTGAAGCGCATCGCCGAGGCCCGCATCCCCACCCAGTGGGGCGACTTCACCTGCTACGGGTACGAATCGCTGCTCGACGGCGAGCAGCACGTCGCCATGGTGCGTGGCGCGGTGCAGGGCGAGGACAACGTGTTGGTGCGGGTGCACAGCGAGTGCCTCACCGGCGACATCTTCGGCTCGCTGCGTTGTGACTGTGGGCTGCAGCTCGACGCCTCGATGGAGCGAATCGCGAAGGAGGAGCTGGGGGTGCTGGTGTACCTGCGGGGCCACGAGGGTCGCGGCATCGGCATCGGCCACAAGCTCCGGGCCTACAGCCTGCAGGAGGCGGGGGCCGACACCGTCGACGCCAACGTCGAGCTGGGCCTGCCCATCGACAATCGCGAGTACGGGATCGGCAGCCAGATCCTGGTCGACCTGGGCATCACCACCATGCGGCTCATGACCAACAACCCCGCGAAGTACGGTGGCCTCGAGGGCTTCGGGCTCGAGGTCGTCGAGCGGGTGTCGCTGGAATCAGTACCGAATCCCGAGAACATCCAGTACCTGCGCACCAAACGCGAGCGCATGGGTCACCTGTTGGAGGGTCTTGATGACGTCCTATAGCGGCAATCTGAACGGGTCGGGCATGCGGGTCGCGGTGGCCTGCGGCCGCTTCAACGACCTGATCACCGAGCGATTGCTCGCCGGCGCCACCGACGGGCTCGTCCGTCACGACGTCGACGAGGGATCGATCACGGTGGTCTGGGCGCCGGGTGCCTTCGAGCTGCCCCTGGTGGCCAAGCGCCTGGCCGCCTCGGGCGAGTTCGACGCCGTCATCACGCTGGGCGCGGTGATCCGGGGGGCCACGGGCCACTACGACTTCGTGGCCGGCCAGTGCGCGTCGGGTGTGCAGGCCGCGCAGCTCGAGACCGGTGTGCCCGTCGTGTTCGGTGTGCTCACCACCGACACCATCGAGCAGGCCATCGAACGGGCGGGCACCAAGGCGGGCAACAAGGGCTACGAGTCGGCCGAGACCGCCATCGAGATGGTGGACCTGCTGCGCCAACTCCCCAAGGGCTGAGGGCATCCATGGCGACGGGCACGGTGGCCAGCTTCGACGACCCCCGGGGGATCGGCACCGTCACCGATGAGTCCGACGGCCAGGAGTACTTCTTCCACTGCACGGCCGTCGCCGACGGCACCCGAACGATCGACGTGGGCGCCACCGTCGAGTTCGAGGTGGTCCCCGGTCGGCGGGGCCAGTGGGAAGCGGCCGGCCTGCGCCCCCGTGGCTGAGCGGGGGGTCGCCGACGAGGTGCTCCCGCCGTCGATCCCTGCACCTCGACCGTTCGGCGGCTACCGCGTCGGCGGGCTGCGGAACGGCTCGAGGGCCTCCGCGTAGGTGGCCAGGCGGTCGGCTGCCTCCATGGCCAGGTCGACCGAGGACAGGTCGGCGTCCTCCCAGAGCTCGGACACCCGCCGCCAGCCCGCGGGCCGTCCGCCAATGAACGGGCCCGCCATGGCATCGGCTCCGAGCACCTCGCGCCAGGCGGGCTCAGCGGCCAGCAGTGCGGCGAGTGCCACCTCGTTGCGGGCCCCGTCGCGGTGCTCGGCGTGGAAGCCGACCTCGAGGTGGCGACCGTCGAGCCACTGCACCTCGTAGTGCTCCCGGGGCTCGTCGAACCAGACCTTCACGCTCCAGCCCGAGGACTTCAGCTGATGGTCGCGGCCGTCGAGCAGACCCGGCAGGATCTCGGCGACGGCCTCGAAGAAGCCACGTCCGTCGGCGAACGGATCAGGCGTCGGGGGCTCCGGTCGACGAACGCTGCACCTGGACGAACGCCAACTGGATCTGGGTGAGCGCGGCCTTGAGGTCGGCCTCGTGCTCGCCGAGCCGGCCGGTGACGCCGTCGAGCAGGGCGGCCATGGCGTCGATGGCCAACTTGGCTTCCCGTATGTTGGGCGGCTGTTGCCCGAGGTGGATGGCCGCCAGTTGGTAGAGGCCGATGGCGTGGTTGCCGACGACGTCTTCGACCGGCGCCTCGACGAGGCGCTGCTGGGCCTCGGCCATGCCGGCGAGCATCTGCTCGGCCTGCTCGCGTTCCTCGTCGCTGAGCCCCGCGAAGGGGTCGTCGCCGCCCTCGCCGGGAGCAGTGACCGGCCGATCGTCGCGTCCGGCCGGTGCGGACGGCGGTTCCCGGTCGACCGGGTGCTCGCCGCCGGGGGTCCACAGCGTGCTCATGGCGCGGTTCTCTCACCTGTCGGAACTCGGATCATGGCTGGTAGTGTACGCCGACAACTGAAGACGGAAAGCGGGGCCGTTCGCCCCCACCTGGCCATCGCTCCCCGGCGCAATCATCGGGGAACGGTGCGGCGGGTCGATCGATCGTCACCGGCCGGGGCATCCCGCGCCGTCGGCGGACGTCGGCTTTTCGACGTCCGCCTCTTGCGTTTTGCGCCCGTGGCGGGTCAGCATCACCGTACGAATGAGTGCCCAGGATCAGACAACAAGGAGTTGCACATTGAGCAGTGATCGGCCATAGCTGCGCCGCCGGCCAACAACGAGCCCCGCATCAACGACAAGATCCGGGCCCGTGAGGTCCGACTCGTCGCCCCCGACGGTGAGCAGATAGGCATCAAGCCGTTGCCTGAAGCGCTCATCATGGCCCGAGACCTCGATCTCGACCTGGTGGAGGTGGCCGACAAGGCCAACCCGCCCGTTTGTCGGATCATGGACTACGGCAAGTACAAGTACGAGGCCGCGCAGCGGGCCAAGGAGTCCCGGCGCAACAGCACCAATGTCGTGGTGAAGGAGATGAAGTACCGGCCCAAGATCGGCGGCGGCGACTTCAGCACCAAGACGCGCAAGGTCGAGCACTTCCTCGCCGAGGGGCACAAGGTCAAGGTCACCATCATGTTCCGCGGCCGGGAGATGCAACACCCCGAACTCGGCAAGAAGATCCTCGACAACGTGGCCGAAGCGGTGATGCACACGGGACGGGTCGAGGTGATGCCCAAGATCGACGGACGCAACATGACCATGGTGCTCGTACCCGACCGGAAGGCACAGATCGCCCACGCCGCGTCAGGAAAGGACGGCGAGAACCCGAGCCACACCAACGGAGCGGCCCCCGAAGCCGTCCATTCGCCCGACGCACCCTCTGCTGCGACGGACGGGCCCCGTCCGACCGCACCCGCCGCCGACCAGCCCACGCAGGACCACACCAATCCCACCGAGACGAGCGAAACGGTTGCTTCGGGCGAGAGCCCGGCCGAGACGGCCTAGCCCCGCTCCCGACGCACCACGGAGAACGACATGCCCAAGATGAAGACGCACCGAGGCGCGGCCAAGCGCTTCAAGGTCACCGGGTCCGGCAAGATCATGCGACGCAAGGCCTACCGGGCCCACATCCTCGAGAAGAAGTCGTCGCGTCGCACCCGGCGCCTGGCCGGCGAGACCGAGCTCACCGGGGGCGATCGCGCCCACGTGAAGCGCCAACTCGGCATCTGACCACCCCGGCAGGTCGCCGTTCCCCGACGCGTCCTGCGTCGGGCCCCACGTTCTCAACCTCCCCGAAAGGAACACCCGATGGCCAGAGTCAAGCGCGCTGTCCACAGCAAGAAGCACCGTCGCGCCACCCTCGAGCGGGCCAAGGGCTACTACGGCAACAAGAGCCGCAGTTACCGGGCCGCAAACGAGCAGGTCATGCACTCGCTCCAGTACGCCTACCGCGACCGCAGGGCGCGCAAGGGCGACTTCCGAAAGCTCTGGATCCAGCGCATCAACGCCGCGTGCCGCCTCAACGGCACCACCTACAGCCGGTTCATCTCGGGACTGCGGCTGGCCGAGGTCGAGGTCGACCGCAAGGTCCTCGCCGACCTGGCGGTCACCGACGCGGGGGCCTTCAGTGCCCTGGTGAAGGTGGCCGACGAGGCCACCCAGGCCGCCGCGACCGACTGATCCGAGTGGTGGGAGAGCGGCGCTGACGCTCCTGTCGGCCCGCAACCCGAGGCTGCAGCGCGCCCGGCGACTCGCCCGTCGTCGGCGGGATCGGGCCGAGGACCGCGCGTTCGTGCTCGAGGGCCCCCATGTCGTGGCGTCGGCGCTCGACGCCGGCATCGAGGTCGAGGAGCTGTTCTTCGAGGCCGGGGCCGACCAGGCCCTGGTGGCGCG
>CXWK01009950.1_pt1 | contig 21508 bp, 17 predicted proteins | sample 590851 | NCBI WGS metagenome assembly CXWK01 (sample SAMEA3498364, study PRJEB10139) | wastewater metagenome | biome: wastewater treatment plant; material: activated sludge | place: Denmark | collected 2014-08-01 | reverse complement strand
ATCCATAACTTCTGGATGACACGCATGCATTGTTGGGAAAATTTTCATTTGAGAATCCATGGTGAATTAAAATCTTTATGCAAAATATATTTTAATTCGTTTTTGAGATTTTACCAAGTAATTTTACCTACAACACAAACAAGTTATTGATTTAAAAAAATAATTACAACAATAAAAATGGTAGAAACTAAAGTTGCTGAATTTACAGAAGAACCCACGGCTACTGAATTAGATTTTAGTAATACGAATACAATTAATCTTACCCTGAGAGGAACTCGTTGTATAGATATGAGTTTTATACAATATCCACCCGAGTTGCGCTCACTGACCATAATTTCATACTCTATTAAACCAGCTCAGGTTCCTCTAACCTTAACTGACCTCACATTGAAAGCAACAGAAGATTTTGCTGGGAATTTTACAGACGCAACGCTTTTGCATCTTCCAGATTCGTTAGAAAAGCTATGTTTATATGGATTTCATCTAAAAAGTATAGACTATATTCTCCCAAGCTCTTTAATTGAACTTACATTTGGAGGTTCGGTATTTTCACATTACAACATTCCAAAGGGACTCAAGAAATTGCATCTTTATGGAAATCCTTACGGAGGCGATCTTCTTATCGGAGAACTCCCTGAAGGATTGGAAGAATTGTCAGCCAACTCCTATAAAGGCGCTCTGTATATTAGCTACGACTATCCAAAGTCACTAAAGAAACTCACTGTTGGATCCTACAGACCTCTCATTCCACCCATTTGGCTATCACAATTGCCAAACCTTGAAGAAGCAGATACATTGGCATATAGCATTCCAATCAAATCATCATCAACCAATTTGTCTAAATGGAGTCGCAATGGTGAAAAAATAGTATCATATCAACATCTTACTGACTATCTAAATGCTACGAGACAAGTAGAGAAAGAATCAACCCTTCCCTTGCACTGTTCTTCGTAAATCAAACAATTTTTCAAAAATTCACCAAGGATTTAAATCAAATTTTATCAAGTAATTTTGATTTAAATCTTTAATTTAAATTATAAAATGAAGAATATTATTATAACTGGTGGAGCTGGTTTTATTGGACACCATACTGTTGAACATCTTATTCGAAAGACAGATTGGAATATTATTATCATTGATAAATTATCGTATGCTAGCAATGGTTTAAACAAATTAAGGTCTGCAAATATTTTGGATAATTCAAGAGTTAAATTGTTTACATGGGATTTAAATATTCCACTTAGCATTGGTATTAAACAAGAAATTGGTGAAAATATAAATTACATTCTTCATATCGCAGCTGAATCCGATGTAAATAGGTCTATCGCTGACCCAATACCATTCGTTCAAAATAATATCAATTCTACATTATACATGTTGGAATATGCAAGAGAATTGCCCAATTTAGAAAAATTTTACATGTTTAGTACCGATGAAACACGAGGTGTACCAGAAAATAACTATGCATTTAAAGAATCTGACAGTTTTAATCCTAGAAATCCTTATTCGGCATCAAAAGCAGCTTGTGAAATGTTATGTATGGCATATGCAAACACTTATAAAGTACCCATTATGATTTCTGAAATGGTAAATGCTATCGGTGAAAGACAACATGTTGAAAAATTCGTCCCCAAAGTTGTAAAAACAGTATTAGATGGGGATGAATTAATTATCCACGCTGACCCAACAGCGACAGTACCAGGTTCAAGATATTATATCCATGCTCGTAATACAGCAGATGCAATCTTATTTCTTTTAGAAGGTGGAAATGTAAATGAAAGTTACAACATTTGCACTTTTGATGAAATTGATAATTTAGAAATGGCTCAAAGAATTGCTTTAATTATTGGTAAACCTCTTAAATATAAATTAGTAGATTTCCATTCGGATAGAGCAGGACATGACCTTATTTATCGTTTAGATGGAACAAAACTCAGAAACTTGGGTTGGAAACCACCTGTTAATTTTGAAGAATCTTTATATAAAACTGTTCAATGGTATTTGAAACATCCCGAATGGTTGGAAGAATAAATGTTAATTACATTAATACATTAATAAATGAATAGATTTAAACCTAAATCACCTAAAAGACCTAAACCTAAAACACCTAAACCTAAAACACCTAAACCTAAAAGACCTAAACCTAAAACACCTAAACCTAAATCACCTAAACCTAAAACACCTAGATTAAAAGCACCGAGTGGACCAGAAATTTGTGTACAACTACCTGACGAATCTAATTGTGAAAAACCATACTGCAACGTTTTTAATTGTAAAAGTGGTTTTAACTTGGTAGATTATACAAGTTATATAAAACCGTTAATACCATGTGAAGCAAATAATCAATTATATTGTGAAATGGATGGTTCCAAAGTATATTGTGGATGTCGTAAGATTAAAACAATAGATAAAAAATGCTCAGATGGTTATGAAATGTATTCAGTGGACGAAAGGGCATGTAGCAGTGATATAAGAACTGGAAGAAGGTGTCCAGCGATGAAAGTTACAAATAATTATTGTAGAGAGAAAAATCTCAATTCTAAACTTCAAACACCTAGATTAAAAGCACCTGATGAGTCAGAAATATGTGTACAACTACCTGAAGAATCTAATTGTAAAAAACCATACTGCAACGTTTTTAATTGTAACAATGGTTTTAACTTGGTAGATTATACAAATTATATAAAACCATTAGTACCATGTGAAGAAAATAAACAATTATATTGCGAAATGAATGGAACCAAAGTATATTGCAATTGTCAAAATATACGAGCAATTGATAAGAAATGTCCAGATGGTTATGAATTTTATACGAAAAGAGGTGATTGTAACCGTATAAGAAGTAACCAAGTATGTCCTGCAATGTTGGTGACACATGAGTTATGCAGAAAAAAGTCAATTCAATAGTATTAATAAATGAATAATCGTAGATTTAAACCAAAATCTCCAAAAGCACCAAAACCCAAACCAAAATCTCCAAAAGCACCAAAACCCAAACCAAAATCTCCAATATTAAGGAGAACACCTCTAGTTTCTAATGGTATAAAGTATAAAGACAGATTAAAAGCACCAAGTGGACCAGAAATGTGTATTCAACTGCCAGATGAAACGGGTGTTTGTGAAAAACCAGAATGCCAAGTATTTAATTGTAAAAGTGGAAGGAAAATAGAAGAGTATACTAGTTATATAAAAAATTTAATGCCATGTGATGAAAATTATCAGTTGTTAAGTTGCGAATCTTTTAATAATAAAATATATTGTGGTTGTAAAAATATACGAGCAGTTGATAAAAAATGTCCAGATGGTTATGAAATGTACAGACAAGGATCTGGAGCTACTAGTATAAGACGGAATGCAATGAAGCCTATGCATGCAATACCAAATTATTATTGTAGAGTAAAACTAGATGGACCAGCTTGTATTGAACAATTACCAGAAGATTCTAGTTGTATCAATCCAAATTGTAAAATGTTTAATTGTAGAAGTGGTTCAGACGAAATTGAATTACCCAAATTAATGCAATGCGATGAAAATTTAGAATTGAGATGTATGAAGAAAAACGATAAATTTTATTGTAAATGTATTCCAATAAAAGCTTGGAATGTAGAATTAGGATATGAAGGACAATGTAAAAATGGTATGGAAGTGTATGATTCACTTTTACTAGATGGTAATTGTTCTTTTGAAGTATTTCCATCAAGTGAGTGTGTACCTAAAATGTATACTTTGTGCAGGAAAAATGTTTAAAAAGTTCCACAACTTTTTAAACAATAAATGAATGTTTGTAATAACGTAGACAAAAAGTGCTACTTCATCAATGACGCCTCAAATTTGGACAATGATATAACTGATGCATGTTATTTACCGACATCATGTCCACAAAATTGCAACACACCCAACGAGTGGATATTCCAGATACCAACACCATATACGACTCTTCAAGAATACAATGATATGGTAATAAGAAACAGGGACGATTTGGAATGGATTTTTAGATGTGCTCAATAGATTGATTCTTCCCATTCTATGCTGCTATTACCATAGGCATATCTTATCGGTTCACATTCTTGGTTCAAATCAATTGACCAGTAATTTATATGTTCACCTTCTTTATATATTCCGCGTTCTCTTTCGAGTTTGCGTTCATTCTTTTCTGGAGCATCAAAATTTTTAGGAACAGCGCGGGGATGAATTGCTAATAAATTTGTTACATCTTCTTTTGTTACATTATATCTTTTTGAATCCAATTTTTCCATAAGAGCGTCTGCTTCTTCTTTATTGTTAAAACATCCAACTACCCAGACTTTTACATTAAATTGCGTTGCAGCTAGAATGACAAAATTATTTGTATTCATATTTTTTATACATTAAAAATATGAATGTAAGTTTCATTTTTATACGTATACGTTAAACAATGGATTATTGTGGTTAATACCTGGTATAGATTGATATACATATTGCAATAATTGTTGCATATAAACATAATCAACCCAAACACTTTCACTATCACCTAAATCAGCAGTAACAAAATCATTAATCATCAATGCCACCCATGGTTGATTATTATTACCCACTAATCTTCCTATATTATTTAGTGAAACCATATTTGCTTGTATGAATTGTTCCATCCATTGGCTAATTACATTTACATCAGAAACTGGTGGCTGATTAGTTCTCAACCAATTGTATATTTTTTGTATATCATCATATACAACAAATTGGTCTTGTTGTTGCAACACAATTGGATTGTTTACAAAAAGTGGTAAAGCATATTGGAATGCACCATCTATATTGATATAATCATATAATTCATATACAGATAAAGGTTGTACTCCTATATAATTAATTATTTCGGGCCTTGGTCTCCACCAATAGTCAGGTCTACGTCCATCTCCCCAATATGTATGTCGTGGTATATATCCTCCTTTCCATTCAGCCCATGGTCTAGGTCTATCCCAGAAAGGTTTGTCCCAATATTTAGGTTTTACCCAAGGTTTTTCCCAAGGTTTAGGACCATGTAAAAATGGTTTAGGTCTATCCCAAGGCTTTGGACCATATGGTTTAGGTCCAGGTGGTTTAGGTCTATCCCAAGGCTTGAATCCAGGTGGAAGTGCTGGTTTACCAGGTGGTTTACCTCCAGGCGGTGGTTTAGGTTTAAAAGGTGGTTTACCTCCAGGTGGTGGCTTTGGTTTACCTCCAGGTGGTGGCTTTGGTTTACCTCCAGGTGGCGGCTTTGGTTTATCTCCAGGTGGCGGCTTTGGTTTAGGTCCAGGTGGCGGCTTTGGTTTTTTAGTTTTTTCTAAATCATCTTTAGGAGGTTTTTTAGTTTTTTCGTCATCATCTTTAGGAGGTTTTTTAGTTTTTTCTAAATCATCTTTAGGAGGTTTTTTATCCTTTGCGGCAAAACCCCATGAAGTTGTTTGACTTCCGTTGACTGTATAATAAATTGTTATACATACTAACAAGGCTATAACGTATAGTATAATCATTTATTTAATATGAAAATTGTTAATTGGTTATAATTTGTATAAACAAAAATTTTATCGTTGTAATCAAATTTGCATTTTTCTCCAACATCCATCAATTTGTAATTTTTAAAATTCTTCTTGTAAACTATTAATCCGTCATGTTCTTTTTCTATTTTAATTCTATTTGTATTGACCAATGAATTGTATTCATATTTTTGTGTATCTATTTCAATCAATTTATTATTTTCAAAACGATAACAATTATATTTTTGAAAATATAAACTTTTTACAAATAGATTGCCATTTTGCCAATCTATCGATGAATAAACTATAGACGATGCTACAACATAATTTAAATTGATAACAACTTTTCGACGTGTATCTAAATTGAAAACAATTATATTTTTTCTAGTATCATCTGAAAGTGCTAAAAGTGGTAAAGATGGATGTAAAGCAAAGTTTGGACTATATTTTGAAACTATACCAGTATTGTATACATATTTTTCAAAAGTATTGCAGAAAAATAAATTGCCTAAAATATCGTGAAACACTATAAATTTTTCATTACACAATACACTTGTTATTTTGCAATGATGTTGGTAATCAAAATCAGTGTATAATTTTGAATTTCCTAACCAACAATATATTGAAGGAGTTATAGCTATATTATATTTTTTAGAAATTAAATCATAATCAGAGTCCCATTCATCTACAACGGGATTTGCCAATACTTTGACGATTTTGCTTAATAAATTTGAATTTATATCAATTTGATTTTCATTATTACCATTAAAATTTTTAAAATATGAATTGGTTTTACACAAGTCTTCATCGATTTTAAATATCATATTGTCTTTGGTTCTCAATATGATATTTTGAGGAATATCAATTATAGTATCCATTTTGTAATACTCTGTATTTATAAATACCTTTGTCTTTACATTTGTCTGTTTCATTTTTTTATTTTGCACCATTATATCTTGAATAATGATGGTTCCAATAGTCAACACTTCCAAACTTAAAGTCTTCTGGATATGGGGGAGCTCTATACCAGAAAATACATTCTTGGAAATCAGTATTTTGAGACAAATTATTTATAACTAGAGCTGTATAGTCGTTTGTAATTTCATCCATAATGGCACAGAATAAATTGAATGTAGGTATAACACTTGCATAATTTTCATAAATCTTTTTACGTTCATTGATATTATTATTTTTATAGATAAATGTATAATCTATATTCTGTCTTAGACATGGTGAAATATTGGATGGATATTGAAGACTCAGAATCAACCAAAACTTATAATGCCGCCCATTCTGAAAAAGTTCCTTGAATAACTCACTATTAAACAATTTAGTCTCAAATGCACAATCGTCTATAAGCAATACCGACCACGGGTTTTGTAAATGTTTTTTATTCAACTCTTGTTGCTTTAAAAAATCAGATAGACGAGACAACTGTAAATTTGGATATACAAAACTATCTGGGAAAATTTTACTCCAATAACCAGTTACCTTTTCAGTTCCAGAAAAGACCATGCCGAATGGAAATATATGTCTTTTTTGATACAACAAGGATGTAATGGCATAAGTATTATGAGTTATAGTACAATCTCCACCCAGTGTATATCTTTTATTACCAGAAAGTTCAAAACCATAAAAATCTCCTTGACCATGAGGTACAATTTGAATACGAGTCTTTAATGGTTGTGCACATGCAAATCTACAACAATCTGTCAACAAATTATGTATGTAACGCCCACCAATCCAAAGCCGAAGTGTCTTGTGTTTTCTTGAAACGAAAACATTAAAACCCAAACTAAAAATCAAAAATTCAAATTTAGGTAATAATTCTTTATATTTTTCAATATTGACAACTACAGTCCGATTCGAATCATTCATCTTTGCATCTAAACCAAATAATAAACCTTGAAGGTATTTATAACGAATATCTAATTTATTCATAATGTACAAATCAATTTTTTCAAAATCAAGTGAACTACCATATATAAATGGGTCAATATCAACTGGTCTATCGTATTGCCACTTAAAAATATTTTTAATACCATAATATCGTTCGTTAGACTTTAATACATCTTGAATACATACATCTTTTACTTCACCACTTTTACCGTGATATAAAGTTAAAATGTGTTCAGAATTTACTATATAATCATGACCCTTGTTTTGTTTTACTTTATACAAGTCTCCATGACCTCTATATAATTTTAAAACTTCTCTGGGATGTGAATCATCACCTAAAAGTAAATCACCTTCCTTTACTTCTTCTATGGGAACAATAGAACCATCGTATTTCACAACAGGTGTTCCTTTACCCATACATTTGCCAGAATTATGAGTTATAGAAAAATCGCCCAATAAAAATCGTTGATTACCATCTGTTGTAAAACCAAAATATTCATCTATACATGATTCAATCACATAAAAATCAGTGGTAAACATTCCATTAAACATGGTTTTGATATAATTGATATCAAATACTTTACTTCTGATGATTGTATTGGTATTGACATAGATGTAACAACTCCAAATTAATTGTTGGGTCTGAGTGAAAAAGTTTCCCTTGAAATTTTTAATTTTACTATTGTAATATCCAATACTACCCGCCAAATACATAACTTGGTCACACAATTCTTCTGACGGTACTGGCAAATCAAAACGTTTAGTTGTAGTATTGTATGTTGCTTTAGAATCCAACATACCAGCTAAATATTCTGCTCTGTCTTCCACATCACTATATAAAATCGAATCTGGTATAACTGGAATATTGGTCTCCATCAATTTATCTATAATTTCATCTGTGATGGGATAATATTTTTTAATAAATTCTCGTTTGATGAAAGAATAGTCGCCATCTATAAAAAAACCCAATATATATGGATTCAAATTATGGGATTGCTTTTCATATTGAACTGGTACTCGTATCCAATTATAATTAGCTCTTGCTTTTGGAGATAATTTCAAATAATCTGTCAAAGTCATGTCTATAATTTGTCCCTTATTATTACCTTTAATTTTCACTATAGTAATAATATGATGACTGTTGACTGTAATAGGTTCTCCAATTTTGGGTATAATTTTATACATTTTATCAATACCATGAGAGAGAGATAGAATTTTACGACTAGTACTATCATCCCCCATGACATATTCACCAACTTCGACATTTTCTATATTTTTTAATTTACCATCAAACATCAACACCTTTGTACCACGCTCAAAACAAGCTGGTTTACCTAATACAACCATTTTTGTACCCCAAGATTTGGGTTCATACATTTGGTCAGTAGTTGGGAATATCATTTCAGGTGTAAATTCTTTAATATGCAAAGTTAATTGTTTATCGCTATTTTCACTCATTTTAATTATAAGAATACCGCTCTTAAATCAAATTTATGCTGAAAAATGAAATACATTTTAAAAATAGAAATTTTTTTTATCATCATGAATCAAGATATTTTGATTGAAATCTTGTCACACTTGTCTATCAAGGATAAATTAAATAGTTCTTTGGTTTGTAAAGAGTGGTACGATGTAAATAAATATATTTATAAAAATCAAATTGTAGAGGTATCTATAAAAACATTAAATTCAGAAATATTTAAGATGTGGTTTGAAAAATACAAGTGTTTTATAAAAATAATAGATAAAATATATATGGAAGATGTACCTAAAAATATGTATAAATATATTACATCTGTATATTTGACTAGTTTATCTGAGAGTATATGTGAATATAAATACCTGCAAGAATTGAATTTAAGTTCGAATCGATTGAGAGAATTTCCAGAGTCTATAGGTGAATTGAAGTGTTTACAAAAATTGAATCTTGATAACAATCAAATAACACAACTTCCTGAGTCTATAGGTGAATTGAAGTGTTTACAAAAATTGAATCTTAATCACAATCAAATAACACAACTCCCTGAATCTATAGGAAATTTTTCAAATTTACACGAATTGGATATACGTGGAAATATGTTAACAAGTTTACCATCGAGTGTAGGTAATTTAGTTCAATTGCAAAAATTGGATCTATTTGATAATAAATTGACAGAACTCCCTGAAACTATAGGTAAATTGAATAAATTGCAAATATTAATTATTTATATGAATCAATTGACATATATCCCCGAATCTATCGGAGAGTTGAAACAATTAAAATACTTGGATCTAAGTGAAAACCTATTGACAAGTTTATCTTATAGTATAGGTGAATTGAAAAATGTACAAGAATTGTATCTCACAGATAATCGATTGACACAACTCCCTGAAAGTATAGGTGAATTGAAAAATTTACAAAAATTGCGGTTCAAATATAATAAATTGTCAAGTTTACCATTGAGTATAGGTAATTTGGAAAAGTTACAAAAATTGGATCTATATGACAATAAATTGACAGAACTTCCAGATACCATATGTGATTTGAAACATTTAAAAGAGTTGAATCTACGTGACAATCAATTGACACAACTTCCTAAAAGTATAGGTGAATTAAAAAATTTACAAGAGTTGGATCTAAATAGTAATAAATTGACAAGTATACCAAAGTCTATAGGTGGATTGAAACATTTAAAAGAGTTGAATCTACGTGACAACCAATTGACACAACTTCCAAAGAGTATCGGAAAATTACAAAATTTGCAAACATTGGATCTAAGTTTTAATCAATTGACAAGTTTACCTGATAGTATTGGAAATCTGAATAATTTGTATGAATTATTTGTGGATAAGAATCTATTAAAATATATACCTGAAAGTATGTGTGAATTGAAACGAATACACAATTTATCTTTTTTTCACAATCAAATTGAGAGTATACCAAAAAATATAGGAGAAATGGAACAGTTGCGAAAAATAAATTTAGAATACAATCTTTTAACTAATTTACCAGAAAGTATATGCAAATTGAAATATTTGAAAGAATTGTGGTTAAATATGAATCAATTAAAAAGTATATCAGAAAGTATAAGAGAAATGAATCATTTACAATTGCATGTCGATGGCAATCCAATTGATGATTTTGTTAAAAATGAAATATATTTAAAAACTCGAAATACATTAATTAACAGTTATGGATGTACTCTCTAGAAAATTGTCGCACACTTTGAGACATAATGCACATAAAGAGCATCTACATGTTCAAAAAGACGGATTTGTAAATATAAATGAATTGTTACATACACAAAAATTTCAAAATTATACATATCAAGATGTCGCAAATGTGGTTTCAAATTGTCGTAAAAAACGTTTTGCAATATCCAACGATGGTAATTTTATAAGAGCTAATCAAGGTCATTCTATTGATGTACCTGATTTGGAATTAGAATGTATTACACTTGAAAATTCACCTAGACAAGTTATACATGGGACATATAAATCTGCCTGGGAATCTATCAAGAATCAAGGTCTATCTCGTATGAAAAGACAACATGTACATTTTACAACAGAAATACCAGGTAAAAACACAGTCATTTCTGGTATGCGTACATCGTGTAATGTATATATACACCTTGATATTAAAAAAGCGATAGCAGATGGCTATAAATTTTACAAATCTGCAAACGGTGTTATACTTTCACCTGGAAATGAATTTGGATTCATTGAACCAAAATATTTTGAAAAGGTTGTGATTTGTTAAAATCCAAAAAATGAATTTAAAAGTAAAAATATATATTTTAAATATAACTTATAACATGACGACTGCAATTAATTTAAACTTGTACGATAAGGTTGATGAAAACGACGATTTGGAATTATATCACTTTAATTATGAATATGAATATGACGATTCAAATTTAAAATTAAAAGGTATTGTAGTCGACAAAAATACAAAGGAAATTGTGTGTACAACAAGTATTCACAATATTGAATATGATATACAGCATATTAATCATGTTCCTGCTATAAATGAAATAGATTGGGGAAAGTCAGTAGTGACCATTTCTCATGAAGGTTGTTTCCTTCGAGTATTCTACCATAATGGTCGTTGGTATATTTCGACTCATAGAAAATTGGACTCTAACAATAGTCGTTGGGGTTCGAAATACAGTTTTAAAGATTTATTCGTAGATGCTTTACGGGAATCGTATAAAGGGGATGATTTTGTGTTTGATTTAGACCGAGATTTTTTTAATTTGTTGGATAAGAATTTGGTATATACATTTTTGTTGAGAAATAATCAAAATAATAGAATTGTGTGCAATGCTCCAACTAAAACTGACTCAAAAATTTATTATACTGGTTATTTTCCAAAGGGTAATGAACACAATTATATTCCCAATTTAGATTCTTTAGAAATATTTGAAAATTTAAGAATTTCTCAAAAAATTCCAGTGAAAAATATGACTGATATTGTTCAATTTGTTAGTCATCAGTCGTATAAATATCATCAAGGTGTTATCGTATTCTACAGTGATGGTAGTGGTAAAACACATATTTTCAAATTAATGTGTCCCAAGTACTTGGAATACAAGGAAATTAGAAATAATTGTTCCAATCTTATATATAGATATGCACAATTGCGTAGAGATAATGTAAACAAGGAAAAGATTATAGAATTGTTTCCACAATTCTCTTATGACTTTTTCCAGTTTGAAAATACGTTAAACAAAATTGCTACTCATATATCCAACCAGTATATCAATAGATTTTTGAAGAAACAATATGCTGCCGTCACACCACTTCAATATAAAGTAACTAAAAAACTTAGAGAATGGTATTTAGAAGCACCTCAGAAGAATTATATAAATTCAGAAATAGTTTGGAAATTTATTAATAACGAATCCCCCTTGTACGTCTATAAATTGGTAACTGAATTTAATAATGTAGAACAAGTTTAAAGAAATAAATACATAATACATATATAAAAATGCGTAGAAATCGCTATTCGTATGAACTACCAGGAATTGATTGGAAAATAACAATACCAGAAAAATATGAAAAATTTGTAATACAATTATATGGTGGTGCAAGTTCAGCATCATTGATAGATGGACAAGTGTTCTGTGGTGCAAATGGTGGTTGTGTTACATTGTCATTAAAGGTTCAAAAAGATGATGAATTGATACTAAGATTAGGAAATGGTGGAAATTCAAAGACAATAAGTGATTCCACAACTGCAGATGGAAATAATGGTAAAACTAGTTATATTTTATTGAATGGAAATATGATTGCATCTGCATATGGAGCTATTGGTATTAAAAATGGTAGTGGTTTTGTCGAAAAAAGTGAAAAAATATTAGGTTCACAAATTTCTTGTAGCGGCGATGGTGGCAAATTATATGTATACGATTCAAAACAAAATGATGATAAATACTATACAGATTTTGATGGTAAAAAAGCTTGTGGAGGTAAATGTAAAAAATATGGAAATAAAATAATTTATTTAGGTGCAGGTGGTTCTGGATATGCACATGTATGGATAGATACAAATGATGAACTATAAAATTCAAGTGCAACTATTTGAAAAAAAATGAACTCATTTAATTTTAAATATTCTAAAATTAAATGAAATTACGTGTTGAAAATATAAATTTTTGGGATGAATTTGAAATTGATATAGATGTATTAAATTATAAACACATTTTATTATGTGGACCATCTGGAACTGGTAAAACGAGTATTTTAAATTGTATATATTATGCTATAACTGGCCATGGGATGACTAATAAATGGAATTTGAAAAATACAAGAAAACAAGGTAAAATTAAGTTGGACGTTGATATATTTAACCTAAATATAGAACGTACTTTGAATCCCAAAAGTGTTTCAATTACATATAATGATTCGGTTAAAACGGGAGAAGAAGCACAAGTCATTATAGATAACATATTTGGTTTGTTTGGAAAAATTGGTTATATAAAACAGAAATCGAGTTATTTTTATTTCATCAATATGACACCAAAAGAAAGAATGTTATATTTCGAAAGTATTTTATTTAGCGATGTAGATATTGATAATACAAAACAAAAATTAAAAGTAAAAATTGATGAAAGTAAAATTCGTTTTATTCAAGAAGAAAACGAATTGAAAAAAATACAAGCTCCAGAAACTAAACAAATTGTAGAATTGTCCATGATACATGAATTGGAAAATAAAATTGAGGATATAGAAATTGAATTGAAAGAGTATAACAATTGTGAACAAGAATTATCCAACAATCTTAATTTAATTAAAAAATTAGAACAAGAATATTATATAAGTAACGAAGAATTGAAATTAATTGAGGAACAGCAACATTTTTTAAACAACAACATTCAAAATGATAAATCTAAATATCAAGAATGGTTGAAAATTATGAAAACATATGAACAAAGCAATATTCTTCATTCTTCATTTGAAAAATTACAAACAACTATGAATAATAAAATTACAGAAATTTATAAAGAATTGAATGACATTAATGAACAAATGATTGATTTAGACGAACTTGAAGAAAGTGTGTTGTTTAACAATCACAATTTTGACACATATCAAACATATCTTACAGTTGAAAAACAAATGTCATCTCTTAACTTTGACCCTGATAAATACCAACACTTGTTAAATATTTTTAATGACTTGTTTCTGTATCAGCAAGAATGTCCCAGTTGTCAAGTTTTATTAAATGTACATGGTTCTCAATTTAAAATCGCAAAACAAGCTGATAATGACGTATACAGTAATACGGCTAAATTAAAATTAGATTTGGATATAATGAAAACTAAAAGTATAAAGTACAATATGTTGAAAGAAGAATTGGATAATTTGCATAGTAAATTGACATTTCATATTATTTCAAAAGAAGAATTGAATAAATTAAAAGAATCGAAAAAGAAACAAATTGTTTTGCGTGAAAGATACAAACAATTGAATGACGAATTGAAAAATAATATTGTTTATACAAATATAACTCAACCTCCTAAAAATAAAATTAGTCATTCTGAATATTTATCTAAAAAAGATATTGTCAAGTTGTATGAATCTTATGTAGATAAATATAAAATTAATAAAGAATTGTATACCAATTTGTCAAAAAAATTTAAAAATATGGAAAAAAATATAACAGAATTGAAAGATAATTCAAACAAACTTCAAAATCAAGTACATCTTAAAAATAAATTGATAAAAGAATGGGAAATGTATACACAAGAATTGGAAAATGTCAATACAATTTACAATTATAACAAACAATTTGACATTGTTTCAAAGAAAAAACAAGAATGGTTGGATTTGATTTTTTTTAATAATGTATTCAACAAAAGTATTTCAGACATGATGATGTATACTCTGAATACAATCAATTTTACAGTACAGAAATACATTCAGGGATTTTTTGACAAAGATGTTCAATTTACATTTAGTTTTAATAATGATAAAAATTGTATCGATATAAATGTTACCCCAGATATTTCCATTTTATCTGGGGGTGAATATGATAGATTGGTACTTGCTATCGTTTTGGCTTTTTCGGAATTTTTTAAACTACCATTGCTATTTTTGGATGAGATTGTAAATTCTTTAGACATTTATACTGCTCAAAAAGTTGTACAATTTATACAGCAACATTACCCAGCTAATCAAACCATTATATATGTTGGTCACCAAATGATACATGGAATGTTTGAATCTATTATTAGTTTAGATGAGTCCATGAATGAAAATTGATGTGTAGTTTAAATTCCTTGTACTTTAATTCCACATCTTGAATATATTTTTCAACGTCAAGGTTGTAACATTTATAGTTGTGAAGTGGTGACAACATTTTTTCCATGGTACTGGTTATATGTTTTTGTTCATCTGGTTTAAATAAATATTTCTTTTCACTTATAATTTCCCATATACCCCAATGACTTATAATTAAACTAGTTTTGATGGACGAATTTTTCATAACTTTAACTATATCGTGTGCACTGGGAAATGATTCATCTTTATGAATATGAGTATGAAATAAGTGTAATCCATAATAGTTGTGAACACAACTATTTTTTGTATTGTGTTTTGAAGTATGAATTTCTATAACTGGGTCATCTTTTTCATATTTAATAATTCCACAAGTTTCAATAGTTAGATTTAATAGCTGTTTAAACAATTCCAATATTTGCTTATTTAACAACATTTATTATTTAATTGATATAATAAATGTATAAAAATTATTCCAAGATTGGTAAATTTGGTGACTGTCTATTAATTAATACTAATTACGGGTATGATGTATGTATGTTTGATGGAATCGATAAATGTTTTGCAAAAGGACCTGGCCCAGTTGATAATCTAGGTCCATCTGCTCCCAATTGTCAAGCATTTCTAGCTGAACAATGCAGTATTGAATGGAACCCTAAATGTGAATTATATTATCGAAGTCATAAACAATCTCTTGAAAGAAATTTACCCAATACTTATAAATCTGGTGAATGTCAAACTTCAATATTATTAGGAGATTCTCTTTTACGTAACGCCGCTGAATTACGCTTCTTTTCTACTACTTGCGACGAATCTTATACAGAACCATTAGACCCTACAAATTATAGTAGTCCAATGATTACTAAATTTGTAAATAGAAGAATGTTGGAAGATGAATCTCTTAGCGATAGATTCAACAAGGATACTATCGATACTGATGCAATTATGTGTAGATTACTTGAAAACCCAAAACCATTTATGCCTCTTTTATACCACATCTATCAACATGTTTTAGATAATATTTATTATGGAGGTGTCCCTATGGTTGGTGGACTTGTTCAAAATCCCCGATATGTACCTCAATGGGATATTCGTGGTACTCGAACATGGGAAATGTTGAGTGTCATGTTTGAAACAACCCCCCTTCCATGTAATTACAATTAAAAACATTTTTCCAATGATGACGTGTTCTTCATATAGTTTAAAAATGCATCGACATTCGTTTGCTTTTTCAAACTAAACGCCTTGAGATATATATCTATAGATGGTGTTGCATCCGAGATTTCATCTACTATAGTTGGTAAAGTTTTCTTGCTTATATTTGCCTTTACATGTGCATCTTCTTTCGGTTTCAACATGTATAATTTATAAATATCTACCTTTTGTTTTTCAACTGGTAAATGTTCATGTGATTTGTATCGAACCGCTCTTCCTATAACTTGATTAGATGTCGTTTCATTCCATGATGGTTCTATAATAATTATACCAGTAGTTCCTAGAAAACTTATACCTTCTCCCCCAGCCTTTGTAATAATGACAACTTTGAGTTTATTATGGTTATACATGTCTACATATTCTTGACGTTTCTTTTTAGGTATACTTCCATCTATAATTTTATATTTGATTCCATTGGCATCCAATACTTTACCCAATAGTTTGGCACCAGAATCTTTGAAATGAGAAAAGACTACAAATTTATCTTTTGGATTTGAATTTTTAATTAAATTGTATATCCATTGAATTTTTGGAGATTTTTCTTCATCTAATTTAGTTGTTGCTCTACGCAATCCATTATAAAATGCAGTTAAATTTTTACCTTCTCCAAAACCCAATTTTTCAAATTTATCTGCTACTTCATCTTCTATATACATGTATTTTTTATAATATTCGGGTGACATTTTTATAAAAATATCGTGTTCTTCAGTAGATGGATAATTTAATGGAGTACTTTTGAAAAAACTTACAACACAATTAAAATAATTATGTAATTGATATTCTGTCATTGCATAAAATTTAGTTTTAGTTAATGGTTCACGTTTATATATCATGGCCATTAAATTTTCTATATCATAACTTTCATTTACTATAGGAGTACCTGTTAATAATAACACTTTTCTTGCATTTTTTGCACAATCTATAACCGCCGACACTTTTACACCTGTATCTTTACCTTTTACAACTTTTATTTGAGTCCGTAAATTGTGGGCTTCATCTACTATCAATAACGAATTTTTACAATCAATCATTTTATTCTTATAGTCGTCATAAGTAAAGAAATGGTATTTATCCATATTTTCAGCACCCCATTTTTCCATCTCTTTTTGAAAATTGGTAATCAACGATGCTGGTGTTATTACTATCACATTGTCATTTGGATACATTTTTAAATAACATTGACTCGTCATTATCGCTGTCAACGTTTTACCTGAACCCAAACTATGAACTGCAATCGCACCATGTTTTTGTTTATCATATTTGCACATCTTCATAAAGGATTTGACAAAATCTATCTGATGAGCTTGAAGTGGAATCTTATTGGATAAACACAACGCACTTGTTTTACTTATATAATCTGTAACATGTTGTGGTAAATAAGGTTTAAATGGTTTGGGTACATATTTTCCAGTAGGTATCACCTGTTTGATATGTTGCTTACCAGTTGGTATCACTTGTTTGGCTATGGGTTTGATATGTTGCTTACCAGTTGGTATCACTTGTTTCTTACTAACTATATCTTGACCAATTTTTCCAGTTTTTAATACCCATTTCCCAGTTTTTTGATTGCAAATATATTTTGGGTCTTTTGCTTTATCTGAATCCGAATTACATTTCATTTATTAATTAATTTCAATACAATAATTGTATTGAAATTTTATTTAGATATACATCATATTTACCGGTTCTATTTCTTGAATAATAAATCTGTCTATTAATTTTTTGTTTACCGTTACTGGATATTCCATTTTTTCGTTTATAGAAAATGACAAATTATTAAATGTTGAACACGTATTTACAATAAAGGCAATCTTGTTGATAAAATCTGTAAGTGCCTTTTCAATATATCTAACACCAGAATTTGTTTCATCTTTAGAAATACGATGAATAAAATATGAAGTCATTTCTTCATCCATGATAATATTAGATTCGTCAATTCCAATATTTTTACAAATTCGTTTTAACAAATAATTTTTTGTAATTTGAATTTTTTCATCGTGTTTATAACTATCAATCTTAATTATAAATAATCTATCTTTCAAAGGTCCACATTCAGGCATTTCATTCATGGCAAATACAAACCATACATTGGACAAATCTATTTTAATTTCTTGGCCAAAATAATTATCTGTAAAAGTTGAATTTTGAGTTGCATCAACTATATGCAGTAATGAATTACTTACTTCAACATTTTTAATTTTATCAAATTCGTCCAAAAATATGATTCCATTTTTACATTTCATTTTCATCAATGATGAAGTGATAACACCTGGTTTACTTCCTATATATGTAGATTGATGACCTGTAAGAATTTCTGGATTATTTACATTACCCATTGATATTTGTTCAAAAGGAAAATCTAATATACTAGCAAGTGTTCTTGATATATGAGTATTGTGTACTACAGTACCATCCTCCAATAAAAATCGTCGATTTGAAGTTCTATCCAATGTGAACCCATAATATCTACCAATATTTTTTTTAACAACTTGAATATCATAGAGTTGTTCAACCATATCGCCATTTGAAAAACTCCTTTTATATCCCTTTAAATATTGTCTTACAGTATTATGGTGGTCAAGATATTCCAATACTGTTAAATCTATATAATATCTATGGTGGTAAAGAGAATGATTGTTGTCAAATTCTCTATCTATAAATGAAATTTTTTTCGTTTCTACATTATATTCAAATTCTCTTACAATTGTATCTGTCAATTTATGATATTTTTCAAGACATAATGATAATATATGTGGTTCATTTACTGTGTAATTTACTCCACTTTCTTGAATAACATCATACATTGTTTCATATCCTTGTGTTACATCAATGACTCGTCTATAATTATTGTCATCTCCTAATAATAAATCTCCAGATTGAACATATTGTACTGGTTTAGATTGACCATTAAATAATTTAATCATTGTATCTGGTGCAAAACAATTATGAACCACTGTACAATCACTTAAAAGGAATAAATGTTGACTATCACCTTTTACTTCAAAACCGTAATATTCCTCTACATTTTCTTTTTTAATAGAAATATATTGTTCACGAAACAAGGTTGGATTATACTTTTCTGTATATATCAAACTAGGAATTTGTAAAAGTAATTCAGATTTACCAAAAATTCTGATTGCATTGTTGTTAATTTCTTTACAATATAATCCTGTAGAACGAATTAAAAATATTAAATCTTCTACATATGTTTTCGATTTGTTTCCCATAAATATACATGTGATAATATTGGCATCATATTCTACAATTCCATTGTTATCTATAAATCCAGCAATAAATTGTAATTTTTGTTGCAAAGACATATTTTTAAAAGATGGAAGTAGTTTATACTCTCCCCACAAACCCATATATTTTAATGTATTTTTGAACGATTTTTCATGACTAGATTCTAAAGAAATCTCCATAGTATCTGTCTTATATATTACATTCATAAATGTATGAAATTTTTTAGCATATAATTTAAATATATTAAAAATACTATCTGTTTTTATAGTAACAAAATCAACCGTATTTGGATTTGAATTTCCATACCACATACCCAATAAATATGGTGGTATTTCCATATCCATACCATTGTTAAAAGATACTGGAGTTTGGATGGATACAAATTTATTTTGAAGTCTTTTGCTAAAAGAATAAAATATTTCAACTGGAATATTTACAATTTGACCCTTTTTATATAATTCTACATTATATATCCATGGATACCAGTATTTAATATCTTTTATACATTTGAGAGTAAGTAAATGCCCCTTGCATACTTTATATGACACTGACCACGGTTGTTCAACAGTATACATAGTATCCATCCCATGCATAATTTTTTCAACAGTTACTAATGTATTACGTGGTCCAATAAGTTTATCATTGATTTTAACATCTTGAGCGTTTTTAATTGTTCCATCGTACATTAAAATTTTGGTGTTTATAGCAAAACATTTGCCAACACCTTTATCTCCAAGCAAAGCCAAATTATAACCTTTTGCATCTGGATTTGTTAACTTCATATTTAAATAAAGTAAAATTTGTTCCTTGACTTTTTGCATACCATAAAATTCTTGATTCAATTTGTTATACACATTGGTTAAAAATTCACACACATTTCCTGTATTTAATATTTTAATATTGTTGTAAGGAATTTGTAATGCATTTTGTAACCAAGTATAATTTTTACTATATTCATCAGATTCTCTATTGCACCCATCACTTAATTCTTTATACTTGTTGTATAATATTCCTTTTGTTTCTATTGGTGCGTCTAATAGCACAATTTGTTCTTTTAACGGAATATTGGTCATTTTTTTAGCTTTTTTGAATTCGGACAATTTTTTAACCAATTCTTTTTTTTCTATATTTTCAAAAATACACGTTTTTCTATTTATATGTTTTATAGTTTCTTTGATTAAATTTCTCATATCAATCCATTCTAAAGAAAAATGTTCAGTTGAAATTAAGATGAGATATAATTCACACAATTGAATTTTATACTTTTCTTTCACCAAAGGTGAATTAATAATAGTTTCTACTTCCGGATCGAGTTCACCAACTCTTTTTAAATATTTTACAAATTGTTCTGAATTAAAAATTTCAGAATCCTTCGTCAATATAGGTTTTACAATTGAATTTACAATTTGTGTATAAGAAGGACCATCTAAACCAAATTCTTCTTCTGATTCGCTTTCTGACTCGCTTTCTGATTCACTTTCTGATTCTTCTTCCGAATCGTTTTCTCTTTCTGTTTCTGTTTCGTCTGATTCTTCAAATTCTTCTGGACATTCACTTTCTTCAGACGGAATATAATCTTCGTCATCACTACTATCATCAATTATATCTACAAATTTTTTTCGCGTTGAAATTGGCATTTTAAATTATATTTTCACAAAATATAATTTTCATTTTTACAAAATTAAAATATCGGTGTTACTTCAAATGGCAAGCCATCAACATCTAATTGTGGTGGAGGTAAATATGGTACTGGTCCGCCAGGTGATTGAGGAGGAGGTAAATATGGTACTGGACCACCAGGTTGCTGTGGTGGAGGTAAATATGGTACCGGACCACCAGGTGATTGAGGAGGAGGTAAATATGGTACGGGTACACCAGGTGATTGAGGAGGAGGAGGT
>CXWK01000786.1_pt1 | contig 21530 bp, 28 predicted proteins | sample 590851 | NCBI WGS metagenome assembly CXWK01 (sample SAMEA3498364, study PRJEB10139) | wastewater metagenome | biome: wastewater treatment plant; material: activated sludge | place: Denmark | collected 2014-08-01 | reverse complement strand
TTGATCTGCGTGATGCGGTTATCTTTGATTCGGTAGAAAGACTGCATGCCGTCGCCGTGGATGTCTAACCGACGGCCGAGCGGGTGGTCTTCGCCGGCTTCCATGGTGAGGCGGTGTTTGCCGTCCGATTCCTCGAACTTGCGGGGCGCGCGGTGCACGGCGATCATGCCGATCTGTTCCTGGGCCCACTTCTGAATGGTTTCGTCCGGCAACTGCACCGTAACCTCACGCGGTCCCTTGACCACCACGGTTCCGCGCACCTGCTGGCCGTTGGTATTCACCGTCAGGTCGGCCGAAAATCCTCGAAAATCAGGTTGCCATCTGGCCGTGCTCTCGAAGGCCCGTTGGAGCAGGGCGCGGGCTTGGGGGTTGTCGGCAACGGTGGTTTGTGTATCGATCGCTGCAGCATGTTCCATCAGGTGCTCCTTTGTGTCGTGGTGAAGGCTAAAAGCTGATTATAGAGACCTCAATCCCCCCTCTACAACCCGAGGCCTGATCGGTGGACCGGATCGGATCGAACAGGCCAGGGCGCGATATTTTCTCCCGGATGACCGATGTTTGTGTAGTACTGGCTAGGCCGAATCTGTTATACTGCGGGGCATTTCATCCGGCAATTTGGCATATTTGGGCAGTGAGTTTCGGGCATCCTTTGAAAGGAGCGCTATGGAGCGGCGAGCAGCGTCTCATACTGAAGAAGAAGAAATGAATCAACGGCGGCGGCTTCTGGGACTGGCGCGCAAGGGCGACCCCAAGGCCATCAGCAAGCTGTTCGAGTTGTACCAGGTGCGTGTTCTGAACGGCGACATGCTCAGCAAACTTAATAAATCCTACTATAAAGCGGCGGCTGCGCAGGAACAAAAGGCCAGTCAGGCGAGCAGCAAACCGGCGAAGATGGCCAAGGGTGCGCATGGCAGCGCCAAGAGCAATCCGAAGCCCTCCACATCCCAGCCTGTAGCAGCCGGCAAGCCCAAAACCACCAAGGCAACAGGGGCAAAGAAACCAGCCAAGTAAAGTCGGTCTGCGTCGAGATCCTCGGCGCAGACCAGCCCCGTTCCCTTCTCTACTGCACTCCGACCCGTAACCCTCCGGCCGCCAGTTTCTTCCCGATCTCCTCCGCCGCTTTTCGCTCTCCCGAATAGACCGTCGCCTGGCCCTCGTGGTCGATGCGCCACGCCAATTCGAAGGCCCGGGAAGAGTTCATTCCAGGAATGCATGTGCAGAAGAGCGCGATGACCTGCTGATAGGTGTGGCAGTCGCAGTTGAACACGATGACCCGTGCTTCCAGGTCGTCGCCGGTGCCCACGTCGGTCGTGTCGAGGGCCTCAGGGGTCATGGCAGGGGTCAGTGTGCTCATGCGGTCGTCTCGCCAGGCGCGGAGTGTAGCAGGTGAGATAGGGCTGAATGCAACCGGAACTCATGACAGCGGTAGATCAGTGGCATCAAGCTCCTTGAGTATCCCAACTCTGGTTTATTCATGCAGCCCTGATGTGTGCTGCGACAATGGTGCTCCCACGGACGCGCCGATAGATTCGTGGGCGAGGTCGATCCCCTCACGGGCCAGGGTCCGGCTCAGCAGGACATGGTGGGTGTGGGAGTCGGTGACCGGCACCAGGTTGTGCGCTCGGGACAGGCGAATGGTATAGACCTGCGCGGCGGCGGTCTTCAACAAGGCCAGACCATATTCAAATTGATAGGCCTCGTCCAGCGTCAGGGTCGGTTTTGCGAGGCGTTGCACGAGGGCGACGTTGTAGAGCGCGGCTGCACGGTTCGGCTCAAGCAGTCGGAGCAACGCGGCCGGGCCGGGCACCAGCGACGATCCGATCCTCATTGCATGCGTCAGGTCGAAGAGCCCGCGCTGAAAACGCCGGTCGTTTCTGAGCCCGTCATGGAACAGGGTGCGCCAACGGGAATCGCTCAGGTCACGATCAATGGCCGTCACGGCGGTGTCGTCCAGCGGGCCGCTGACCGGATAGCCTTGCACCAGCCGGCCGCTCGTGACGAGCATCGGATGATCGTCCCCCATGCGGTCCTGATAGGCCGTGGTGCCCATCAGCGGAGTGAGACGGAGCGCCATGTAGTCGCGGAAATGGACGGCATCGTACCGTGCGAGCAGAGCCTCAAGGGTGTGCGGGGCACAGAGGTGGAACGGGTGAAAGAGAGCGTTGCGGGGGGACAAGGCGTTCATGGATCGTATGGCTGTCGATCGAAGGTGAGATCGGATCGGTGTGTGCTCGAGTGGTGCGCGGGACTGGTTGTATCGATCTCTGCTGGTTACGGCGCTCAATCACCAGGTATCCATATCGATGACTTCGGTCGCGTCCCAGAGGTTTTTCAGTTCCGCTTCTGCAATGGCCTTTTCCCGATCGGCTTCGGTATCTTCTCCGAATCGCTTGATCTGGCTGCTGTCCTGGTCGGCCGCGGCCGCAGCCTGTTCGGCGGACTGACGTCGGCGCCGCTTGGTGGGGTCCATGTTCACTGGCATGACGGAGGCCTCCTTTCAGTTCGTCAGTCTCCCCTCTGTCGGGTCCCGAAGTCAATGGGAGGAGGATAGTTAGGGCTCCAGGCTTGCCAGCAGGGCTACTGCGACAGTATCCGCATAGCGCCGGCCTCGGGCGGTGAGTCGTACCCGCTCACCCCTGCGTTCGAGGATGTCGTCGCCGATCAATTCGTTTACTTTGCCGGTCAAACCTGAGAATGCCAGGGCTCCCGTTTCCCCGAGCGTGATGCCCTCGGTCAGCCGGAGTCCGAACACCAGTCGTTCGCAGGCGTCGTCGGCTGTCGTGAGTTGCTCGGATGCTGTCACGGGGAGGGCGCCGGTTCGGAGAGAGGCATTGTACATGCTCAGATCGCTCACATTTCCAAACCGCCGGCCCGCGACATAGGATTGCGCGCTGGGCCCCAGGCCGAGATAGTCTCCGCCGGTCCAGTGCAACTGATTGTGTCGGCTGGCAAATCCGGGACGGCAGTAGTTGGAGATTTCGTAGCGCGTGAAACCTGCTCTGCTCAGAACGTCCTCCGCCAGATCTTCCATCTCATTTTGTAGCGTCTCGTCAGGGGCGGGAACCGTCCCACGTCGGATCGCCGCCTGCAAGGCGGTGCCTTCTTCGACCGTCAGGGCATAACAGGAGAGGTGCGTCGGGGCGAGATCGACGATCTGGCGCAGCGAGGCCGCCCAACTCTCGATGGTTTGTCCGGGTAGGCCGTACATGAGGTCGAGGTTCAGATCGGTGAAGCCGGCTTTCCGCGCAGCGGTCACCATCTGCACGGTGCTCATAGGACTGCCGGGGCGTCCGACTCGATCCAATTCGAGTTGATTCATGGATTCGGCGCCGAAGCTCACCCGCGTGAATCCGGCTCTGCGGAGGTGAGACAAGCTGTCCCGCGTGACTGATCCCGGGTGGGCCTCGACGGTGATTTCAGCCTCATACTGGAGTCCGAACGTCTCCCTCGCCGCCGACAGGACGGTGGCGAGTTGCGGAGCGGACAGGGTCGTGGGCGTCCCGCCACCGAAGTAGACCGATTGCAACGGTTCCGATCCAAAGAGCCGCTGCTCACCATAGAGGCGCAGTTCGGTCGTCAGGGACCCCAGAAATTCCTCCGCGGCACGCGCGTGATGAATTTCGAGATAGAAGGCGCAGAAATGGCAGCGCTGGTGACAGAAGGGCACGTGAATGTAGAGGCCGCGGCCGGTCGCCTGACGCATGGCTGTTCGTCCGGTTAGGGTGCCGTTGAAAAATCCCGGGTCATCGCGACTTCAATTTCTTCCGTCGGCGATTTCCCGCGATTGCGGACATGCGCCTTCCACGCGGGATATTCTCGCAGCGTCTCGAACAGGTTCTTGATGAGTACTGGTTTGATCTGGAGTTCCCACTCACGAAGCCACGCATGTTCATCGTGAGGGCCTTCATAGTCGTCGGGGAATTGCGCTTCGAGACTGATTCGAAAGACAAACGATGTATCTTCTGACCACATCTGTGGACTCCCATCGGCTGATGATTGCGAAGTGGAACCGACCTTACTTATAATATTTTAAATCTCAAGGAGTACAGCACCATGCCCATATTCGAGTACGTCTGTAAGGAATGCAACCATCGGTTTGAACTGTTGGTCCGGGGCGACGTCGTGCCGGCCTGTCCCGCGTGCAAGGCTACGGGACTCGACAAGCAGTTTTCGGCCTTTGGAGTCGGCGCAACCGGCGGATGGCCCGTCACCTCCAGTTCCGGCGGCGGGTGTGGCTCCTGCGGGGATCCTCGCGGCCCCGGTTCCTGTTCGATGAACTAATTATTTTTTATTTCACTGGATCATCCTCATCATGGACGAGCAGGAAGAGCAGGTGCGTCGTGCGATCGGGACGCTCCTACAGTCGGACCCGTTGATCAAGTTGCTGCAGGAAGTCAGGTTGGGAAGAATGAAAGCCACCGACCCCGGATTGCGGGCGGTGACGGAATCCTGGATCGGAGTCTACGCGCAGGTATTGAAGTCCCAGCCGGTCCCTGCCGCCTCATTGCCTCGGCTGGACCCAGCGCCCCGGCTTCAGGTGCTGGTCGATATGGGTGTGTTGTCGTGGGACCATCCTGGAACAAAAGACCTTCGCGACCTCTTTCAGCGGGTGTCGGTACCCGCCGCCTGAGCCCATGATTCGCTTCGACAGAGGGTTGCGACTCCTCATGACCCTCCTGCTCTTGGGCTCCCTGAGTCCTGTCTCCACGCGAGCAGAAGAATCGGCCGGTGTCAGGCCGTTACGCAACGGCCTGGCTGCCGCTCTGGCGAGCCTTCCCGCTCAGACCCATCTCCTTCTCGAGCAGCAATCGATTGAACAGTTTCTTGTGGAACTGGACGGCGCGCCGCCCGATTGGGCCACTGTCTATGGGCAGGGGCACCATGACCCGGGCCACGATGAACGACTCTTTGCGCTCAACCGCGAGCGCGATGCCCGGCGTGAAGGGAAGGCACCGTTACAGTGGCTGATTGCGTTTGTCTGGCTCGGCGAACTGTCCGGGTTCGATGAGCGGGAGGGCGGATTCCGCGTCGTACTGGGGCCGAAGTTCAACCGAACCGCATGGGGTGAGGTGCGGTTCAAGCATGAGGACCTGCCGTCCACGCTCATTGCGTTGGCGGGGCAGGGGACCGCCAAGCTCAGAACGCGGATCCAGCAGGGAACGCCTGCCCCCGTTGCGGTCCTGATCACCGGTCGGCTGATTCCGGAGGAGTCGTTGATGTACGATTTCTCCCATGAAGCAGAGGGGCTGGGACTCATCATGCCGGTGGTGCGTGTCGAGTCGGTTGACTTTGTGCTGGAGGGCGGACAGGAAAAGCAGCCGTGACCGGGACGTCTTTATTTCAGGTGGGGATAGGCCTGATGCAGACAAGTGTCGCACACGGTTTCGGCGACTTTCGCGCGGGCCTGCCGGCGTAGGTAATCTTCCACGCGTTGCCAATGCGGGCCGTCGGCTTTTACGCGTTTGCACTTGGCGCAGATGTGGACCGTACCATGGAGCGTGGTGATCTGCTCGAACGCGTGGTCGAGTTCCTTGGTCCGCTCCAGAAGTTCCTGCTCACGAAGTTTCCTGGCATCGATCTCCTGTTTCAGGCTGAGCGCATTGGCCGCCCGGGCGATCAGTTCAGCCGGGATCACCGGTTTCCGAATATAGTCCGTGGCGCCGCACGTATAGGCCGCCTGAATATCTTTGGCTTCCGTGTGCGCCGTGATGACGATGATGGGCAGGCCTTGCAGCTGCTCCTCCATCCGGATGCGTTGGCAGGCCTCCAATCCATCGATCTCGGGCATTTCGATATCCATCAGCACCAGGTCGATTCCGCTGGTCTGCTTTCCACGTTTCCCGACCCCCAGGAGGTGCAGCCCTTCCCGCGCGGTGCCGACCGGGAGGAGCGGGCCGAACCCCGCACTGTTGAGAATGGTGAAGAGCAGGTCCCGCTCTTCCTGGAAGTCGTCGATGATCAGAATACTCATGGTCCCTCTGTTCCTTCGAAGGGTCTCCTGAAATCCCCTCAGGCGGCTTGATCCACTCCGTCGAGCATGGTCGCCAGTCCGTCGAGTTCCCGGCGAATCGCCTCCCGATCCCGGGATCGAGCCGCCTGTTCCAGTCGTTGTCCTACCGCCCCGATGTCGGGAAACCCGAACGAGCCTGCGAGGCCTTTCATGCGGTGCCCCGTGGTGCGAATCGCTTCATAGTCTCCCTGAACCAGGGCATCCTGCATCAGGGTGAGATCCGTGCGGCGATTGGCGAGAAACGCGGGCCGGCGTCGCCGGAGCTCGTCGTCGATGCGCTCTGTCACGTCCGGCGTTCCCGCAGCTTGTGCCGGAGTGGTGTCGGTGACTGGAGAAGACCGGCGGTACTTGCGTAGGGTGCTGAACAAGTGCGCTTTTGTGATGGGCTTGGTCAGGAAGTCCGTGCAGCCCACCGCCAGGCTCTGTGCCTGAGTGTCAGCCACGCTGCTGGCTGTCAGTGCCACGATTGTGGTGAGGGGGCGTTTGTGGGCGGTTTCCCAGGCACGCATCGCGCGGGTGGCGGTGAAGCCGTCCATCCCGGGCAGGTGCAGGTCGATGAGGACGAAGTCGAATCGGCCTGTCTGGAAGGTCGCGACGGCTTGCTCGCCATCCGAGGCGATCTCCAGGTCGTACGGCGTATTCCGGAAATAGAACCGCATCAGTGTATGCGACTCAATCGAATCGTCGACCAGTAAGACGCGGGTTTTCTGTTCTGCCGGTTCCGCAGGCACGAGCGGCAGGACCGGCTCCGGCGCCTGAGACGCCGGTCCTTGTAACTGGGGATGTTCCGATCCGGGCAACGTGGGTCGGTTGACCTCGCGCAGGCCGCAAGCGGCAGGTTGTCGATCAAGCTGATAGGCGATGATCCATACACCAAGGATACCGATTGCGCGACTCACGAGCGCGTTGGTTGCTTCCTCGGCTGGAAAGGGTGCGAGGCATCCGGCCACAATCAACAGCGACCATCCTCCGACGGCAACCAGGAAAATATGTCGGGGATAGAGGCGAGAAGCCGGAATGGTCAACAAGAAGTACGGAAGCCAGGTGGCCAGTCTGAATTCAGATGTCAGTTCGGCGAGGAAGATGAGGCCCGTCAGCAGGACGAGGATGCCGGTCGTCATGAATCGGGCGGTGTGGAGTGTCATGGTGCGGTGCTCGAACGATCAGCGCCCGGCGACGAGGATAGTGCGTCGCGCTCACCTGCAGTATAGCGGCGATTGCGTAGGGCACCTAGGATCTCCTGAAATTCGAGCAGGCAGAACAGGGTAGCAGAGGGGCACTCAGCATGAGGCTTGAAGCGGCGACGGGAGGTGCCCCGATCAGTAGGCGTCCCGGGCACAACGGAACCCGGTTCCAGAAGGGCGGCTGTCCATCGTCCCCCAGTCGCGATCAGTCGTGCGTAAGCTGATCGCCGGTTTGAGCCAGGATCCGCCGCGCATGGCCTTGATGGCCCCGCGTTCCGGACCCTGGGGGTTGGTGAGCGTCGCCGTGCGGTAATCGTTGGGGTTGTACCAGTCCTGCACCCATTCGGCGGCATTGCCCGCCATGTCCAGCACTCCGTAGGGGCTGGCACCAGCCGGAAAGCTGCCCACCGGCAAGGTCAGGATTTCTCCCTTCAGGCCCTTTTCTTTGGAGATGGCTGCGCCGACACCCTTGACCCAGAACGCGTCCCATTCCGTGCTGTCGGCGAACTGCACCGTCTGACGGGCCCAGTAGCTCGCGCTGTTGCCGTTCTCGAAACTCCATTCGTTGCCCCAGGGATAGGTTCGCCCGTCTGTTCCCCGTGCCGCCTTTTCCCATTCCGCTTCAGTCGGGAGGCGTTTGTTCGCCCAGCGACAGAAGGCCACGGCATCAAGCCAACTGACATTGACGACGGGATGTTGCTCGATGCCGGGTAGAGGCGCGTTGTGCTCCCACAACGTCAATGCCGGAGCGGAGTTGGCTGGTGCCTGGTATCCGGTGGCCTGCACGAATTCCTGATAGGCTACGTTGGTGACTTCGTGCCGATCGATCCAGAACGCCCCGAGGTAGATGAGCCGTAGCGGACGTTCATCCGGAAGCCCGCCGCTCTCTGCCGAGGCCCCCATCGTAAATTCACCTGCCGGAACCATGACCATGTCGTCAACCCGAGGAGCCGCGAACGCTGATGGCTGATAGCCGATGGTCGGAAAGAGGCAGAGTGTCAGAAGGAGCACACGGGTCAGTCTCATCCGGGCTAGGCTTTCTTCAGCTTACAGGCTTTCGCGACGCTGTCGCGGTAGGCCATCCACAAGGCGAGGCCTTTGGTGACGCATGCGAGCACAGCGTTTTGTTGGCTTCTGGTTTCGGCGTAGTTGACGACCATCGTGTACGCATCCTGTCGATGACCCGCCTCAACCTTCTGGTGGGCGCGAATCAAATCCATGTGCTGCCGGTCGATTCCATGGTGACGAATAAGAGGATGGGCATCGATATAGGCTTCAATCTCCGTCTCGGTTTTCGGCTTGGAGGGCGCCTGGATCTCCTGCCGGTCCTTGATGCTGCCCTCGACAAATACGGCGAGGGCAGCCGCCCCGACCACCCAGTCACGACTGGCCGTGACCTTTTCCAGCCATGCTCGATACCGCGCGCTGGCAGGGAGGAGTTTCGTCCTGCGAAACGTCTCGCCGTCGAAGCCCAGGCCGCGCATCATTTCGTTAAAGAGTTCGGGATGGGATCGGCCGAAGGAGAGCCCGCCGGTATCTTCCTCATAAATATTCTCCGCCAACATGCGCCGCACATCGGAAGGCGGATTCTGCCCGTGCACGCGGGCCAGCAGAACAGGGAAGTCGCGAACGTAGACCAGGAACTCCTGTTGATAGTGAAGCTTCAGCTGGGCTTTCGTGATGCCGGGCCCCATGATGATCGGCCAGGCCCAGTGGTGTTTGCAGTCCATGATCGCCAACAGCCGTTCGAGAAATTGTGTGCGGGTCAATCTCTTGTGTGCCATGCCTTGCCTTCCTTCTTTCTCACTGGCTACAATCAGCCACCGATCAGATGAAGCCTATCACGATTCAAGACTCCGACCAGATTCTCAACTTCCTCGCCGAAGTGGCCCTGCACGGCAAGGGGTTTACCACCGACTGCCTGCTGGATTATGTCCTGGACGAAGGATTTACCGAACCGATCTATCTGAACGCCTCCGGTGAGGATCCGGATGCCTTCTATAAGGACCAGCCTCAGGCCTGGGCGATCTACCAAGTCCGCGAGTGGAAGCGAGTGCTGACTGTGTCGGGGGGCGCCGGGAAGGAACGGCGGGTGCAGATCACTGAAACCCCGTAAGTCGTCCGTGTCGTACCGCCGGTGCCAGCCAACCGGTGGATGGCTTCTCGCCTCGCTCGCATGTAGTCTAGCCGACCTGATGGAAGGTGCAGTACTCACTCATCAGTCAGTGTATTGACCAACCGACAGAATTGCAACGAATCGCGCACTGTCAGCCGCCCGGCCTGCCGGTTCCAGACAAGCCTGATCGGAATGTGGCTTCGAACTGCCGACCGGGAGGCCGACCTTCATGCCAAGACACCACCCTGAAAATTCCACGAAGCTGGTCACCCTGTGTGAGTCGGGTGATGTCGGTGAGTTGGCGTTGATCAAGAGCCTGCTCGACGGCAATGGGATTACCTACACGGTGCAGCATGAGCACGTCGGGGCGTTGTACCCCGGGGTCGCGCTGTTGGGCAGCCGGGTGATGGTGGAGGAGCGGGACAAGCAGCGGGCCGAGGTGCTGCTCAGCCGTCTGGCCCTGCACATTCGTGAAACGACCGGTGATGCGGACGGATGACGTCTTGAGCAGCGGGCTACCGGCCGGTCAACGGCCGCCTACGGATGACCCTTCGGTTTGACCGGCTCAGGTGTGGTGGGAATGGGCAGGCGCACATCCGATCCCGAAAAATGCCCGCCGATCAGCTTGCCTTCTTCGAAATACAAGTAGCGGTGCTTCACGACCGCCGGACTTTCCCAGTCTTCGAAAATCCATTCTTCGCGCCGCAGCCCGTCGCTGGTGTGCGTCACATTCATCGTATTCGGGGAGCCCCAGGAGTCGAGGACCTGTTTACGGTCCATGCCGACCATCACTCGGTGGCTTTCGATGTGCTTCGAGAAGTCCGGATCCAGCCAGCCCGGCACGAAACGAAACGCGATCAGGGCGACCACGAATAACCCCAGAAACGTATGGATAATGATCCGGACCGGCCGCTGGCGGATGAAGGGTGTCGGTTCCACCGCCGGGGGGAGGGCCGAAACGGGAGTTGCAGAGGTCGTCTGATCGGTCACAATGGTCCTTCCGTCATCGAATGGGCAAGAAGAGTGCTGGTACTGCTGCATGCTAAACAATCGTTTTTCGCTCCGTCAAGGGAGGGGGAGGGCATCAGAGACGGGTATCACTCCCTTGAGCCGGCTGTTCGACCTGCTATGCTTGAAGCAGGACCGCGGAGGGCGACGCATGGGGTGCTGGCGTTATTCGATCAACCGATGTTGGATTGGGCTGATCATGCTGGGGATTTGCCTGACATGGTACGGCGTGGCGGGGGCGGGACCGCTCTATGTCTACACCGATGCCCAGGGACAGGCTGTGCTGACCGATAACCTCGAGCAGGTACCGGCAGAGTTTCGCGGGCGTGTGCGAACGATGGCCACTGCGGAAGCTCCGCCGACCGCTGCTCCCGCGCCTGTGGCTGCTGCAACCGTCAGCCGGTCACCGTCTGCTTCCGGGGTGGTGGAGAACCTCCTCAACGTCATCGCGGCAAAAGTCGGGTCCCGCACGATCAAGGGCCTCACGGCCCATCAAACCGCCGTCATCATCCTGGCCGGCGTCTGCTGGCTGGCACTGCTGGTGCCGATATTTATGAGTTCCAACCCCGGCATCCGGCTGCTCTGCAAGTTTCTCCTGGTGCTGGTCGGCGTCGCGGCTCTCTATCAGGTGGCGATCTCAGGCATGCCTTCCTTCGAGGCGGTGACCGGCTCGCCTCAGCAGGGATCGGAACAGGCCATGGAGAATGTGCTGGGGAAAATGAGAAGCCAGACCGAGCAAAGTTATCGCGCGCAAGACGCTCGCACGGCCCGTCAATTGGAGCAGATCGAACCGCCTACCCAGTAACGATCCCGGTGGGATGAGACAGACTTGCAGCCAGGCGTGTGGCTTTCGCCCACTCTGTAGCTTCGAGAGGGCAGAGAGCAGGACCGTCCGGAACCTCTCAGTCGGCGTATTTGGGCACCGGAATCTTTTTTACGGTCGGCGGGGGAGGCGGCTGTTGGGCGAAGGCCTTGGAGTAAGGGTTCAGGACCGGCTCGTGGGTGTTGCGTTGGCGGAGCTTGACCAGCGGTAAACTCTGCGTGCTGATCTCCAGGCGGTCGATCGGGGCCTTCGAGGTCAGCGGATCGGGTAGTCCCTGCAGGGCGAACATTTGAAAGGCGAGTGACCAGTCCAAGGCCTCCTTCCCCTTTTCCCGCACAAGAAAGCGCGCCTCCGGCGAAGGGTTTCCGGCGAAAAACAACAGCATGATGTTCGAACGGAAGACCGGCGCGTTGGCGTCTTCGGAGGGCTTGAACTCCGGGACGAGTTGGGGAACCTTGCTCAACGCGACCGGCGGCATGAATTCGATATCCACCAAACGCACAAAGAGCGGGCGTTGGTCGTTGTGGTCGTTCGGATCGAAGGTGTAGCTGAACGAATAGCGCACGTCGATGCCGTCACGTTTGAAGGTGTACACATCCTCTCCGTTTTCTGGTGAGGCCACCTTCTTGAAGTACTGCTCCCAATCGGTGATCGGATAATACGTGAAGACACGCAGCGCAGATTTGCGGTCCCGGACGGCCTGCGGCAGACCGAGCTTGTCGTGCAGTTCCGTTTGCGTGAGCCCGAGGTAGCCGTCCTCGAAGTAGGGGCCTGCCCACAGAGGATCGAGTCTCGACAAGACGATAGTGATACAGAACAAGCAGAGGATGAACAGGCGGGAGACAGTCTGATGCGCCATAGGATTGTCTCAGGCTCGGGCAGACAACGGTGGGCATCGTATCGGCCGGGGTAGTCAATGTCAAGGCGAAGAGCCTGCAATAGCTTGCTGAAAAAAGTCCGTTCCCGATATGATGGCCGTCCAATTGCCAGTCATCGACGCAGTCGGCGCACGCCTGACGTCCGGTGGCAGAAAGACATAGGTAGTCATGCCGGTACATGAAGTTCGCGACCTCCTGCGAGAGCGCATCCTGATCCTGGATGGTGCCATGGGTACCATGATCCAGCGGTATAAGCTGGACGAAGCCGCGTTTCGTGGGGAGCGTTTTCGAAATTGGACCAAAGATCTCAAGGGACACAACGATCTTCTGAATGTCACCCGGCCGGATGTCATTGAGGCGATTCACCGGCAGTACCTTGAAGCTGGCGCGGATATCATCGAAACCAATACGTTTAACTCGCAGTCTGTGTCGCTGGCTGATTACGGCATGGATGACCTGGGATATGAATTGTCGAAAGCCGGCGCCGAATGCGCGAAGCGGGCCGTGGCACAGGTCGTTGCCGCGCAGCCGACTCGCCGCTGCTTTGTGGCCGGTGCGATCGGTCCCACCACCAAGACCTCTTCGGTCTCGACCGATTCGAACGATGCGGCGGCGCGTGGAACGACCTATCCTGAATTGGTGCAGGCCTACGGGGAGCAGGTGCGCGGCCTGTTGGACGGCGGCGTCGATCTGCTCCTGGTCGAGACGATTTTCGATACGCTCAACGCCAAGGCCGCATTTTTCGCGATCCAGCGGCTGTTTGCGGAAGGGGCGCGGCAGGTGCCGATCATGGCCTCGGTCACCTTCATTCAGGCCGGGAGCAACCGTGGGTTTTCGGGTCAGACGGTCGAAGGGTTTTGGAATTCCATCTCGCATGTGCCGTTGCTCAGCGTGGGCATGAACTGCGCATTGGGGCCGAGAGAAATGCGGCCGCTGATCGAAGAGCTCTCGCAGATCGCGCCGATTTTTGTCAGCAGCCATCCGAATGCCGGATTGCCCAATCCCTTACTGCCGACAGGATTTCCGGAAACGCCGGATTCGTTGGCACCACAGCTGCGCGAGTGGGCGCAGAACGGCTGGCTCAATATCGTGGGCGGCTGCTGCGGGACGACGCCCGACCATATCCGTTCGATCGCCACGGCTGTGAAAGGTGTGACGCCACGGCAGCCCTCCAAGGTCGAGCCCTACTTGCGGCTGAGCGGCCTGGAGGCCTTGACGGTGCGGCCTGAGTCGAATTTCGTCAATGTCGGGGAGCGCACCAATATCACCGGCTCACCGGCCTTTTCCAAGCTGATTCTGGCCGGCGATTATGACAAGGCGCTGACCGTCGCGCGTCAGCAGGTGGAAGGCGGGGCGCAGGTCATCGACATTAATATGGACGAAGGCATGCTGGACTCCAAAGCGGCNNATGCAGAAGTTTCTGCGGCTGCTGGCGGCGGAATCGGACATCGCTCGGGTGCCGATCATGGTGGACAGTTCCAAGTGGGAGGTCATCGAAGAGGGCCTTCGCAACATACAGGGGAAGGGCATCGTCAATTCCATCAGTCTGAAGGAAGGCGAGGCGAAGTTCCTCGAACAGGCGCGGCTCATCCGTCGGTACGGCGCGGCGATCGTGGTCATGGCGTTCGATGAACGGGGGCAGGCTGACTCGGTTGCACGGCGGATCGAGATCTGTGAGCGGTCCTATCGTCTGCTGACGGAACAGGTCGGGGTGCCGCCGCAGGATATTATTTTCGATCCGAATATTCTCACGGTCGCGACCGGACTCGAAGAGCACAACAACTACGCGGTCGATTTTATCGATGCGACACGGTGGATCAAGCAGCACTTGCCGCTGGCGAAGGTCAGCGGCGGCGTCAGCAATATTTCGTTCTCGTTCCGCGGCAACAACGTCGTGCGCGAGGCGATGCATGCTGCGTTCCTCTACCATGCCATACAGGCCGGCCTCGACATGGGCATCGTCAATGCGGGGCAGCTGGCCGTCTACGAGGAGATCCCCAAAGATCTGCTGACGCTGGTCGAAGACGTGCTGCTGAATCGCCGGCCGGATGCCACGGAGCGGCTGGTGGCCTTTGCCGACACGGTCAAACAGAAGGGCAAGACGGCGGTCAAGGATGATGAGTGGCGGACAAGACCGGTGGAGGAACGGTTGGCCCATGCGCTGGTGAAAGGACTGACCGACTACATCGATCAGGACGTGGAGGAGGCGAGGCAGAAGTCCTCCCGGCCGCTCGACGTGATCGAGGGGCCGCTGATGGCGGGCATGAACATTGTCGGCGATCTCTTCGGGTCGGGAAAAATGTTCCTGCCGCAAGTGGTGAAGAGCGCCCGAGTCATGAAGAAAGCGGTGGCGTATCTCATGCCGTTTATGGAAGCCGAAAAGTTACGGTTGGGCACGTCCCGCGCGAACGGCAAGGTCCTGCTCGCGACCGTCAAGGGCGATGTGCACGATATCGGCAAGAACATCGTAGGTGTGGTGTTGGGCTGCAACAACTATGAGGTGATCGACCTTGGCGTGATGGTGTCTTGCGAAAAGATTCTGGCGGCCGCGCGTGAGCATCAGGTGGATATGGTCGGGCTGAGCGGCTTGATCACTCCATCGTTGGATGAAATGGTGCATGTGGCCAAGGAGATGACGCGCCAGGGGTTTACGGTGCCATTGCTCATCGGCGGCGCCACGACCAGCAAGGCCCACACGGCCGTGAAAATTGCCCCTTCGTACGGCCATGCGACGGTGCATGTGCTCGACGCCTCCCGCGCCGTCGGTGTCGTGGGCAGTCTGATCAATGAAGAGCAACGAGAGAGCTTTTCTGCCGGTGTACGTGCCGACTATGACCGCATCCGGCAGGCGCATCAGGATCGAGGGCCGAAAACCCTGCGTAGCCTGGAAGCAGCCCGGAAGCACAAGCTGTCGACTGATTGGGCCGCTGCCGATATCCCCGCGCCTTCATTCACCGGCGTGCGTCAGATCGATCGGATGCCGTTGCGTGAGTTGGTGCCCTATATCGATTGGTCGCCGTTTTTTCATACGTGGGAATTGCGCGGCCGGTATCCGGCTATCCTGGACGATGCCACGGTGGGTCCGAAGGCCAAAGAACTCTTGGCGGATGCACAGGCGTTACTGGAGGAGATCATCCAGGGTGAGTTGCTGACGGCTCGCGGTGTCTACGGGTTCTTTCCCGCCAATAGCGCGGGTGACGACATTCATCTCTATCGGGATCCGGATCGACGTGAGCCGCTGGCCACTTTCCACACGCTCCGGCAACAGATGGAGAAGCCGACCGACCAATTCAACCTGGCGCTTGCGGATTATGTCGCGCCCAAGGAGTCCGGGCGTGCCGACTATGTGGGCGCGTTTGTGGTGACGGCCGGCATCGGCGTGCCGGCGCTCTGCGCGAAGTATGAGAAGGATCATGACGACTACAATTCCATCATGGTCAAGGCCTTGGCGGATCGGCTGGCGGAGGCCTTTGCCGAATGGCTGCACAAGCAGGTGCGGCTGGAATGGGGATATGGGAAGACGGAGGACCTCACGAACGAAGACATGATTCGCGAGCGGTATCGGGGGATCCGGCCGGCTCCCGGTTATCCGGCCTGTCCGGATCACACGGAGAAGCGGACGCTCTTCGATGTATTGAATGCCGAGGCTCAAGCGGGGGTGACGCTGACCGAATCCTACGCCATGCAGCCGGCGGCTGCGGTCAGCGGCTTGTATTTTGCGCATCCGGAGGCCAAGTATTTTGCCGTGGGCAAGATCAATCGCGATCAGGTGGAGGATTACGCGACCCGCAAGAATCTACCGGTCGGCGAAGTAGAGCGGTGGCTGGCTCCAAATCTGAACTACGATGCGTAATTGCGAAGAGCCGATGGCAGATAGCATATAGCTGATGGCGGACAGAAAGGATGAGGAAGGCTCCGGGCTAGGCTATAAGCCACAGGCTATACGCTCTTACCTTCCAGTCAGTTCTTGACGGCTTCGAGAGGCGAGGGAATGGCAGGGGAGACGGACACGCCGGCGATGACACTCGTGAGCGAGGTCTTGATCCAATGATATCGTTCCTCCGCCCAGCTGTTAAACTCCTCCGAATTGTCAAACACCAGTTCCCAGGCTTTGGCGGCATCCAGCAGTAAGAGCTGGTGCGGCTGATTGTGTCCGGGGAAATACACCACCAGCACGGCTGATTTGCCGGTGAGGCTGATATCTGTGAAGACGTGGATCATGGCTGCTGCGGGAATCGGGATATCGCGCGTGGCGGCCTCGACCAGCGGTTGATACAACCGGTGCAGCAGGTGCGTCGTATCCTCATAGGGGCAGGCGGTTCGCAAGAGTCGGGGATTGGGCTTGTCGCCGAACAGGTTGTCGGTCAGGTAGGTGGCGGCTTCCCAGGTCGGCATCATGCCGGAGGAGGCGAGGCTCTCGCACAGATACGCGATCCAATTGCGTGATGTGCGGGTCATGCGACTTCTCCCTGGTCCTGCGTGATGGCGCGGTGACGGGAGGTGGACAACCAGGTCGGATCGGCAAATTGATCGTAAATGCGTGTGATCTCCTCCATCGAGTCGAAGAAGATATCCAGCAGTTCCGGATCGAAGTGCTTGCCCCGCTCCTTAAGCATCAGTTCCTTCGCGTGATCGAAATCATAGGCCGGCTTGTAGACACGCTGCGTCGTCAGGGCGTCGAAGTTATCGGCGATGGCGGTGATCCGGCCTTCAAGCGGAATCGTCTCGCCTTTGAGTCCGCGCGGGTAACCGGTGCCGTCGAAGCGTTCGTGGTGCGTCCAGGCGATGAGCGCGGCGACTTTCAAGAGTTCCGAATCAGACCCGGCCAGAATCCGGTACCCGATTTCCGTATGCTGGGTGATCACCTTGAATTCTTCGGGTGTGAACTTGCCTGGCTTGAGCAGCACATGGTCCGGGGTGCCGATCTTGCCGATGTCGTGCATCGGACTGGCGGTGCGGATGAGATCGCATCGCTCGGGTGAAAGCCCGTAGCGACGGGCCAGCAGTTCGCAGTAGTGGCTCATTCGTTGAATATGCTGCGCGGTCGAACTGTCGCGGTATTCGGCGGCGATCGCGAGCCGTTGAATGGTTTCTTCGCGGGAGAGGCGCAGTTCCTTCTCGCTCCGCTCCAGCCACTCAAGTGCCTGCTGAAGGGCAATCGTCCTGGTCCGGACGACTTCTTCCAGATTCTCCCGGTGCATGGCGTTTTCAATTTCCAACTTGCGTCGTCGCAACGCGTTGGCCACGTTGATCAGGACTTCGTTCGCTTCGAACGGCTTGATGACGTAACCGAAGGCGCCCATATCCAAGGCCGCATTCGCGAGGACGGGGCTGTCGAGGCCCGTAATCATGATGACGGCGGTGCTGGGGTATTGCGTCAGGATGTGGCGAATGAGATCCATGCCGGATTCGCCCGGCATGTTCACGTCACACAGCACCAACGCATAGGAACCGCTCTCCATCCGTTGACGGGCTTCGCGCGCTTCTCCCGCCAGCGCCACCTTGTATCCGTGGGGTTCGAGAAGGTAGCCCAATAATCGACGGATAGGCTCTTCATCGTCCACAATCAGGATGTTGCGGTTTTCGAGGATTGCTTGCTGGGTGGTGACTTCGGTGACGCTCGGAATGCTCATATGGTTCGCCGGGCTAGGTTAATCGTGGTGTCGATCAGCAATAGAGTCAGTATCGGTCGTTGGGCGTAAAGTCTGAAGTGCGAGATGGATTGAGGGGAAAAGCACCTTTTATGCCACTCAAGCCGCGGTGCGACCAACTGTCCCGTGCCGCCCGCCCATTGCTGCATCAATGCTGGGAACTCTGTTCTATCGGGACAAGATCCGACGAGTGGCAGTTTCCGGCCGCTCTGCCCGGCCCGGGGCTGTGATCGTCAACTCTGACGCTCGTCCGTTGGTCTTTGAGCAGGCGGCGTTCCCGAGGGAACAGCAACCTGCACCATCACGCTGGATTATACAGGGGGCTTTCCCGATTGCCAGCCGAAACGCAGTTTGAGAAACGAGCACCGGTCGCGCCGCTGGATTTGCTCTTTGAAGCCCTGTTCACTATAATTCGCTCCTTTAGATTTGCTGTGCAGGAAGGAGCGCGACTCAATGGCGAGCGGAGCAGGGTTAGGTCGAATCGATGGCCGTCGGCGGGATCAGATCCGTCCGGTTAGGGTGACGCGCAATTTTACGAAACATGCCGAAGGCTCCGTCTTGATCGAAATGGGGGACACTAAGGTCATTTGCACGGCGTCGATTGAAGAAAAAGTTCCGCCGTTTTTAAAAGGTAAGGGTGCCGGCTGGGTGACAGCCGAATATGCCATGCTGCCCCGGGCCACGCACGATCGTTCGCCCCGGGAATCGGTCAAGGGTAAGCAGGGCGGCCGCACGTTGGAGATTCAGCGGTTGGTCGGACGTGCGCTCCGTGCCGTGATCGATACGGGCCGTTTGGGCGAACGGACCATCTGGATCGATTGTGATGTGATTCAAGCGGATGGTGGAACTCGCACGGCCTCCATTACCGGCTCCTTTATCGCCCTCGCGGATGCCGTGGGTGTGCTGAAGAAAAAGGACTTGATCAAGGTTAATCCGTTGACCGATTACCTGGCGGCCATCAGTATCGGCAAGGTCGGGGGACAGGTCATGGTGGACCTAGCCTACGAAGAAGACTCGCATGCCGAGGTGGATTTGAATCTGGTGATGACCGGCGCCGGGCAGTACGTCGAAGTGCAGGGGACGGCTGAAAAGACGCCGTTCAATAAGAAAGATATGGATGAGTTTCTCGATCTCGGCTGGGGCGCGATCCGTGAATTGGTTGATTTGCAAAAGTCGTTGATCGGCTCGCTGAGTTAACCATGCAGATCGTGCTGGCGACCAGGAATCAGCATAAGAAGCAGGAGCTGGTCGCCCTATTAGGCGGTATGGATATCACGATTCGTACACTGGACGATTTTCCCGACGCGCCGGACGTGGTGGAGGACGGCGAGACCTGTGAAGCCAACGCGATGAAAAAGGCCGTCGAGATCGCTCGGTATACGGGACTGCCGGCGGTGGCAGATGATACCGGATTGGAGGTCGATGCCCTCGGCGGGCGCCCGGGAGCCTTTGCGGCGCGGTACGCCGGTGAACAGGCCAGCTATGAAGACAATTGGCGGAAGCTATTGCAGGAGCTTCGTGGTATTCCAGCGGAAGATCGTGGTGCCCGCTTTATAACCGTGGCGGCCATTGCGTTTCCTGCCGGCAAGACCTTCTCGACCAAAGGGGTGTTAGAGGGAGTCATTGCCGAAGAGGCGACGGGCTCCCGTGGTTTTGGGTATGATCCGGTCTTTTTCCTGCCGGAATATCATCAGACTCTGGCCCAGCTGTCGCCGGATGTGAAAAATCGAATCAGCCATCGGGCCCGTGCCTTTACCCAGGCCAGGACTCTGCTCGAGCAGATGATGGCGGAACAGAACTCAGTCGGGGCGTAGCGCAGCTCGGTAGCGCGCCTGGTTTGGGACCAGGATGTCGGAGGTTCAAATCCTCTCGCCCCGACCAAACAAAGCTTGCTCGACCCCGCATTTCAAATGTGCGCGGGGATATTCAACACCTTCAGTGAAGTCTTTTCCCGTTTGCTCGACCCGGAGTCTCCTCTTTTACTGGGACGCCTGACAACACCTCCAACGATTCGGGAAAGGCTGACCAGGCCCCTCCCAGGCGTGCGGGGATACTCAAAACGTTCAGCAGCGTTATCCTCTTATTCACTCCACAACGTAATCTCTGGCAATCGAGCCTCCGCACGCCCCATCTGGCCCTCATTCAGACCTTGCGTATATCACGGTCGAACAACAGAGCAGCATCAAGGGGCAGCGCATGCCGTTGTGAATGCTGCGTGCGCTGCTAAATACGACGGTTGGTCGCATGAGTCCGGCGAGACGATTTGCCGTGAGTTGGGGGGCAGGCGCAAACGACTTCCTACCCATTCTATTTCTTCTGGCTGCGACGGTCTTGCTGATGGTGGGTGTTATGAACCTATCTTTCGGACGTCTTTGAGGAGAATGAAGAGATGCAAAGCATCGCTTGGTGAAGGAAGGAAATCGAAACGCTCGTAGAACTTTTTAGCTACATTATCTTTGGCATGGACCACCAAGGCGCGAATTCCTGCAATATCGGCGGCCTGAAGCGTCCGCAGTGTAGCGTCCTTCAATAGGGCAGCACCGACTCCTTGTTTCTGCCAGTGAAGATCTACCGCTAACCTGGCAAGCAGCATGATGGGAATGGAATGTTTTGCCAGCCCCTTCTTCACTCTTTCCGGAGCGTTATCTTGTTCCACCGATCCCACCGCGAGTGCGTAATAACCGACGACAATGTTATCGACCAACCCCACATAGGTTTGCGACCCACCACTGAATTGATTTTGTACTGCGTGCTTCTGGAGGAAGCGATTGAGGACTTCATGTCCGCAGTCGAACGCTTCAACTGCGTGATGCGGCTGAAGTTTCTCGATACGCCTAGTCAACGCTTTTCTTTGAAGCCAGGCGCAGGTGTCGCATCAAAGAAGCCTGGTTCAGCTAGGAGACGTTGCATCTGAGGAAGGGGGCGGGTCGGAGCATCAAGGGCAGCTAAGAACTCAGTCCATTTAGCCTTGCTCAGATGGAACGTTCGGCGATCTGCCAATGCTTCATCTGCACGGGCCAGGGCACTTTCAAGGACAAATGCGCTCACTGTACGACTAGAGACAGAGGCGGCAGCTTCCAGCGTTTTCTTGGTTGAGACGCTCACCCGAAGATCCAGTTTTTCAGTACGAAGCGCGCGAGTTGCCATAAGCCACCTCTTGTTGTTGCTTACGATAGCTCGACATTCATCTAATGTCAAGACAATGTGATGACAGAAATGTTTAGTGATCACAATTTCTTGCGAATATAATGATTCTCACAGGTCAATAAGACCGTTGGGTACATATGAGCTACGGTACGTAGGGGATGGGACTTCTCTTTCTTGGAAGAGTGCCATAGCATGCTCGACAAGTCTGTAGGTCTACAACGAGGAACGGTCACTCGGTCGAAGGACAGATTCCAAACGGCGGATCGTTCTTGCGCGATCGCTCGGGGAACGTGAGCCCCTCCATCGGCTCTGTCGGGAAAGGGAGAGCCTGGCATCCCGACACAGCTTCTTGTATAAGGAATGACCATTGAGCCGCGGCAGCCGGTCTTTCAATACGGCCCTCGAGGAGGGAGGTATCACGGACTTCAGGTTTCATGGCATGCGCCACTGTGCTTCTACTCATCTCAGAAGCGCAGGGGTGGATACAGCGACAGTTATGAAAATTGTTGGCCATAAGTCCGAGAAGATGTGGAAACGGTACAATGCCATCGAGGAGCGAGACTTGACTCACGCTGCCCAAAAGGTTCACAGATACCTCCATGAGAACCGGCCGGGAACACTAGGCGAAAACTCTGTAGAGTAATCATCTCTTAAGTGACTGAAAATACAGGGGCGCCCGTAGCTCAGTCGGATAGAGCATCAGCCTTCTAAGC